>OHAB01001183.1_pt1 | contig 17324 bp, 23 predicted proteins | sample 1577031 | NCBI WGS metagenome assembly OHAB01 (sample SAMEA3541477, study PRJEB24748) | human gut metagenome | biome: human gut; feature: human-associated habitat; material: faeces | place: China | collected 2012 | reverse complement strand
CCTTTGGTATAGGGGATTTTCCGTACATCATTTGCACTGCGCTATACAAATGCTGTACCGGAAAGTGATGCCTTAAAACGCACTAGTCAATTAAAGCGCACTAGTAACGTTAAGTTTATTGGTGCGGCCTGATGCACCCCACAACATCAGGCCGCTATATCGAACAGGAGGAAACGTGTGGTTGATTACATTGTTATTATAACACGAATGACTTTATTTGTCAAGAGGGGATTACGAAATAACAGCCTCTAGCCTCTGCACGAGAAAGTCCATTGATGATCATTCCAGAGCTGGTAATAAGGAATTTATCTGGCTGTATGAGCTGCTGTGTGCCGGTTGTTGCATCAATAGATACAACGTGACAATCGGCAACTGAGCCGCCCAGCAATAAGATTGTTCCAATCCAAACCTCATTTGCAGTACTATTGGGGCTTGCCTGGATGAAAATATTTGCTTCAGTATAATTTGCAAAGTCATCACCCGGAATTCCGAGGTAGGGGGCTTGTGCAGTAATGGGCTTTAACATTTTCATTCTAGGGCCGATTAAATTATCAACGTAGGCTTTGTTTGCGGCTTCAATGCCTTTTAGCGGAGTTGGCACCAACACGCTCACGGCGTTGCCCATATCTACGGCAGACTTCGCGCCGCCGATTACAACGGAGCCACCGTCACCCGTATCGATATTCACATGCCGCGCCGCGTGGATATCAACGATAGGTGCCTCAAGGTCGACTGTTCCCGTTCCCGCAGTAATGTCAACGTCCGTCCCGCCGTGCACAAGGATGTTTGTAGTTGCCTGATATGCCGAACTTCCAGTGTCGTTCACGTTGATGTTTTTCACGCTAGTGTTTCCGGTGGTTCTAACGAACTCCGCGTTCGCAAGAACATTAATGTTCTGATTCTCCAGCGTAAACCCACCAGCAACGACCTGTGTCGCATGCCAAAGGTTACCGGCGTTGTCGACGTAGTATCCACCAAGTACACCATTTGGGATCAGGTTCTCGTTACGAACATCCACCGTAGTTTTCGAATCATCCACGGTGGTCGTGATATAGCCGCACGTCACACCGCCGGATGCTTTGTGTTCATTGAAATACTTCAGGTTAACCGGAGCGTCGTCAATCTGCGGTTCGTCGACCAGAACGCCAGCACCCCGCGCGTCCAGCGTATCGCCCTGATTGAATTTCATTGTGCCGTGTATATTGATATCTCCGGTAATCGCAACGGCGCCACCCTCGATATTCACAGCTCCGTTTTCGCTGGCGATGATTTCTACGCCAGTCGAACCCGTGATGTCAACGTGTTTGTCCGCTACTATCGCGATACTCTCCGGGGTATCAATTGTCACGTTCCTGTCGCCGTGCAGATTCATCACTTTGGTTCTTGCGTTGACCATATCGACATCCACGTTTCCAAACGTCGTAGGTCCGTTTATTTCAATGTTGCCAGCGATTGCCGTATTGCCCTCATACACCGCGACGCCCGCGGAGCTTTTGTCGAGAATGCTAACGCCATCGGTGCCAGTGACTAGGACCGTACCGCCGCTGCGGAGTTCAATACCACCCGTAGCATTCACCGCAACCGTCTGTCCAGCCTTGAGCACGACAGGGTTATTACTCTGCACCGTAAACGTTCCGTCAGCGTTCTTCACCACGGAATTCTGATCGAGGAAGAACAGCGGCCCCGTGAGCGTACCGCCACTTGTCTGAATATACTTGCTAGGATCGAACTTGTCGACCTGCGTCTGAATGTTGGCAATGTCCTCGTCCTGCTGCTTGAGTGCATCAATCATCTGATTGATAGAATCCCGCATCTTGCTTAGTACATCAAGGTAACTAAGCTCGTCGGAGAAGATCGTCGGAAGAACCGGCAGGCAACAGAATCTGAACTTATTGGGAATATCGCTCATAAAATACCTCCTTACATAATTGCAATGCACCACTGTGACATTGCGTAACTGCGAATATCAGTGCTCTCCGTGTCGGACGCAAGTTTGATTTGCCATGCCTTGCCACCAGTCGCCGCGATAGGGATCGCGGTAACGCTGATGCAATCGTCAAAGCTAATGACTTCAAACCCGCTCTTTTTTGACTAGCACAACTCTAAACGTACTGTTCAATGTATCACCACACTTTCATAAACAGGTCTTCGAGTTCTTCGATGATCTGCAGGTCAATGTTGACGAATGTGCTTCGGTATTCTTTCAGGCGCTCCGCAATGGACGCGCCACCATTCACGCCGGAAACATGTTCGAGGTATTCATCCGTGCTCTCTGCGTTTTCGTTAGCCGTGTTAACATTCTGATTGCTTCCTGTTGCCTTGCTAGTGCCACTGCCGGTTGCCTTTCCGGAACCATTGTTGGATACCATTCTAGCATCCGTCAGATAGCGGTCATTCTCTAGGCCAGTCAAACCGCCCTGCGGGGTATCGCTGTACTTGTTGACTTCGCTCTCCGTGTTCGTGTTAGAGGATTCGGACGTTGTCGAGGAATCAGACGTCGAGGCCGTTACGCCCTGACTTTCAGTCTGCGTCTGCTTCGTTCCCTTGCCGATCTTCGTTCTTGTGAGATCAACGTCATATAGCGGATTAAACTCCAACAACTCCGACTTGTACATCTGATTGTAGTACGGCATGATCTCCGACAACTTCTGATTCAGCCGGAGTTTCCAAAGCCCCACGGTTTCCAGTCCAATTTCTTCCGTGTAGTAGGCTTTGAGAATCTTGATTTCAAGGGCAAGCCGGTAATTCTCATCAAAGATAGGCCAGTCTTCGGAGTTGAAGATTTTCGGTGCAGCCGCCTTAACGATTTCGTTAACCTTGCTATACGGCTGTGATTCTTTATAGCCAGCTTCGACCTCGCAGATATAGCGCAGCTGCGTTGTGTATTTACTCATCTTCACCACCTCCGTCCGGTTCATCCATAAAGGATTCCGGCGTCACTTCCTCGCGGTAACGAACGGAAATACTTGTTCCGAACATTCGGTTAACCGCGTCGCATGCCTGCTCTCTAGCAATCAAGCCGGAGTATCTGCTTGCAATCGTGCCGCCCTGATTTGCCTGAATCTCCAGCGTGTTTACGCGTTCCTTCTTATCCGCGCCGTGATTCGCAATGCCAAGCGATTCGAGGGCATCGTTCCAAATAGTCTGCTTCAGTTGCTGCAGAGCGGGTGCTACTAGCGGCGCACCAGTCATCAGCACTTTAACATTATCAGCGATTCCCTTTTTGCCAAATATTACCGGGAAGTTTCCTTCATACTGCTTATAGGCGTTCTTCAGGGAAAGCAGCGTATTGGAATCGGATTCGATGAGCACCGGCGTTTTCTGTGCGGAAATGTTAACGTCAATCGTCCTGTCGATATCCGCAAGCCGCCTAGCGAACATCCTGCACATATTAAGGGATGGACTGTGCAGCATGTTATTATAGCAGATAACGGAATCCTTATTTGTTCGTTCTGCCTGATACGTTGCCGCGGTTGATTTATCCGTTTCGTTCACGGAGCTAACACCGGGTGTAAACGCCCTGCGCCGTATCGGAATCTTGTACACGTTGAACGGCCCGTTGATGATAACCGGGAGCGCAAGCATGCCGAGAACATCATCTTCGAAGAAAAGCGCACGGCCATTTTTGAATAACGTCAACTCAAGGAACCGAGCGTCTACGCTATCCGGGAGATCGAGCCATTCGTAACGCGCCAACGACATTTCTAGCAGCCGGTCGTAATGAAAATTGTAGGTCAGCTGATTAAATGCATCAGCGGCCAACCACTTTTTGAAGCTATCACTCATTAACTCACCACCTCATTATGCTCTGGATTCGTTGCGCCGGGAGAGTTGTCGACGGAATAATCTCCGAAATGATCGGTAGTTTTCCAGAATGTAATCCCCCTGTCATACACTTCACAAATCCGCTTTTCTGCGCTTGCCGGGATAGAACCATCAATAGAACAACCGTTTGTTTTAACGTAGTTGTAGAATGGCCTTGTCCCGATATTCGGCTTTTTCACGGTGTTCGTGGCATAACCATATTTGCGGAAATACATATCAACACGTTCTGCCGCCTCTGCCGTTAAATGACGGATTCCATAATGGAACGTCATTAAATGCGCAGCAGCTAACAAGTTGTTATTTCCACCCGGCGTCCCGGAATCTGCCATTGTAGAGGCATCCCATCGACGAGCGGCAGCCCCGACGGCCTGTGTTGCACCCGCGACTGCACCGACATAATTCTGACTAACAGCAGACATTAACGCCATGAGTGCACCACCAATGAACTGAACAGCGTTAGCGCCGCCCTGCTGAGCTAACCATGCCTTGTATGTGTCGCTAGTCGTACCGCATTGCGGGTATCCGGATAACGTCATACTTTCCGCGAAATTTCTACCTTGTACCGTTTTGAAATTTTCTGGAACAAGCATAACCGTAGGATTAGGCGAGTAATCCCCGATCAGCTGGAAATACAAATCATTCGAGGAAACGCCCGGCGTGAAAAGCTCCATCGGATAAACCTTTGTATTTCCGGTGTTGTTCGTCACCCACAAACCCCAATACGGGTTTGTGTATAACTTCTTGCACTGTGGCGTGTAACTTTTCCGCACACCAGCCGTTGCAGATTCAAACGCTTCATTGTAATGCCGTAAGAATTGCAAGCGGTAGTTTTTAACTGTAGATAATGTGTCGGGTACAACTGCTCCAATTTGTGCGAATAGTTCTGGCACAAGCCCAAATGCCACAATTGAATTGGCATCCACACCTGCACCGGATAAATACGAACGGAAGGTATTCAAGCCTTGTTCTGTGAACGGCTGAGCATAGGCCCATAACATCGTCGGTAGACCACTGACAACGTGCGGGCTTGTACCATCAGCCCACCACGCCATCATCCATAAACTAGATAACTTTGTTGGGACTGTTGCACCGCTGAAGGTGTAGCTGACTTCGTCATAATAGCTGATTGTGTATTCATCAAAGCTAACAGGCTCCGGAACTAGGTTCTCTCCGATTTTATCAGTCAGCGGATGCTCACGTTCTACAAAAACATCCCGGATTTCATAATCGCCCAACCACGTCTGAATGACATCGATTTCATAGGTAATTGTGGACGTGTTGTTATTTACATATTCCACGTCCGTGATGAACGCATAGAATTTCTTTACGTTCCCGGCAGAATCCTTGAAGTTTGTATTCTGGAAAATCAGGTAATTGCAATCGTATAGATTCTCTACAGGTAACTCGACCTGAATTCTACCGGCGCCGTATCTCTGGTAACTATAATCGTGTAGCGTGTACTTGATCCACTTGCTGAACGTTGTGAACTGATCCGCCTTGCTCCCGAAATACATCGTATTCTTGTAGTCCGGCTCGCACGGGCAATCCTTAATGATATAAATCGTGGTATTCGGCACGACGTATTCAGCCATTGTATCACCACCTTTATAATGATTGGAGGGGCAATGCCCCTCCGTTTACTGCTTGACGAGCGTCAGCGTGCTTCCGAGCACGACCGTGTTGTCAAGGCCGTTGACCAGCTTGTAAGTTGCGCCTGCCATCGTGGCGACCACGTCATACTTATAGCTTGCAGTCTGCGCGGACTTCGGCAAGATAATCGCGCCGTAAGGATGCACGGCAACCAGCGCCTTAGCCATTGCCTCCGTCTGCACCAGCCGGAAGTTGGACGCCTGCAGGCTTGCCGGATCGGCGCCAGTCAGCGTGTACACCTTGTTACCAGCCTTATCCTGCGAGTAGCCGGTAACCGTCAGAACGACATTCGCAGGCGCGGAAATCTTGGCGCCATCATCGACGAACACAACCGCGTTGCTGAACGGGGAGCTGGAGACGATCTCCCATCGATTGTAGAAATAGTTGTTGTACAGGCCGCTGCCGACGTAAGCTTCCGACATCTCATTGAGCGTGTCGTAAAGCTGGAACCATTCCTGATCGACGAGAATCGCCTTGACGTCGGCCATCAGGGTGAGTTCGGCCGCGCTGACTTCCTCGATGTTATTACCAGCTGCACGAATTTCGTCGAAGCGGTCGTTGTCGAATGTGGTGAAATCGTCGATGAGAACGAGCCTGCCGAGGAAATCCGCCTTTTCCATGTGGAACGCCGCCGCAAGAACTTCGACGTCGAACTTCGCGTTATACTGCGCGTCCATGAAAATGTACTGATCTTCACGCGGAGTGACGGTCGTCACACCCGCCGCATTGTAGTCGTTTTTCATGAACGTCAGCATATTGGACGTGCCACGGAATGCGGTTGCTGCGTTCTTAGAATCAGCCGCGTCGAACGCGACGGGCTTCATCTTTCCGTGCGACACTGCCTTGATGAGCAGGTACTTGACGAGCAGGAAATCGTCATATTCGGCGGCCCGGATAACGCTGTCGATGATTCTGGAAATCAGGTCCTCAACGCCGGAAATCGAGGTGAACGCCTGCCGGAGGTCTTCCCGCTGGACGGTAACGGGATACTGCACCTTCCAGTTGATGAGATGAAACGCGGAACGAACGTTCGGGATCGTGCGCTTGAGTTCGCGGGAAGCCGCCTTCTCAGGGGAGAAGTCACGCGCTTTTGCGATCTGCACGAACACTTCCTCGACCGTCTCGCCGGTTTCAAGGAAACCTTTCTTGAACATCCGGTACGGGTTGTTGAACGTGGCGGATCGGATTCGGACAAGAGCGATCTGATTGACAAGGGCGCTCAGGAATTCGTTGGCAAGATTCGGGTAGCCGAAGAAGACGTCACCAACCTGTCGGACGTCATAGTTGGTTGCGACTTCAGGCACCTGATCCTGATACTGAGCGGACGCATTCGCACGGATGGTATTCAGAATATCAATCGTGGAAGCGTTCAAGGTGGACACTGCAATTTTTCTAGGCATTAAATCATTCCTTTCATAAAATTATTCAGTCTTGAACAAGTCCGCATACGACCGGCGCTTCGGCTCCGAGTCAGGTTCCTGTTCCGGGTCGGGCTTATCAGGCGGATTGTAAAAGGCGTCTCTGTATTTCTGTCTCCATTTCTTATCGTTGTCTGCAAGCTGCTGCTTGTAGTCAACATTCTCAGCGCCTGCATCAAGAGTATCGGAGACGTCTTGAAGAAATGCAAGCGTATCGTCGGAAGTATCATCATTCGGAATGAATTTCTTCAAGCCGTCAAGAACTTCCTTCTTTGTTATGATTGCCACTGTGTCACCACCTTTACGTCCATGCATTCATAGGCATCCAGATTTTCAGTTTCCGGGTCGTCGGCGTTGGCGTGGGAGGATGCCCCGTGAAGTATTCGTACCAGTATGCAGCATTATCACACCGTATCCGATATGATTGCGCTGCCAGATCGTCACGGGGTTTTTCGTATTTCAGTTCAAATGCCCCCGTCATATAATCTAGCTGGATATCCGCCCCGGCGATTTTACCGGCTTTGAATTGATCGAACGTGATATAATAGAAATTGCGTATATCAACGCCTATTGCGGTGAAATCGTCATTGTAATAATCGAAGTTTCCACTGGACCAGTTTAGCGGGACAGTATCCCGCATATATGCTGTCTGTGCTGCACCGTCTTCCGGCGCGCCGGGTCGATCTGCGAAATTAGGCTTATACCCGTCTGCTGCATATTTGGTCGAGTTGGTACTGTTAATGTAGGTATTTGGCGGGGTAAAGCCGGGGATACCATAGCCGTGTTTATTCGACGTTGCCCACTCAGAAAACTGCGCTACTGTGGGGACGTTGTCACCTTCCCAACGCCATGGATTTAAACCCGACTCACCAGCTCCGTTACCTAGCAAGGCTGCGATTGCACTGATAACCCAACCATCCGCCGCTAATATATCCGCTATTCCTCTAGCGTTTTCTAGCCCTTCAGTGCTTGTGCGGGAATAGCTACCCGTGCTTTTCGCATGCCAAGCCAAGTCTATTCACCACCTTTCTTTACTGATTCGATTTCACAACAAAGGCCGGGTAGCCTGCCGCGATCAGCTTTTCTTTCATAGCCTCCGCATAATCGCGATTTTTGAATGCCCCGACCTGCACGCGGTAAATTTTAGGCCCCGCGTGGGTATCGTCCGCTTTGTACTTCACACCAAAGCAGTCACACACGCCTCTTGCAATGGCGTCCGCAATCACGTCAAGATTGTTGATAATCCAATTTGCTACCATAGGCACGTCGTGGAAGTCAACCTCGACATAAACCGTAGGCGCGTGCGGCGCGTGGATTTCATAGAGCTGCGGCTGCGCGGAAATGTTGGAACTAGTGCCGGGAGTAACGGCGTCGAGCTGATTGAAAATCTTCTGGCTATACTCATAACCGAGCTGACCTTCAACGGTTCGCATGCACATGACCCGAGTGCCGGAGACAGTGCCGTTAAAAGCATTGCTGTGCAACGGCAGGTGCAGGTCTGCCCCCCATGCGTCAGATTGATTACACTTGTTTGCCAAAGTGCTCCGGTGCACGATTTTTACTTCAAAGCCGCATCGCCGAAGGATCGGAGCCAGTTTTTCCGCAAGCAAACCCATTTGTTCACCTTCGTTCGTCGTGCCGCCAGCATAGGTGTTTTCAAACTGATCCGAGGGACTAAGAAAAATTTTAGACATGGTTCAGCTTATCAACGAGCTGCTGCATCACCAGAGTGTTATTCTGGATTGCTTTTGCAAGTTCGGAAATCTCGTCCTTGTGCTTCTCCTGAATGACCTTGATATACCAAAAGCACATAAGGGATACACAAATGGGAAAACCGACCTGCGTGATAATGTTAAGAACGGTCTGAACGTTAATAGCCTTTCACCTCCTTTGAATGGAATCCTACTATCATTATATCACACGCGTGCGATTTGTCAATTGACAAAAGGCGCGAATGTGGTATAATAATTATAGGTGGTGTATTTGTATGATGTACTACGATGGGACAAAGCTGCTATCTATGCAGGATATCAATGGAAAGCGCCCTGAAATCTATCTGTGCACAACGAACAGAACCGGCGGTAAAACCTGCTATTTTTCCGGCATGCTTGTGCGTCGCTTCAAGAAAACGCGAGAAAAATTTATGCTTGTCTACCGGTACAAGTATGAACTGGAGGATTGCGCAGATAAATTTTTTAAAGATATCAGAGGTATTTGGTTCCCGACAGACAACATGACGTCAAAGCCCATGGCGGTTTTTAAAAAACTTTTCTTGAATGACGTGGAATGCGGATATGCGGTATCTGTCAATCAGGCTGAAGCTGTCAAGAAATATGCCCACCTGTTTTCTGATACCGGTTCTATGTTCATGGATGAATTTCAAAGCGAAACAAACACGTATGTTCCGAACGAAGTGAAAAAGTTTATTTCCATTCACGCTTCGGTTGCACGTGGGCAAGGCGAACAAGTCCGCTATGTCCCTGTTTACATGTGCGGGAACCCGGTTAGCTTGCTCAATCCGTATTATATTGAATTAGGCATCTCCGAACGCCTCCGAAAGGAAACACGTTTCCTGAAGGGTGACGGTTTCGTACTGGAGCAAGGTTATGTGGATTCTGCTGCGGAAGCCCAAAAGGGGAGCGCATTCAACCGGGCGTTTGCAAAGAACGATTATGTTGCATATGCCGGTCAGGGCGTTTATCTGAACGACAACGTCGCATTTATCGGCAGACCGGAGGGCGTTAACAGGTATATCGCAACGCTCCGGTATTGCGGGAAGAATTACGCGATCCGGGAGTATCCGCATCTAGGCTTTATGTACTGTGATGATAAAGCCGATGATTATTACCCTGTTCGCATCACGGTAACAACGGAGGATCACGAAGTCAATTACGTGATGCTCAGGCGTTCCGACGCAATGCTTAGCCAGTTCCGATATTTCTTTGAGCTAGGTGCATTCCGATTCAAAAATTTGTCTTGCAAAGAAGCAGTCCTCAAGGCGCTTGCTTATTAAATAGGTATCACCGGAGACTATACGCTCTGCTCTGCCAGGATCACACGGCTGAAATTACGCCGCCTGGACAGTTACGGATATCGTGAATCCCTTTGTGTAACTCTCCGATTTTGATACGGCTCCCACTTATGTGGGAGCCTTATTTTATTGAATCGTTATTAGGTCGCAGATCACTTTATCGAGCATATCAAAGCAATGCACGATCTGCGCGATTGGCACGAGATTCTTAGTGCATCCAGATGTTAATGATAACATATATGCGTCTTTGATACATTTTCGGATTTCTTCAAGTCTCCTATTGAGTTCGTCATTGTTCATAGTCATACATCCCTTTCTAAATCCTGCAAGATTCCGCGGATGAGCTGCAGGCTCTTAGTCGTCCACGAGGCGGCTTGAAACATGTCCCCATTGAATACCATCGTGTTAGCTACATTGATTGCTTTTCGTAGTTCGTCCAGTCTCTCGCGTAACTCCATTTTATTCATCTTCACGGCTCCTTTTCGCATAGTTGCACAAAGTTCGCGCAATCAGTTCCAGCACGTCGTTTTCATCCCAGCATACGATAGCGGCGATTGCCTGTGCTTCTGCGATCGTTCTAGTGCAGCTTTCAAGCACGTTGCGCTTCAGCATTTCCATTTTCTCCGCTCTGATTTCCTCCACGGTTTTCACACCATTGCCCTTTACAATCTTCACCTTCATTGTTATACCCCCTTAATATATTCGGCTCTGATTTCTTTGTAGCTTTTCATTTCCAAAGTGGTCATACTTGTCACGTAGTTCAGCAAGTCATACCAAAATGGAAACTGATGCTCCACTTCACTCCCGTCCTTGCATACGACGGTTAGCTTAAACTGCATTCGCACGGCGCTTCACCTCCATCTGTTCCCGCAAAATGCATTTTTTAACGGTTTCATCGTCAAGCCCTAAGCTTTCACACAAAAAGTAATACCATTCCGACTTGAAAAACTGCGCCACCTCCGTTCGATTATGTGAACGGGCATACATAGACTTGTTACCGCGCTCTTTACTTCGAGGTTTCAACTCTTTACTGCAGCGCACATAGTCTTGGACGCCCACCTGAATAATCGCAACGGCTAGACGCTTAGCTTCCATATCGGTCATTATCATCACCTCATTTCATATGTTGTCGCACACAACAGCACACCGCCCGGGATCGTTCGTGGAAGCAACTTGCCGGGGACGGTTAAGCCTAGCTTAAAATCCGTGATCTTTCGTTTCTCACGTAAGAAGGCAAGCTCTTCAGACCGGTACTCACTTTCGGGATCGTCTTCCGTTGGCTTCCATCCCTCAACGGATTTCAAAAACAGCTCTTTGCAATGTTTCGGCATCCCAGCGCATTTCACGTCATAAAATGGCTCCGTTATGAGTTCGCCATCCTCGGACGTGACGTGTTCTATGTAGGTTTTCTGCCGGACAAATAGCCCCATATCCCATCCGCTTTCCAGCTTCCAGCAACAAAAATCACGGTCGTGGATTTTCATGCCGCGAACGGCGTCGCGCGGGATATCCATGTGACAACTGTCGGTATCCGCATAGATAAAACCCGGCTCGTCTGGTCCGTAATAGTTGGCCTGCGCCGCCCGAATTGTGAAACAGCGGGCATAACTTGTGATAGCTGCGCCTACGGGAATATACCCCGGCTTTTTGTCGTGGGCCTCTACGATGGTATACCCGATACTGCGATCCGGTTTCTGGTATGCGACCTTGAAACTACTATCATCTCCAGCAGCTAACTTGCCATACAGGTTATTAAGGTACAATTTAGCTAGGGTACGTTTCGCGCCTTTTGATTCTTTTTTGATTTTGGCGTACTTGTCGATGTAATCATCAAACAAGCCCTTTGCCGCGGTAAAATAGCAGCCGTCGAGAATCTCAAAATCCGTTAACTCGTAATGCTCTTGCAGCAGACGGAAATCCATCTCTGTAAGCGTCAACTCTACAATAGCTTTCCGGCGTTCCCCGTCGGGTGTTGTTATCCATTCACACATTTCCCCTGTTCTGCGGTCGTACACGTCTGATGTTTTTAGGGATTCTGTGCCACGATACCAGAAATTGCCTTTAATCTGCACAAACGGCAGCTTATCAGGCTTTATCCGAAATCGCGTACGGATACGAACATAAAAGAAACTGTAGCTTGCTTGTGCTTCCGGAGGTATGAGATTCCCCCGCCAAAAGGTTGGCATTCCGATGGGATATTTGTTGCCTGACATACTGTGCATCATACTAGGATACAATGAGTTAACGTCTGCCGTTGTCCCATTATGATACACGATATTGCGCTTTTCCGGTACGACGTAGCACCATCCACCCCGGTATGCTTTACGGATATAGGCGTCCATCGTCTTAGCGCCGTATACTTCTGGCAGCGCCTCTGCCGTCAAGTCCGGGAACCACTTTTTATAAAAGGGATAACCGACTATTTTTTGATACTCAGACAAGCAGCAGCTTCCAATCGTGAGTTTCAAGTGACCATCAGCGACCATGATTTCAAGTGCTTCCTTTACGACTAACACGTCATTTGCGATATATTCACGCTCTTCCGGTGTTATCTCGCAACCGGGGAAACGGAAGCCCTCATACTCCATGTCTAATTTTTGGTGGGCCGTGCCGAAACTCTTGCCGATCTCTTTGACAGAAAATGGGAGGAGCTTTAGACTGTCCCGAAATTCTATAAATCTGCCGTCGATTTTGACACAAATTGTATACCATGCACCCATGTCAGAAATGCTATATCTGATTGTACCGTTTTCCATGTCTTTTTGTCTCTGAAAACGCACCTGCTGCACATCTTCTACATCATCAACCGCTTGTTTGTAGCCAGCTTGAATCAATAAGAAGTCCAGCCAGAATGCGCCGTCAAATTTTAAGTTATGGAAATAGCAAACGATATCCCCCGTTATCTTTCGCAGACCTGTCCAGCAGTCCGCAATGCTGTGATAGATTTCAACATCCTCGGTAAACAACGGGACAATGGCAGCCGCCCAAACGGCGGTATCTTTTTGCCCCTCATAGACGGTTGTTTCAAAGTCACCAACCAAAAATGTTTTAGCCCGGCTTTTCAAACGGCATCACACCACCGCCTCGTAAAAAGTCATCCATGCTAATGACGCCACCCTGCACCCTTATCATATCGCTGGCACCTGTCGTGATCTCAAGCGTTGTGTCAACCGGTGCACCGCGCTCCGCGTCATAGTATCCACTAGACATCCCTCGCACGGCGTATTCATTGCTAAAACTTGATCCGTCAGCAGCCGTGTAATACTCGGCTTCTTCTGCAAGTGTTTCAGCTTTACCCGGTGAGTAATCCGCAAGATTCGCGTCTTTTCCCATGATGAGACGCACAAAACGATTCAGATTAAACCGGGCTTCTTCAGCCGTATGATAGTATTTGTAGAGCATCTCGTCGATGATCTCTTGCAGCTCTACACCATTGTTTTGGATTCTTCTAGCTAACTCCGCTGCACCTAATTCTGATTCCGCCGCGTTCAATACTCTTTCGAAAAAATTGTGGTATTGAATGGCTGTTTGCTTTGCGACATCGTCCCAACGATAAGACGGAGTAAAGGCTATTAGTGGGTCTTTTAGATTGTCGATGATATTTTGATAACTGGCTGCGCGTGCTTCCTGTCGTGCTTGTTCCGCTTCCCGCTTCGCTACTGCCTTCTGCGCTGCTTTGGATGCTCGACGTTCGGCTGCGCGCTCGGCTTGTGCGTTGCGCCGGTCTTCCGCGCGTGCCATGCGTTTATACGCTGCACGCATAGCCGCTTGATAGTTCTGCTTTTTACCGCTGACTGTAATCTGCCCGGATTTTGTCGGCATCCACTTGCCGCCACGCTGCGGAGACGCCGGGACTTGATTGCCGCTATCATCCGTGTAGTATGCTCGGCTATACAGTTTTTCCGGCGTCAGCTTTTTCAGGCGCTCAACGTCTCTCTTCGTTGGCTTTGCCTTTTGCTCCGGAATTCCAGTTAAAAAGGTAAAGCCGCGCTGTTCTGCGGAGCGCATAAAACGTTCAATACGACGCAACTCTTTGTTATATGGTGCCAAATTTTTCGGTGGTTTCGGAGTCGCCATATCATCACCCCCTTATTTAGGATTAGGCCCGGCTGTTACACCGGGCCTTATGGATTTACTGCGCGTCAGGGTCGACACACATGACGCAATCGGCAGTAGCGGTCGAGAAAGTGGACTTTTCGCGGGTCAGAGAGCAAGTGATGAAGTCCTTGCCCTTGTAATTGCTACTGGCCTTTCTGTAGACCTTGATGTTGAAGCCGCTGATAATCCCGGCATCGCTCAGCTCGGCAACGATGTTCCCCAGCTCGCGGCGGAACGTCGCGCCGCCACAAACGAACTTGCGGCCCTCCGGATCGATCACAACGCATTTTTCATAGTCCTTGTCCTCGGACTTTTCGTTGTGGATTCCGAGGATCAAGTGCTTTTCGTACTCGATCACGATCGGCTCCTGCTGCGTCGCTTCGTCAAGGGGAATCGCATCCCCCAAATCCTTGCACATGACGCGCTCGTAGGCGTCAAACTCGCCATTAGATTCGAGGATCTTTACGGTGTAGCTCTGATTAGACATAATATTTTCCTTTCTGCCGGTGTTTTATGAGTCGGCTGCTCTGTTATTTATGTAAAGGGGTCTGACCCCATTTACAACTTGTTTATAACTTGTTTAAGTTCTGTTACTGCATCCCCCACACACGTCCCATCCTGCTACCGTCGTTCTAGCAAAAAGTTCGATACAGGCGTTATCCGAACCCATAAGCTCCAAAATTTTATCGCGTACTATGTCCGGTTTTCGTGAATGATCACGAATCGGGGCAAAAATAAGTTGACTCACGGCACTATTCACTCGGTGCGGCTTACCTTTTACGCCGATCAAGCACGGCTCAGTGTTGCCCCTAGTCCAACCACCAAGGCCAAAAAAGTAACCCGCACCTTTTCGATTTTGTTTTACCCATTGAAACCCGAGAGTTTTATACTTAAACCCCCACGCCTCAATTACTTTCAACCCTTCTTTTAGCATAGGATAAGTTGTCCAAAGGAAAAGGACGCAATTATCACTAGCTAGATCCTGCACTGGCAAATTACAAATATCTTCAAGATTCATCGTGCTATAATGACTTTCGGCACTACCCGAACAACCCTTATTTTTATAGCGCCACGGCGGATCCGCGTATATAACGCTATATTTTTTATTCGGAAATGGTATCATCATTATCACCCCCCCTTCTTAGTTTTAATGCCATCACGGCAATCATAAATCGCAGCGTGCGCGACAAATTCCGGGATGGTCATCCGGTATATATGCGTCTCCGGCGACGCAACTTTCACGACGCGCAGCGGTTGAATGTGCGGCGGTAGCTGCGGACGAATCACGCGCAGGCGCTCAAGGTCCGTTTTGCTGCCGGACGGGATTGTCACGGTCAGGGCTTGCACCCGACCGCTTTGTTCATTTGCTGCACTGATCGTCACGTCTTCCGTGGTGATCGTGCGCGTGATCGAGGGTTTACGAGCCATTATGCGCCGCCCCTTTCCATCATACCGATTAGCAGGGCGGCGAAAAATGTCGCGGCACAGCCAATGATCAGGATTTGCACTAACACCTGCTTTAAGGTGTCAAAGAACAGCATGATCCCTAAAGTCGGGGCATAATTGCTGAATACTTCAGATATCGCGGTCAACAGTCCGATACCTGCAAGGCCTACAACGGCCCATAAAATAACGTTCATTTAACCGCCCTCCGGCAACATACGACATTGTGTTTGCTGTATTCTTCAGAATAACGTGACCACTGTTCGCAACGCTTTTCAAGACGAGGCATGTACAAGTCCGTTTGTACATTCCCATCGACAGATGAAACAACATGTTCATATATCTTCAGAATGAAAACCACGTCCTTGTCATAATGCCTGTCTGCTTCTAACAGGGCATTAAACGGCGTTTCAGCCTTTAGCGGAAAGATTTCCTCATGCGGGAATTCACCGATTCTCCGCTCAATATAAAGATAAAATTTCATTTTTTCAGTTCTCCTTAGCATGCCAGCCCATCCGCAAGCGCATACATTTAAACGCTTTTTCAGAATAATGTAACCTGTATAATTCGCGTACTCTCACATCAACTACTCGCGGATAAAATCCCGCAAGCGTTTTGTATGCCGTAATTTCCAGACTACAAAATATGCGCGTTTCGTCCAATTCTTCCGAGTGGCACATAGCTTCAGCGTTCTTAATAAAGATAGGCATAGCCTGAATGATCTCTCCCACATTTGGCATCCGCTTGTAACCACATAGCCAAAAGCCAGTTATCATGTCATTCAAATACCACTTCCCGCGCACCTTGTGACACCCAACCGGCCACGGCATATTTCCGTCTCCAAGGTCGACGCTAACGCCGTACCCATTGACGATCCCATTCTCGGCGCGGTAGGTGCACTTTACCCACGGGGCTTTATTCGTCGTCTTTTGCATTTCGGTTCTCTCCTTTTTCGTCAATAGACGTCCGTCCATTTCGTCCGGCCCGTCTGGCGGTTATACTCACCGACCGCAGCAAGCTCCACGCGGCCGTCAAGTAACCGAATGTAAATATCCGGGACTCTCAGCCGTCCGATATAATAGCGGTTACGTGTTGCCCACGCTTTCGCCGCTTTTAAGCTGTCTGTCTCAAACTCTACAACCCATTCGTATTTCACGGGTTCCTGATAGCCAATAAAATAGGTTTTCATTTCTCTTATTCCTTTCGTTTTTGTTTTTCTTTATTTTCGCTATCGTTTTTTCGGCCTACCATCGTCAGCGCGTCGAGGCCATCCAACGCGGACGCCCGGAAACGGGCGTTTCGGCAATCAAAATTCAAATAGCCCCGCCCGTTCCATCGCATAGGCGATTTCATCGAGCAGACTATCGTCACACTCGACCATTGGAACATGTGCGGCCCTTGCCACAAATTCGTGTATGGCGTCCTCCGACCATCCTTTACACTTTAAAGCCTTGGCTTCCTTTGCCAATGCTTTCATATAATCATTGATGTTTTCATGCGTCCATTCCATTGTTTTAATCTCCTTTTCGGTTTTATTTGTGTTTGTTTTGCTGGGCTACGCCCATATTATAACCGGTTTTCCGCACTTTGTCAATACCCGTAACACGTCATTTACAAAAAATTTTTTATCAGATCGACATTGACGGCATCCCCGGATATGATACAATATATATAGTAATTGCGGTGCTATAAACGTAACCTGACATGTAGTATAATATCAGTTCATAGCTGTAACATTCCATTAGCGCTATTACGCTTAGGCATATAACATAGAATTCTCGGTATAACATGACACAACGTGGTACACCATTTGTACCGTAGTGGGGAAAATCATGTACCGAGAAATGGCTATACCAAAG
>OHAB01001179.1_pt1 | contig 17411 bp, 17 predicted proteins | sample 1577031 | NCBI WGS metagenome assembly OHAB01 (sample SAMEA3541477, study PRJEB24748) | human gut metagenome | biome: human gut; feature: human-associated habitat; material: faeces | place: China | collected 2012 | reverse complement strand
GCAGGGCGGTCAAGAAGAAAAAGAGCGGCTTTGCCGCCTTTTGGGCGGATTTCGGCTATCTCATCGTCACGGCGGTGGTGGTGGTGCTGGTGTTCCGGGTACTTTTACAGCTGAGTTGGGTACCCTCCGGCTCCATGGAGACCACCATCCCCAAAAAGACGCTGCTGATCTCGTGGCAGCTGCCCTATGTGATGGGCGACCCGGTGCCGGAGCGGGGGAACATCGTCACTTTCTGGAGCGACGAGCTGGATAAGCTGCTGGTGAAGCGGGTCATCGGCCTGCCGGGGGACACGGTGTCCTTCTCCGGAGGCTATGTCTACATCAACGGCCAGCGGCTGGAGGAGGACTACCTGGACCAGCAGGGCGGGACGATCAGCCCCAACCAGACCTCCTTTATCGTGCCGGAGGGGTGCCTGTTTTTCTTAGGTGATAATCGCTCCGGCTCGAATGATGCCCGGTACTGGGAGGAGAGCTATATCCCGGTGGGCAATGTGAAGGCCCATGTGCTGCTAGCCATTTCCCTGACCGGGGGCAGCAGCTGGCAGGGCGTGCGGGCCATCGGCTGAGAGGAGGAAAACATTTGGCAGAACGAAAAAAGATCGGTTTCGGCACCATTTTGATGGTGATTTTGGCGGTATGCGTGGTGGCCTATGTGGTGTCCACCATGCGGACCGCCGGGGACATCCCCTACTCTGAGCTGCGGCAATACTTTTTAGAGGAGAAGGTGCAGGAGTTCTCCATCAGCGACACCCGGATCACGGCCAAGCTGAAGGGGGGCAGCACCGTTACCTCCGACCTGTACGACTTCGACCTGTTCTATCAGGATCTCAACGAGCTGGTGCAAAAGCAGTATGACAGTGGCATTATCACCGCCTATAACTATCACGCAGACCACTCCACCAACTGGCTGCAGCTGCTGCTGCCGTATGTGCTGGCGTTTTTGGGCTTCATTTTGCTGATGAATCTCATGAACCGCATGGCCGGCGGCGGAGCCGGGGCGCAGGACAAGCTGTCCCGGTTCGGAGAGGCCAAGGTCAGTACGCCGGGAGAGAAAAAGGTCACGTTTCAGGATGTGGCCGGGGCCGACGAGGAGAAGGAGGAGCTGCGGGAGATCGTGGAGTTTCTCCGGGAGCCCCAGAAGTATCTGGACCTGGGGGCGCATATCCCCAAGGGCGTGCTGCTGGTAGGCCCTCCGGGTACCGGTAAGACGCTGCTGGCCAAGGCGGTGGCCGGTGAGGCGGGGGTGCAGTTCCTGTCCATCTCCGGCTCGGACTTTGTGGAGATGTATGTGGGCGTAGGCGCCTCCCGTGTGCGGGATCTGTTCCAGCAGGCCAAGAAGAACGCCCCGGCTATCGTGTTTATTGACGAGATCGACGCTGTGGGCCGCCAGCGGGGCACGGGCCTGGGCGGCGGCCATGACGAGCGGGAGCAGACGCTGAACCAGATGCTGGTGGAAATGGATGGTTTCGAGGCCAACGAGGGTGTCATCATCATCGCCGCGACCAACCGTCCGGACGTGCTCGATCCTGCCCTTTTGCGTCCCGGCCGCTTTGACCGCCGTGTTCCTGTGGAACTGCCCGACCTCAAGGGCCGCGAGGAGATCCTCAGGGTGCACGCCCGCAAGATCAAGGTCGCCGAGGACGTGGACTTCGGCCAGATCGCACGCATGGCCTCCGGCGCCTCGGGCGCAGAGCTTGCAAACATCGTCAACGAGGCCGCGCTGCGCGCCGTGCGCGACGGCCGGCGCTTTGCCACGCAGTCCGACCTTGAGGAGAGCATTGAGGTCGTCATCGCGGGTTATCAGAAGAAAAATGCCATCCTCACCGACAAGGAAAAGTGGACGGTCGCCTACCACGAGATCGGCCACGCGCTCGTCGCCGCATTGCAGACGCACTCCGCCCCCGTGCAGAAGATCACCATTGTGCCGCGCACCTCGGGCGCGCTGGGCTACACGATGCAGATCGAAGAGGGCAACCATTATCTCATGAGCAAAACCGAGATGGAGAACAAGATCGCCACGCTGACCGGCGGCCGCGCCGCGGAGGAGGTCGTGTTCCACTCCGTCACGACCGGCGCGTCGAACGATATCGAGCAGGCGACGAAGCTCGCCCGCGCGATGATCACGCGCTACGGCATGAGCGACGATTTCGACATGGTCGCGCTTGAAACGGTCAACAATCAGTATCTCGGCGGCGACGCATCGCTCGCTTGCTCTGCCGAGACGCAGACGAAGATCGACCAGCGCGTTGTGGAGCTGGTGAAAGCGCAGCACGAAAAGGCTGTGAACATCCTCACCGAGAACCGCGCGAAGCTCGATGAGCTGGCGCAGTACCTCTACGAGAAGGAGACCATCACGGGCGAAGAGTTCATGAACATCGTGAACGCGAAGTAAACTCCATAAATAGAAAGAAGGCACAGCCGAGCGGCTGTGCCTTCCTTTTTGCCTACAGGTTGCTTTCTTTTCGACCCGTGCGGCTGCGCAGGTAGTCGCCGAGGGTCGTGATGCAAAGGAGCGTCACGACCAGAAATGCGCCGGGGATGAGCAAGATCCACCACGCGTCGGTCATCAGCGCCTTTTCCGCGAGCGAGAGCATGCTGCCCCAGGTCACGACCTCGATGGGCAGGCCGAGGCCCATGAAGCTGAGCGTCGATTCGGCGATGATGGCGCTGCACACATTCATCACCACCATGAAGAGGATGGACGAGAAGAAATTCGGCGCAAGGTGACACCGCAGAATGTGGAAAAAGCTGCCGCCCATGCACTTCGCCGCGATGACGTACTCGCTCGCGCGCAGCTGCCTGACCTCGGTACGCACGACCTTGGCGATACTCGTCCAGTTCGTGAGGCCGATGACGAGCGCGATGCTCCACGCGCTCGGCGTGCCGATGACTGCCTGCAGGAAGATGACAAGCAGCAGGTTCGGCACGCTGAGAAGAATTTCGGTCAGGCGCATCAGCAGCGCGTCGAGCCATTTGGGCGCAAGTCCGCTGACCGCACCGAATAAAATCGCGAGCAGCGTCGAAATGACGGTCGAGCCGACGCCGATGAACAGCGACAGCCGCCCGCCGTACCAGATCATCGAGAAGATGTCGCGCCCCATCGTGTCCGTGCCGAACAGGAATTCGCGGCACGGCGCAGTGGAGCAGTGAGCCAGGTCGAGATACGTCGGGGCCTTCGTCATGATAATACGCCAAAACTTTCGCAAACAGAAAAGGATGATATCACAATGAAAGAAAACCGTAAGCTTTTGAGAGAAGTCCTCAAGGATATCCGCCACGATATGACGGACGAGGAAGTGCTGAACCTGCTGGCAGACAGCAAAATTTCCGAAAATCCCGCGGGTGAGAAGGAAAAATATACCCTCGGCCAGCGGGCGGCGGACGCCATTGCCAAATTTGCGGGCAGCTGGGCGTTCATCTTTTCCTTCACCGGCGTGCTGATTTTGTGGATGCTTGTCAACACGCTGCTGGCGGCAAAGGCGTTCGACCCGTACCCCTTCATCCTGCTCAATCTGGTGCTCTCTTGCGTGGCGGCCATTCAAGCGCCGCTCATCATGATGAGCCAGAACCGGCAGGAGGAAAAGGACCGCCGCCGTGCAGAGAACGATTATAAGGTCAACCTCAAGACAGAGATCATGATCGAGGATCTTTACGACAAGGTCAATGCCATCCTGGCCAGACAGACCGCACTGGAAAAACAGCTGACGGAGAAGGGCGAAAGCGCAGGGCAAAAATGAGGGAGGACAGAGCCGTCCTCCCTCATTTTTTGCTGTTTTTGCGCAACGCGGAATCCTCCTCCGCAGACCTGCGCGCTTTTGTTGAGATGCCTCTCCGGCGCGTAAAGCCCTTATACGTGCAAGACTCTATGTTGCTTTACAGCCGGAAGTGCTTCTTAAGTTCTTGGTTTTTCCCCAGCACCAGCAGCGTCATATCAGCGTCCAGCACAGTTTCCGGGGAGATGTTCACATCGGTCTTGCCGTTCCGCTTCACGCCGAGGATGTTGACGCCGTATTTTCTGCGGATGTCCAGCTCGCCGATGCTGCGGCCCTGCCAATCCTCCGGCACGGCAACCTCGATAATGGCGTGCTGCTCGTCCAGCTCAATGTAGCTGAAAATATGGTTGGCGGTATAGCGGATGGCCGCCCACTTCGCCAGCTGCTTTTCCGGGTATGTCACCGCGTCCGCGCCGTTGCGCAGCAGAAATTTTGCCTGCACATCCCGTTCGGCGCGGGATACCACATATTTTGCTCCCAGCTCCTTGAGCAGCGACGTCGTCTCCAGCGAATTCTGAAAATCCCCGCTGATGGTGACATAGCAGACATCGTAATTGCTCACGCCCAGCGAGCGCAGAAAGTCCACGCGGGTGCTGTCACCGATCTGCGCGTTGGTGACAAAGGACATACACTCGTTGACGCGCTCCTCGTCCCTGTCTACTGCCATCACCTGATGGCCCAGCTCGTTGAGCTGCATGGCAAGATGCCGCCCGAAGCGGCCCAGTCCGATCAATAATACCGTTTTCATCGTGTGCTCCTTTCAGCCTACGGTAATTTTCTCCTGCGGATAGCGGGCGTAAGTCAGATCATGCCCGGAGAATGCGGCGTAGATCAAGGTCAATCCGCCGACGCGCCCGAAATACATCAGCAGGATGAGAATGCTCTGCGACAGGACTCCCAGCTGCGGCGTCAGCCCCAGCGTCAGGCCCACCGTACCGGCGGCGGACGCTGTTTCATAGAGACAGGCACCGAGGGGAAGCTCCTCCGCTGTGCTGATGACCGCCGCCCCCGCAAAGGTCAGTCCCAGATACAGCAGCAGAATGGCGGCGGCGTTGCGGACAGTGGATGTCTCCAATCTGCGGTGGAAGAGCTGCAGATCCTCTCGCCTGCGGAAGGCGGCAATGGCGTTGGCAATGAGAACTGCCAGCGTCGTGACCTTCATGCCGCCCGCCGTGGAGCCGGGTGCTCCGCCGGTGAGCATCAGCAAAATGGTGACCGCCTGAGAGGCATCCGTCATCTCCGTCAGATCCGCTGTGTTATAGCCGGCCGTCCGCGGCGTGACCGACTGAAAAAGGGAGGCCAATATCCGCTCTCCCACGGGGAGGTCCGCAAAGTCTGTCAGATAAAAGAGAAACGCCGGAATCGTGATCAAAAGCGCCGTCGCGCTCAGAATGACCTTGCTCTGCATCCGGTAACGCCGCAGGTGCAGACCGTGCGTACAGACATCGTCCCACGTTAGAAAGCCGATGCCGCCCACGATGATCAGCAGCATGATCACAATGTTGACCAGCGGGTCTGCGGCATAGGCCGTCAGCGAGGGGTAGGGGGAATCCGTCCGCCCCAGAATATCGAAGCCCGCATTGCAGAAGGCGGAAACGGAATGGAAAACGGACATCCATACGCCCCGCAGTCCATAGTCCCGGCAAAAGGCTGGCAGCAGCGCCAGCGCGCCCAGCAGCTCGACCAGAAAGGTCCCCTTGAGGATAAATCTCGTCAGGCGCACGATGCCGCCCACCGCAGGGGCGGAGATGGCGTCCTGCATGGCGCTGCGCTCCTTGAGCGTGATGTTCCGCCCGGCGAGCATCAGGAACGTCACCGCACCGGTGATCACCCCCAGCCCGCCAATCTGGATCAGCAGCAAAATGACCGTCTGGCCGAAGGCGGACCAGTAGCTGCCGGTATCCTGCACCACCAGCCCCGTCACGCAGACAGCGGAGGTGGAGGTGAACAGTGCCTCATGAAACGGCGTCCAGACCCGCTGTACTGTGGCGATAGGCAGCATCAGCACCAGCGCCCCCAGCAGGATCACGCCCGCAAAGCCGAGGATCATAATTTGAAAAGAAGTCAAATGCCGCTTTAAGCGAAACAAAGTCTCCGTCACATCACACACATCCTTGAAACAATGGTACTCTCAATTTTCCGTACAGTATAGCACGGCTTTTGCAATGTGTCTGTATGTATCTTGTACAATTTTCAGGTGCAGAGTCCTTATTTGCAGCCCGGAGGCGGGCTGCAAAGCTGCGGTTGACAGACTTTGGTGCATAGAATTCTCTGCGTGACCTGTAAATCTTTCCTGATTTTTTTACAGGAACCGTTGCCTTTTTCCAATATTTGTTTTAAGATAAGCTCTCTGTCTGTCATATTCAGCTGAAATTCTACGAAGCTTTTTAAAAAAGCCCCAACGGGAGAACTAATATGCTCAAAGAAAAAACATCCGATGTATCCATGACAAATACAAATCAAGGCTCTGGCACTGCTGCTGAAGCGGCAGTGCCCATGAGCCATGGCCTTTGGAATACGTGGCGCAAAAATCTCCTGCTGTTCTGCCTGACCGGCGTTTATGTGGAGCTGTGCCTGCATCTGTGCGTATTCGGCTCGATGGACCGGTACGCGGGATATCCTGCCCTGTTTGGCCTGCTGGGCGGCGCACTCTGCACGCTGGTAGTCTCAAGCCTGCCAAAGGTTCTGCGCCAGATCACAGGGGTTTTCCTGGTCGCGGCACAGGTGCTGCTGGCCGAGGTGCAGCTGGTCTATCACTGCATCTTCGGAGATTTCATGCCCGTCAGCCAGATCGGCATGGGCGGAAATGTGGTCGTCAATTTCAACTCGCAGCTTCTCTATGGGATCCGCCAAAATCTGCTGAAGATCCTGCTCCTCCTGCTGCCGCTGATTGCCGTGATCCTCTGCCTTGCCCTGCGAAGGGGGCAGGCTCTGAAGCTGCGGCTACGCTGGAAACAGACTATGGCCTCCTCTGCCGTGCTCCTCGCACTGCTGCTGACGGTCACGGGACTCATGTATGTTGGACGGGACAACGCCTTTTCCGTCTATCGTACCTTCACCAATGTGAACACCTCCACCGACAGCAGTTATAAAAAAATCGGTATGCTGGCCACCACGGCGCAGGAGCTTCGATACATGCTCTTCGGCGGCAGCGGCAGCATTACGATCACGCCGTCGTCCTTGAATATGAGCGATGTTCCGCGGACATACAGCAGCAACTCCTATAACGTGATCGAAAGCATCGATTTTACGGCTCTTGCAGACAGTACCGACAGCGATATTCTCAAGGCCACAGACGAGTATCTATCAAATGCAGCACCCACCCGCAAAAACAACTACACAGGACTTCTTAAGGACTATAACCTCATCACCATCTGCGCCGAGAGCTTCTGCCCGTGGTTTATCAGCGAGGAGCTGACGCCGACGCTCTACAAGCTGAGCCATACGGGTATTCTCTTTGAAAATTACTACGGCACGTTCCAGTCCGTCACCACCAACGGCGAATACACCATGTGCATGGGGCTTTATCCGGATATGTCCCGCACGAAGACGGATTCCAGCTTCAATGTGGCGGGCACCAACTATCTGCCGTTCTGCCTGGGCAATGCGCTCAAGGGCATGGGCTATCAAGCCTGGGGCTATCACGACTACATCGGGGATTTCTACAACCGGAACATCACCCACGCCAACATGGGCTACACGTTCAAGGCGGCGGATTCTGGTCTGGCCATGAAGATCGACTGGCCCTCCTCCGATCTGGAGATGATGGAGGCCTCCGTGGACGACTACATCAACAGCGGAGAACCCTTCCACGCCTATTACATGACCTTCAGCGGTCACTACCAGTACAACTGGGACAACGCCATGAGCGCCAAAAACCGCGACGCGGTGAAAGATCTGCCCTATTCTGAGCCGGTGAAGGCGTACATTGCCTGCAATCTGGAGCTGGAATACGCACTGGAGTACCTGATGCAGCGGCTGGAGGAAGCTGGCGTTGCCGACAAGACCTGCATCGTCCTGACCAACGACCACTACCCCTACGGCCTGACCGAAGACGAGTACAACGAGCTGGCAGGGCAGACGCTGGACACCACCTTTGAGAAGTACCGCAACAGCTTCATCTGCTATGTTCCCGGCCTTTCAGAGAACATCGTGGTGGATGAATACTGCTCCACGGCGGACATCTTGCCGACACTGCTGAATCTCTTCGGCGTGGACTACGATTCCCGCCTGCTGGCGGGCACCGATGTACTCTCCAGCGGCCTCCATGTAGCGGTGCTGTCGGATAAGTCCTTTCTGACGAAGACCTTCCGCTATGACGCCGGTACGGAAACCGTGATCCCCGCCGATGAAAGCATCACTGTCTCCGACGGGCTGGTGAAAACCTACCGGCTCTATGTGGACAGCAGGTTCCAGCTCTCCGGCAACATCCTCAACAGCGATTACTACGCCCACGTCTTTGCCAAAGAGTCCAGCGGCGGAAGCCTTGCGGACACGGTGGTATTCACGGACATCAAGAGCATTTTCAATCAGGCCAGCGTCCTCTATATGTACCGCAAGGGCTATGTGGAGCCGGAAGCGCCGGACACCTTCGGCGGCAAGGCCACGGCAAGGCTGGGCGAGTTCATCGATGTGCTCTACCGCATCGCGGGTCGTCCGGAAACGGACAACACCGCCCTTCCGGCTGACTACGAGAACGAGGAATTCAACGCGGCCCATCCCTATTATCATGCCGTGTGCTGGGCCTATCAGACAAGGCTGCTCCGGCAAAATGATCCCAATACCGAATACGATGACAAGGTGGACTATCAGACGGCGTGCGTACTGATCCGCCGCTACGCGATCATGGCAGGCGTCGATACCGGCGTGGATCAGACGCAGCTCAGGCAGCTCCTTCGGGATGCCCCCGATCTTGGCAGAGAGGCAGCCAAAGCGATGCTCTGGTGCGATGAGAGGGACATCACCACCCGGGACAGCAACCTTGACGAGCTGCTGGCGTCCGCTGGCACCCGCATCAGCCGCTACCAGATGACGTCGTTCCTGTTCTACCTCTGCACCTACGAGCTGGATATTGGCAGCTGAGCATACGGCGCAGATCCTGCCGGAGAAGTGTTCCGCGACCGATTCGCAAAAAGAGCCGCCTTTCTCGGCTGTGTACCGGAAGATACCCATTCGATGCCGCACTACGCTTAATGTTGGAATCAGTAAACATACTCACAAGCATTACACTCAGTGTAGACCTAATGTAGATTCAGACCATTCTGTGTTTACGAAAGTTTACATTGAGTGTAATTTTTTCTGCCTTGAATGGGTGGTCAAACAGGGCCGGTTTTCTACATTTATTACGAAGGGATGAGACATCCACCCCCCTATGCAGGGTAATTTCGGCACGGACCGCGACCATTACATGAAATCGCTTATGCGCCCTGACCTCCTCATTCTGGATGATTTGGGGGCAGAGCGTAACACCAGCTTCGGCAAGGAGCGCGTATTCGATGTGGTTGACAAGCGGCTGCTGACCGGCAAGCCCATGATCGTCACCACGAATATCTCGCTTTCCGTTATGAAGCAAGCTGTCGATCTGGATGACCGCCGCATTTTTGACCGCATCTTGGAGGTCTGCGTCCCCATCATGTTCGATGGAGACAGCTTCCGCAAAAACACCGCTGCCGACAATCTGAAAACGGCGGCTCGTCTGCTCGGCTGATAAACCCAAGAAAGGAGCTTTTACATGGAGAATTGCATCGGCACCGTTCCGATCCATCTCAAAATGACGCTGACGATTAAGGAAGCCGCAGCATACAGCAACATTGGGATCAACAAGATCGAGAGTATGCTGCGCTCACCCAACTGCCCCTTCGTCTTGTTCGTTGGGACAAAAAAGCTGGTAAAGCGCCGGGAGTTCGAGCAGTTCATCAGTGAAAAACTGGTGATATAAGTGGCTTCGGAAGATTTACAAATAAGTGGAGAGTTTTTTCACACGATGGCTTGAGAAGGAGAACGTTATATGCTATAATTTATGTGTAGTAGTGCGTCCTTCAAGGCTGCGAAGATGAACGATTTGATTTACAAGCACCCAATGGACGGTGTGCGGTTTACAAAGCCGGTCCGAGCGCCGGATGACATTCACTTTTTGACGCGGGATGAGCAAATCAGATTTCTTGAAGTTGCGAAACGTTCCCACAACTACAATCAGTACGCGCTGATCCTTGAAACCGGTTTGCGTACCGGCGAGATGATCGGGTTGACGTGGGATGCGATTGACTTTGAAAAGCGTACACTCACGGTCAATAAAACGTTGGAGTTTCGACACGGTGAACAGTATTGGCGTGCGGGTCCTCCGAAAACGCAGCACAGCTACCGCACAATGCCGTTGACGGATCGGGCTTATGAAATCCTCAAAGGTATTTGGGATAGCCGCCCGGAGCAAAAGGAGTCACCGACGCTGGACAAAACGCTTGAGTACATAGACAGACGTACAGGCGTTTCTTCTCGGCTTGTCATGCGTGATCTTGTTTTTATCAACTGGCGAACAGGAGAGCCAGCGAAGAACAGTTCCTATGATACCCACTTATATAAGCTCTGCGACGAAGCGGGGATCAAGCACTTTTGTATGCACGCCCTGCGACATACCTACGCTACAAGAGCGATTGAAAGCGGTATGCAGCCGAAGGTGCTGCAAAAGCTGCTGGGTCATGCCAGCATCAAAACGACGATGAATCGGTATGTTCATGTGACTGCCGAATCGCTGGATTATGCCATCAAGCAATTTCAGCAAAATGGTGTAGTCTGATGAAATCCAATAAAGCCAAATGCGAAAATGGTGTAAAAATGGTGTAACAGCCAAGACACCAAACGCTGAAACCCCTTGAAAATCAAGGAAAATCGAAGGAGAATGAGTACAAATGAAATTAGGTATCGTCGGACTGCCGAATGTCGGCAAGTCCACTCTCTTCAACGCGATCACCAACGCGGGCGCGGAAAGCGCCAACTACCCCTTCTGCACCATCGAGCCGAACGTCGGCATGGTGGCCGTTCCCGACGAGCGCCTCGATAAGCTCGCCGAGATGTACCACCCCAAAAAGAAGACCCCCGCCGTCATCGAATTTGTCGACATCGCGGGTCTTGTCAAGGGCGCAAGCCAGGGTGCGGGTCTCGGCAACAAGTTCCTTGAGAACATCCGCCGCACGGACGCCATCGTGCACGTTGTGCGCTGCTTCGACGATGAAAACATCATGCACGTCGTGGCTGACGCGAGTACGAACGTCCCCGTCGACCCCCTGGGCGACATTGAGACCATCGACCTGGAGCTCATCATGGCAGACCTTGAGATGGTCAACCGCCGCGTCGAAAAGGCGACGAAGATGGCCAAGGGCGACAAGAAGTTCCTGCACGAGGTCGAGCTCTTCTCTGCTCTTGCCAAGCACCTCGACGCGGGCAAGAGCGCGCGCACGTTCGAGGTTTCGTCCGACGACGCTGAGCTCATCGCGACCGCCGATCTTTTGAGCCTCAAGCCCATCATCTACGCCGCGAACATGGACGAGGACGGCTTTGCGAATCAGGACGGCAACCAGTATCTCCAGCAGGTCAAGGAGCTCGCCGACCGCGAGGGCGCGCAGGTGCTGCCGATCTGCGCCAAGCTCGAGCAGGACATCGCCGAGCTCGACGGCGAGGACCGCGCGATGTTCCTCGAGGAACTCGGCATTCAGGAGTCCGGCCTCGACCGCCTCATCAAGTGCTCCTACGCGCTGCTCGGCCTCATCTCGTTCCTGACCTACGGCGAGGACGAGTGCCGCGCCTGGACCATCAAAAACGGCACCAAGGCTCCGCAGGCCGCGGGCAAAATTCACTCCGACATCGAGCGCGGCTTCATCCGCGCCGAAACGATCAATTTCGACGACATGATCCGCTGCGGCAGCGTCGCGGCGGCAAAGGAAAAGGGATTGCTGCGCAGCGAGGGCAAGGAGTACGTCGTCAAGGACGGCGACATGATCTACTTCCGCTTTAACGTGTAAAATTCCGAAAATTCCATCATAAATTTCAGAAGACGGTGCAGCTCAGCTGCACCGCCTTTTTAAGTGAAACGGGTGCGCTACCATGGTAGCGATTCTGCAAACCGTCTGCTGCACGGCGGTGACGGCCGAGGTGTCTGCCTTGGTGTTCAGTGTGTCGTCGTGGCTTTTGAGCGCGGTGTCGAGCTTGTGCGTCAGGTCGTTGAAGTCGGACATTTGGATGAAGTCCGATTTTTCCCAGTCGGGGAGAGCGTAGTTGGTTGTACGTTTCAATGCAAAATCCTCCGTTATGATAGAAATAAAAAAGCACTGCCGAAGCAGTGCTTTCATGTTTCGCGAACATGAAAAAAGATGCAGGGCGAAATGGTACAACGAAGCAAAATAACCCTAAATAACTGAGATTATGACGGATTTCGCAAGTCGAATTATGACTAAATATGCAGACAAATTTTACAAATCGCCCGACATGAAGCCGCCGCGGAGCCAGTTGGCGAGCTCGGCGGGGGTGCCGGGGACGCCGACGGTGGCAAATTCCGTGCGCGAGGGGACCATCTGCGCGTTGTCCGAGCTCTCCGCCCACTGGACGCGCTGCAAAATGTGCTCGGTGCAGTGCTCGAGCGGGCCGTCGGGCGCGGGCTTATATTGGAGGAGGATGGTCACATAGCGGTTGTCGGACGTCCAGCGGCCGAAGTTCGTCGTGGGCTTGCGCCACTTCCAGAGGCATTTGTCGCCGCGCTGCTTTTTGAGCTTCAAATAGCCGTTTTCGATGTCCTGCGTGCAGCGCATGAGCCAGATGACATGGTAGCCCGCGCGCTGGAAGTGGGAGCAGACGTCGAAAAAGTGCTCCTCCATGAGTAAGCCGTCCTGGAGCATCATCACGAAATGGTTGATCTGCACGTAGGCGGTGACGGTCTTATCGCCGACGGTGACGGGGACATCGCGGCACTCGGGCGGGACGATCGCGCGCCACTGCTCGCGCCACGCGGAGGCGGAGGACTGGACGAGCGGGGGCGTTTTCTTCTTCCAAAACAGCATGGGGGCTCCTTTTTCGCAATTTTTGTTCCATTATAGCGAAAACAGGACGAAAAGGCAAGGAATATTGGCATTTTACAGGGATTTGACAGAGCGGCGGGCGACGGGCGCTTGCTATTTTGGCGAAAACATGATATTCTACTGTGATTCTAAGGAAATCGACTTTTCTTTGCAAGGAGAACGGCTATGAAGCTTGACCACAAGCGCACGGTGCTGGTGGGGCTGGCGTTTTTGTCCATCTGCGCGTTCTGGCAGATGTACGACAACATCATCCCGCTGATTTTGACGAACACGTTCCACTTAGACGAGACCGTTTCCGGCGCGATCATGGCGGCGGACAATGTGCTGGCGCTGTTTTTGCTGCCGTTCTTCGGCGCGCTGAGTGATCGGACGAGCACGAAGATCGGGCGGCGGATGCCGTTTATCCTCGGCACGGCTGCTGCGGTGATCCTGATGAATCTGCTGCCGCTTTTTGACAACGGCTACGCAGATGGCGCGAGCACGGGTAAGCTCGCGATGTTCGTCGTCACGCTGGGGCTGCTGCTCGTGGCGATGGGGACCTACCGCTCGCCCGCGGTGGCGCTGATGCCGGACGTGACACCCAAGCCCATAAGATCGCGCGCGAACGCGATCATCAACCTGATGGGCGCGGTCGGCGGCATTTCGTATCTGATCGTGGCGGCGGTGCTGTATCCGAACAGCAAGACAGCGGGGGCCGCGCATGTGAACTACCAACCGCTTTTTGTCGTCGTGTCGGCGCTGATGGCGGTTTCGGTCATTGTGCTGTACTTCACGACAAACGAGCCGAAGCTCGCGGCGGCGGAGAAGGAATACGAGGCTGAGCATCCCGAGCAGCAGCTCGTGGAGGAGGAGCCGGACGGCAGCGAGGAACTCCCCAAAGAAGTCAAGCGCAGCCTTGTGATGCTGCTGTGCTCGATCGCGCTGTGGTTCATCGGCTACAACGGCGTGACGACGTGGTGGACGACGTATGTCGGGCGCGTGATGGGGCAGGGCCTCGGCGGCGCGTCGACGTGTTTGCTCGTCGAGACGGGGGGGGCCATAGTGTAGTCCATCCCCGTGGGGCAGATGGCGTCGAAGATCGGACGCAAGAAGACCATTCAGGGCGGCGTCATCCTGCTTGCGGCGTGCTTTGCGTCGGCGTACTTTTTGACGACGCATTATCAGAGCATCAACGCCGTGATGTTTGTCGTGTTTGCGCTCGTCGGCCTTGCGTGGGCGGCGATCAACGTCAACTCGCTGCCGATGGTCGTTGAAATGTGCAAGGGCAGCGATATCGGCAAGTTTACGGGCTACTACTACACGTTTTCGATGGCGGCGCAGGTCGTGACGCCGATTTTGGCGGGCACGCTCTTGAAGCACATCAGCTACAGCATGCTGTTCCCGTATGCGGCGTTCTTCGTGGCGTGCAGCTTTGTGACGATGTGCTTTGTGCGCCATGGCGACTGCAAGGTGGAGGCCAAGGCCGGTCTTGCGGCGTTCGAGGATATGGATGCGGACTAAATCGAATACAAGAAGTGATCTAAAATGAAAATTTTACGGATCGTTGTCGGAATTTGCCTGATTCTGGCGGTCGCGTGGGCGGTTTTACTGCGCGCGCGGCGCGGGACGGAGTCGATGGCGGCGCTGCGGAAATTCCGCTATGCGCACCGCGGGCTCTACGATAAGGAGGCGGGCATTCCCGAAAATTCGCTGCCGGCATTCTCGCGCGCGATCGCGCGGGGCTTCGGCGCGGAGCTCGACGTGCACCTGCTGCGCGACGGGACGCTTGCCGTGTTCCACGACAGCGATGTGAAGCGCATGACGGGCCGCGAGGGATACCTCGAAGACCTGAGCGCGGACGAACTCAAGGACTATGCGCTGGACGGGACGAAGGAGGCCATCCCGCAGTTCAAGGATGTGCTCGCGCTGTTTGCGGGGACGGGCCTGCCGCTCATTGTGGAGGTCAAGAGCTTTCGCGACAACTTTGCCGAGCTGACCGAGCGCACGATGGCGGAACTCGACAAGTTTGGCGTCAAGTACTGCGTGGAGTCGTTCGACCCGCGGTGCGTGGTGTGGCTGAAAAAGCACCGGCCAGAGGTCATCCGCGGGCAGTTGAGCTGCGACTTTTTGAAAGACCGCGGCAATTTGAGCCTGCCGATGGCGTTTGCGACGACGAATCTGCTGGGCAACATCATGGCACAGCCGGATTTTGTCGCCTATAAATTTGAAGATAAGAAAAACTGGGCGCCGCGTTTATGCCGTAAGCTCTACGGCGCGCAGGGCGTTTACTGGACCATCCGGTCGAAAGAAGACTTGGAGACGGCGGAGCGCGAGGGCGCGATCGCCATTTTTGAGCGGTTTATTCCCTAAAGAGGGGTCCCACTTGTGGAAGGGTGGGGGAAAAGAAGCAAAACCGAAAGAAAAGGAAGAAGGTTTTATGGCAGAACAGAAAAGACGCTGGGGCGACCGGCGCGACGCAACACTGCTGCGGGATGTGGATTCGCTGCACTTTATCATGGGCATCATCTATCCCAACCGCGCGGACAACGAGGCGTATATCGCAGAGCGCGTGAATTTAGAGCCCATCAAGGAGTACATTGCAACGAAAAACTATGAGGGCATTCCGTTCAAGTACACGTTTTTCCACGTGATCCTGACGGCGCTCGTTAAGACGGTCATTTTACGGCCGAAGCTCAACCGCTTTTACGCGAATGAAAACTACTATCAGCGCAATAAGGTGACAGCGGGCTTTGTCATCAAAAAGGAGTTTGCCGACGGCAGCGAAGAGGAGGTGCCTATCCGTGAGGTAGTGGTCGGAGATGTGCTGGTCGTGAACCCGGGAGAAAAGATTCCGGTGGATGGAGAAGTGACGGAAGGATCTTCTTTTGTCGACGAGAGCATGATTACCGGCGAACCGGTACCTGTCGAGAAAGTGACCGGTACACATGTCTATACAGGTACGATCAATCAGAAAGGGAGTTTTAAATTCATGGCCGAAAAAGTCGGGAGCGAGACTATTTAGCCCAGATTATCAAGATGGTACAGGAGGCCCAGGGTAGTAAAGCTCCGGTACAACAGTTGGTCGACAGAATTGCTGCTATTTTTGTACCTGCCGTAATCGGTATCGCAGCGCTTACTTTTATCGGCTGGATGATTGCCGGTGGAGAACTCGCTTTTACACATGCCTTGCTGACCTCGGTAACTGTATTGGTTATCGCCTGTCCCTGTGCATTGGGATTGGCGACCCCGACGGCAATTATGGTAGGTATCGGCAAAGGGGCTGAGAACAATATTCTGATCCGGGATGCACAGAGCCTGGAACAATTGTGTAAAGTACAAGCCGTAGTTTTAGATAAAACCGGAACGATTACCGAAGGGAAACCTGTGGTTACCGATATTTTCTGGAATCCGGGGATAGATTTACGACACAGTATGGAAGTTTTATTGTTTATGGAAAGCCGTTCCGAACATCCTCTGGCCGATGCTGTGGTACTCCATCTGACGGAAGAAGGGATAAAGACGAATCTGAAGGGAGAATTCAATAGTCTGACGGGACAGGGCATACAAGGTATGATCAATGGGGAATCCTATTTTGTAGGGAATCGCCGTTTGCTGGAAATGAACGGAATCTCCCGGGAAAGTGAACAGGCAGAACAAGCCGATGCTTGTAGTCTGGAAGGGAAAACCGTCGTTTATTTTGCCGATAGCAAACAAGTGTTGGCTTTAATTGTCATCGCCGACCGGATGAAGCCAGGGTCTGTAAAAGCTATCGAACGTTTGCAGGCAGAAGGTATTGAAGTATATATGCTCACCGGAGATAATCGGATCACAGCCCGGGCTGTAGCCGATAGTATCGGCCTGAAACATTTCAAGGCAGAAGTCATGCCATCGGATAAAGCCGATTTCGTGAAGGAACTACAACAACAGGGCAAGATTGTAGCGATGGCAGGTGACGGTATCAACGATTCGCAGGCTTTGGCCCAAGCCGATGTCAGCATCGCAATGGGGAAAGGTTCGGATATTGCAATCGATGTGGCGAAGATCACTTTGATTACCTCTGATCTGAATGCTATCCCGAAAGCCTGGGCCCTCTCGAAGCAAACGGTCGCTGCTATCCGGCAAAATCTGTTTTGGGCATTTATTTATAACCTGATCGGTATTCCCCTGGCAGCAGGCATTCTCTATCCCTGTTGCGGTTTTTTACTCAATCCGATGATAGCTGCCGCTGCGATGGCTTTCAGTTCGGTTTCCGTCGTTACGAACAGCTTACGCATCAAAGCAAAAAAAATCTGATTTCAATTTTTAAATCTCAATTTTCAATTATTGGGTAACCATTCTGAAGTTTAAGCGTTCGTATGAGTGTAGTTAAATTTATCGTCCCGATAAATTTAAGTTTATAAAGTTTTTTAAGAATAGGACATGAAAACATTTAAGTTTAAAACGAATTTGAAATGCAATAATTGTGTTGCCAAGGTTAAATCACAATTGGATATAACAGATGAAATCCAAAGTTGGTCGATCGATCTGAAAAGCCCTGACCGGATTTTGACAATAAAGGCCAAAGATGAGAAAGCTGTTGCATCGGTAGAACGGA
>OHAB01001176.1_pt1 | contig 17432 bp, 10 predicted proteins | sample 1577031 | NCBI WGS metagenome assembly OHAB01 (sample SAMEA3541477, study PRJEB24748) | human gut metagenome | biome: human gut; feature: human-associated habitat; material: faeces | place: China | collected 2012 | reverse complement strand
AAAAGGATGGAACGGTGCATCTGACCATCATTCCGGGTAAGGTAAAGACCATCAACCTTTGAAGGGTCTTGAAGAGAACAGAAAATGAAACGGAACAATGATCCGGAAGTAAGATAATATATTGAAAAAAAGAGAAGCTGTCTCAAACTTGAATAACAAGATGAGACAGCTTCTTTTTTATTGTTTCATTTCACGCAACGCTTTACATAATTGATCCGGGCAGGAGGTGGAGCGGTTTCCGCATTTTACACCTTCCAGTTTCTGTAAGACCTCTTCCACTTTCATTCCTTTCACCAATCGGCTGATACCTTGTAAGTTTCCATTGCATCCGCCCCAAAAGAAAACTTGTTGAATAACGTCATCTTCTACTTCCACTTCGATGTGGCTGCTGCAAGTGCCTTGCGTCTTATAAGTTATTTTCATTTTATTCTTCCTCTTCAGATGCAGGTTTCATGTTTGTATAAACGGTCTGAACATCATCAAATTCTTCCAGACGCTCTACCATCTTGTCTAGAGTTTCACGTTGTTCAGGAGTTACATCTTTTAAGTCATTGGGAATATATGTGAAATCACCACCCACTTCCTCGAAACCACATTCTTCCAAGTGTTTCTGAATTGCTGCGTAGCTCTTCGGATCACCATAGATGGTGATAGTTCCTTCTTCTTCATCTTCGTCGAACTCATCCTCTACATTATAGTCAATCAAATCCAGGATCAGTTCTTCCATATCCATTCCTTCTTTCTTCTTGAAAGTAAATACACATTTATGGTCGAACAAAAAAGCTAAGGAACCGGTAGTACCCAAGTTTCCACCGAATTTGTTGAATACTGAACGCACATCTGCTACGGTACGGGTAGTGTTGTCTGTCAATGTATCAACAAATACAGCTACTCCGTGAGGACCATATCCTTCGTAAGTCATACCTTTGTAGTCACTGGTATCTTTACCCATTGCATTCTTAATGGCGCGTTCAATGTTATCCTTCGGCATGTTTTCACGCTTACAAGTAGCGATCACACCACGTAGGGTCGGGTTATTTTCGGGTTCCGGACCACCTGCTTTTACAGCTATAGCGATTTGTTTACCCAGTCTTGTAAATGTTTTGGCCATGTGGCCCCATCTTTTCAGCTTTGTAGCTTTTCTATATTCAAATGCTCTTCCCATTGGATTGTAGTTTTATAATGGTTATTTTTATTATTATCTTAGTTTTGCACCTAGTTTGTTTTCTAGGTTAGCAATCAGTTTGGACATGATCTTGTCAATCTGTTTGTCGTTCAGTGTTGCGCTTTCATCCTGTAACAAGAAGCTCACTGCATAACTTTTTTTACCCGGTTCCAGATTCTTGCCTTCATAAACATCAAACAATTCTACTTCTTTCAGCAGTTTTTTTTCAGTCTCATAGGCTATTTTTTCGATTTCTGCAAACTGTATGTTCTTGTCAATCAACAAAGCCAAGTCACGTTTCACAGCCGGGAACTTGGAAAGTTCTTTAAAGTTGACTTTAGCCGACTTGATGGCTTTCATCAGTTCTTTCCAGTTGATTTCTGCATAATATACCTCATTGTCTATATCGAATGCTTTTTGAATCTTCTTGCTGATGATGCCGAAGGTGGCCAATAACTTGCCGCCACGTGTGTGTACGCTGATGGCTGTTGAATAGATATCGTTGGTCAGGTTGCCGAATACCACGTTGCCGAAATTCAATCCCAAACGGGTAAAGATGTTCAGCACGTATGCTTTTAATTCGTAAACACTGCTGTTTTCATCGGGATGGGCCCATGAATTGCTGACGCGTTTGCCGGTTACCCATAATCCTAAATGATATTCTTCAGCATAAGCCGCAAGCACTTTTTCCGGGTTCTTCTTTTCTGCGTTATAAAAATAGCAGTTACCGAATTCAAAGAATTTCAAATCGGCGTTCTTACGATTGGCATTGTGCTGGATACTTTCCAAACCACCGAATAACAAAGTTTGACGCATCACGTTCAAATCGTTACTCAATGGGTTCATCAAGTAAACCAAATTTTCGTTCTTGTATGTTTCCGACCCTTCGTAATAGGAAGCGGCGGTCAGTGAATTGTTCAGTATTTCATTGAAACCACAACCTACCAGTTGCTCTGAAATCAGATTTTGTAATTTCTGGGAGTAATCCACTTCACCTTTGGTGGTCAGGCTGGATTTCAAGGTAGTAGGAATCTCCACATTATTATATCCGTAGATACGGAGAATGTCTTCTACTACATCGCAATCACGTTGCACATCCACACGATAGGGGGGAACTTGTAAAGTCAAGCCTTCGGGTGTTTCGTTCACAATCTTCATTTCAAGACTGGTGACAATGCTCTTTATGGTTTCCACCGGTATGGTTTTTCCTATCAGTGAGTGGACTTTCTCATAATTCAGCTCTACTGTAAAATCGGCTATCGGGGCAGGGTAGTTGTCTTTAATTTCAGAAGAAATAGTACCTCCTGCCAGTTCTTGAACCAGTAAAGCCGCTTCTTTCAATGCATAAATAGTTCCGTTGGGGTCAATACCACGTTCGAAACGGAAAGAAGAGTCTGTACTCAATCCATGGCGACGGGCTGTTTTACGTACCCAAGTCGGGTTGAAATAAGCGCTTTCCAAAAATACATCTACTGTCTGCTCGGTTGTTCCCGAATCCAGACCACCGAATACGCCGGCAATGCACATCGGTTCTTCAGTGTTGCATATCATCAGGTCCTTGTCGGATAATTTGCGTTCCACTTCGTCCAAAGTAACGAATGTAGTACCTTCGGCAACAGTCTTCACTACAATCTTACCACCTTTAATCTTATCTGCATCAAAACAGTGCAGGGGCTGGCCGTATGCGTGAAGGATGTAGTTGGTGATATCCACGATATTATTGATAGGACGTACTCCAATCAGGCGTAATTTGTTTTGCAGCCATTCGGGACTCTCTTTTACAGTTACCCCTTTTATGGAAACTCCGGCATAACGCGGACATGCTTCTGTATTCTCTACTTCAATGGCGATGTCCATATCATGGTTATCCACTTTAAACGCTTCTACAGACGGACGTTTTAAAGTGGCTTGTTTGCCGTTTTGAATCAGGTAGGCATACAGATCTCGGGCCACGCCGTAATGTGAGCAGGCGTCCGCACGGTTCGGGGTGATATCCACTTCCAGTACGTATTCGCTTTTGATATTGAAATAATCTTTAGCGGGAGTACCCGGAACAGCATCCGCCGGCAGTACGATGATACCTTCGTGGCTGTTTCCGATACCGATTTCGTCTTCGGCACAGATCATACCCATAGATTCAATTCCGCGGAGCTTTGATTTCTTGATGGTAAAACATTCTTCGCCATCGTATAGCTTGGTGCCCAATGTGGCAACCACCACTTTCTGTCCGGCAGCTACGTTAGCGGCTCCACAGACAATCTGTACCGGTTCGCCTTGTCCCAAATTCACAGTAGTAACATGCATGTGGTCTGAATTGGGATGAGGTTCGCAAGTCAGCACTTCGCCGATGACAATACCTTCCAGACCACCTTTAATTGTTTGGACTTCTTCTACGCCTCCGGTTTCCAAACCGATGGAAGTCAGCGCTTCGGCCACTTCATCCGGTGTCAAATCGAAGTTGACGTATTCTTTCAGCCAATTATAAGAGATATTCATATATGATATTTTTTATGTATTTCCAAATGACCTGCAAATTTAGTAATTATTTTCTTTTATCCTGTTATTTATCCATCACAGATTACTCAGATTAACACAGATTTTTCTTTGAGGGAAATAATCCGTGTTAATTCTGTGAGGGATAAATAAATGTCAGAACGGTAAAGGTCCTTCGGGAATAGGGGCTCCGAACGGATTATTGTCGGCAGGTGCGGCATCAGGAGATGGGGGAGGTACACTGTTGCCGCCACCGTTCATTTTGGAACGGATAATACCCGGTGCCTCACCCGGCATAGGCACGATGACATCATCGTCCGGATTCTGGAAGCGGGCGAATTCGCCACGGAAACGCAGCAGTACATCACCTACGGCACCGTTACGGTGCTTGGCGATAATGATTTCTGCCATACCGTGCAAGTCGTTCCCTTTTTCATCCGAGTAGATTTTATAGTATTCCGGGCGGTGGATAAAGCATACCATATCGGCATCCTGCTCAATAGCTCCGGATTCACGGAGGTCACTGAGCTGGGGGCGTTTTCCGTCAATACCCTCACGACTTTCCACACCACGGTTCAGCTGGCTCAGTGCGATGATGGGGATGTTCAGTTCTTTGGCTAACCCCTTCAGTGAACGTGAAATGGTACTGACCTCTTCCTGACGGCTACCGAATGACATTCCGCTGGCATTCATTAACTGAAGGTAGTCAATGATAATGATTTTTACTCCATGCTCGCGTACAAGCCGTCGTGCTTTGGTGCGTAATTCAAAGACGGACAAGGATGGTGTGTCATCCACATACATCGGAGCATCGTATAATTCTTTTATTTTATAATCCAGTTGTCCCCATTCATACGGAGCCAACTGACCACTCTTGATTTTCTCACCCGGAATTTCGCACACGTTGACAATCATACGGTTGACCAACTGTACGTTGGACATTTCAAGAGAGAACAAAGCCACAGGGATTTTCGCATTTACCGCCATGTTCTTTGCCATGGAAAGCACAAAAGCCGTTTTACCCATAGCGGGGCGGGCGGCAATAATCACCAGGTCGGAATTTTGCCAGCCCGAGGTCATTTTGTCCAATGCATGGAAACCGCTTTCCAGACCACTCAGCCCGTCCGTTCGTGCCGCCGCTTTTTGAAGCATCTCATACGCTTCCTGGATGACAGGGTTGATTTGCGTATAATCCTTCTTCATGTTCTGCTGCGAGATTTCGAACAGTTTTCCTTCCGCTTCCTGCATCAGGTCGTCCACGTCTTGGGTTTCGTCGAAAGCCTTTGTCTGGATGTTGCTGGTAAAGGTAATCAGTTCGCGTGCAAGAAACTTCTGCGCGATGATACGTGCGTGATATTCTATGTGTGCGGAAGAGGCTACCTTGCCGCTTAGCTGTGTTATGTAAAAAGGACCGCCTGCATCTTCCAGTTCACCGGTGCTGCGTAATTGTTCGGCCACAGTCAAGATATCGACTGGTTGCTGGCGTAAAGCCAAAGAGGTAATAGCCGAATAAATAAGTTGGTGACGGCGTTCATAAAAAGATTCGGGACGAAGAATCTCACTTACTAATGAGTAAGCATCTTTTTCTATCATTAAGGCTCCCAATACAGCTTCCTCCAGCTCAGGTGCCTGGGGCTGTAAATGTCCGTATTCGTCAACAGGCTTTGCTTTCGAAGTTTTGGGAGTACGTGTCATTTTTCTCGTTTCTGCCATTGTCGTCTGTTTAAAGTAGGGCAAAGATAGAACTTTTTGCTGAGTTGGACACTCGTCCATTCCCAAAAATAATAAAAGAAATATGAACCTGAATATACGGAGAAATGAACAATCTGGACAGTAAATGGTTTTTTTATATGGTAAAATGAAAAGTTTGTTCTATATTTGGCGCTCTGTCCGGATAAAAGATGGCGTGCATCTTTGTAGAACGGGCAACAATCTAACGAAACACACTAAAAATAACTATTTAAAGAACAGAATATGATTACATTTCCTAATGCAAAGATTAATTTGGGACTTAATATTGTAGAAAAGCGCCCGGATGGATACCACAATCTGGAAACCATATTTTATCCGATAAACCTGCAAGACGCTCTGGAAGTGACGCGGCGGGAAAACAATGACAAAGAATACACTTTACACATAAGCGGATCTCCTTTGGAGGGTGAACCCGAAGATAATCTGGTAGTAAAAGCCTATAAGTTATTAAAAAAAGACTATCCCGGACTGTTGCCGGTAGATATACACATGTACAAGCATATACCGGCGGGTGCCGGACTAGGTGGCGGATCATCAGATGCCGCTTGTATGATAAAGCTTCTGAATGATAAATTTTCATTGGAACTCAGTACGGAACGGATGGAGGAATATGCGGTAAAACTAGGGGCAGACTGTGCTTTTTTCATTCGGAACAAACCTGTTTTCGCTACCGGAATAGGGAATCTGTTCGAGCCTGTGGAATTGTCATTAAAGGGATACCATATAATTTTGATTAAACCTGATATCTTTGTGTCCACCCGGGATGCGTTTGCCGAAATAAAGCCTGTGCGTCCGGCTGTTTCTTTGAAAGAAATTGTAAAGCAACCTATGGAAACATGGAAAAACAGTATGAAGAATGATTTTGAAGATAGTGTCTTCAAAAAGTTCCCTGAGATTGCTGCTATAAAAGATGAATTGTATGATTTGGGGGCAGTGTATGCCGCCATGAGTGGCTCGGGGTCTTCCGTCTATGGTATTTTCAAAGCACCGATAGAGAATGTGGAAGATAAATTCTGTGGATGCTTTTGCAGACAGAGAGCGTTGGAATAGTGTGGCAGATCAGTGGTTAGTGATTAGTGGACTGCGCTGTCATGCCGCAGGTATTAACCACTAACCACTATAGTCTATCTTTTACATAGTGCCTTGAAATCACAATAGGTACATTTTTCTATGATTTCTGTTTGGGTAAATGATTTTTCCGGATTAAATATCTCTTCTAATAATCCTTGAAGTCGTTCACGGTATTCTTTTTCATATTTACTGAAATCTTCCACAGCCTCTTTGGGCTTTCGTGGCTCGCCCATTTGTATAACGAGAGAATAGGTTTCTGTAGCGGCCCGATGAATATAGAGAAGGGCCGGAGCTATCTTCATCGTTGGTTGCTTGCGGCACATGATGGCGGCATACAGGAACGTCTGGAATACATAGTTGGAACGTTTCTTGTCCGGAATAAACAGAGATTCCACATGGGGTGGGGTGTCTGCATCACCGCCTGTCTTGTAGTCCACAATACGGAGTGTGCCATCCTTGCTGTCCATACGGTCAATAATTCCCCCGATACGTGATTTTATGACTCCTTTGGGTGTTTGTATGTCGATGGGTTCATCCACTTCCATTTCCGATGCAATAAAAGTGAAGGGAGCGTAACGTAAATCATTTTGTAAAAGTTGTTTTAAATATCTTGCAATAACGGCAGAGTTGATAAGTTGTACGCCGTTATATTCCGGTTTCTCGTTTTGCGGAACATTAAAGAATAATTTCTTGAATGCTGTATCCACATAATCTTGCAGCTTCACTTCATTGCGTAGCAACGTTTCCAATGCTTCCTTATTAATGACTTTGCCATGAGTGGTCAGGTCTTTATAAATATGCTCGGCGGCGTAATGGAAAATACTCCCGAATGTGGCAGAGTCTATTTCCGCACTCACTTCATCGGGGGCGGAGAGACCGGCTACGTACCTATAATAAAATTTTAAAGGACAATCCAGGTAATAGTTCAAGGCTGATGGAGAAAATTTTGCTTTGGGATTGGCACGGACATCAAACAGGCTTTGCATCCGGCGCATGACATCCGGGGTCTTTTCTACAGTGATAGGCGAGGTGCCTTGGGGGGACTGTCCGGCCTCCAGAAACTGACGTGTGATGGGGTGAGGCCATTCAATCAGGAATTGCAGCATGAAACGGCTCCATTCGCCGCGGTTCAGTCCGTCCGAACTGGTATTGTACATCAAGGTAATCCTTTCTGCCCGTTGCAGCAGACGATAGAAATAGTATGCATATACGGCAATCTTATGCTCTATAGTAGTCATTCCGAAAGCTTTGCGCAGGTTGTAAGGAATAAAGGAAGAGTCTCCTCCCGATTTGGGAAGCTGCCCTTCATTGACCGATAGTAATACCAAGTGGCGGAAATCCAGGTTGCGTGTTTCCAATACCCCCATGACCTGCATACCAATGGCCGGTTCGCCATGGAATGGAATATTGGTCGCTGACAAGACCTTGACCAGCAATCGCCGGAATGTTTCGCTCTGTACGGTTAATTCATCTTCTTCTATCAGTGTGCGGAACCGGTTGATGGTGGTATAGGCTTTGAAAAGCGACTCCCGGTAAAGTTGGTTGAATGCATCTGTGTCTTCGGTACCGGAAGTGTTTGCCTGGTAAATGCCTGCCACTTGCTGCAAAGTTTCGGACAGGCGTATGCACAGATTCAGGTTTCCGGAAAGCGGAGTGAAAAGCCGGGTAAGGAATTCATCTTTACCCAATTCGCCGGGTAACGGATAGAAACGGTTGTTCCGGGTCAGTTCTTTTTCCAACAATTCGGCTTGACCGGTGAGTTGCCGGGTATAGGGGTGTTTTAACAGTGTAACAACCGATTGAAACGTGTAGCGGCCGCTTTTGAAATTAAATCCGTGGGTATGCAACTCCAGTAAGGCGATGAGGAAACTATATACAGGAGTTTGCGATAACGGAAATCCCATGGTGATATTGACATGTTTTACTTCTGCCGGCAATGAATGGAGGACCGGCTGAAGCAATGCTTCGTTACACAATACGACTGCGGTTTCCTTTTCCGGTGTAGTCAGATTGTTTCGTATCCATTGAGGCAGGTAACGGGCTTGTGCATTTTCAGTAGAAGATGCGATGTAGTGTACCTCTTTAGGTTTCGAGAGATTTTTGAATAACTCACCGGACAAAGGAGAAGGAAAGTCGCGTAAGTTCCGGCGGATAAACTCTCCGGCTTCATGGGTGACGGCTTGTCTGTTTTCCTTCATATAAAATTCGTCGTAATCCCAATAAAAAACAGCTTTCCCGACATCTTTCAATTGGGTGAACAACGTATGTTCTACTTTGTTCAGTACATTAAATCCTACAAAAACATATTTCTCGTATGGAAGTTTGTCCACATCCAGGTGCTCTATGACGTGGCGGTACATCATTCCTTCGTAGGCAATGTTTTGAGAAGCTAAGGATTCACGGAACCCTTTGTAAATGTTTCCCAATACGTCCCATAAAGAGATAAACCGTTCTTTCAGCGCTGTTCTCCGTTCGATGGAGAAGTTCTGGAAGAACTGCCGGATAGCTTCTTCCTGCTCATCGTCAATGAAGGTGTAGTCGTCCATTATGTTGCGCAGATCCTGTAAATTGGAAAACAGTTTGTCGGTATCCACTTTATTTTTGTCGGCATCGTCAAAATCACTGATCAGCATTTCTCCCCAAAAATAGAAATCATCCAGTGTTTCCGTACTTTGAGTTTCCCGTCGGAATATCTTATAAAGTTCGCATACCAGTTTTACCGGATCACCCACTTCCCATGGAGAAAGGCTACGGAACAATTCGCTGATGCTGACGTATGCGGGCGACCAAATAGGTGACTCCGACTCTTGGGCGAGATACTCATTAAAGAAAAGTCCGGCACGTTTGTTAGGAAAAACCACGGCTGTATGTGCCAGGTTTCCTTCCGTATGTTTATATAAATCGGCTGCTACCAGTTTCAAAAAGCTTTCCATTATTCTATTTCCTCCAGTTCGTTGTTAAATACATACCATAAATAGCCACGGATATGCTCATATCCCATATCCGATAATAAATCCATATATTCTTTCACCTGCTTGTTGTAAGTTTTCCGCTTTTTACCGAATTTAAAGTCCACCACAATCACCTCTCCGTCTTTCATCATCACGCGGTCCGGACGGCGGGTTTGCAGCACTCCTTTTTCCCGATAAATAATGGCACACTCATTGTATAGTTCCCAGCTGCCCGAATACCATTCTTTGACCAGCGGATGCCTCAAAGCCCATTCGGTGAGTTTTCGTATCTGTTCCTCCTGTTGTACCGACTCTATGATTCCTTCGAAACGCAGGCGTTCTATGGCGGGAGGCACATCGTCCGGGGTACGGATTACGGAGAACAGATTATGCAACAACTGTCCTTGCCGGATGTATTTGTCTTCCGTCTCCTCTTCTCCCCGGATAAATTCGGCAGAACGGTTGGACTGTTTGAATTCGATGTTGGTTTCCAGCGTTTCCAGATGGATAGGCAAACGTCGGGCTACAGTCAGCAGCTTGTTGCCGGACACTTGTTTTTCCTCTTCGTGAGATGAGAGATAGAGCGTTCCCAGTTCGTATATTTCTTCTCCGGTGGCATAGCTCTTTCCGGTCATGTCGGATAAGGCACTTCCCAACAATTCGGATACCGTTCCTTTCTGTTCCGCCTTTCCATATATAATCAAGTTCTTTTTGGCACGGGTAAATGCCACATAAAGCAGGTTCAGATTATCCACCCATAATTGCAAGCGTTCATTCAGGAACTCTTCCCGATAAATGGATTGCTGCATGGCTGTGGAATAGTTGATGGGAACAATGTCAAGATCGCTAAACGGAGCTTGCCGGGGAGCACACCATACCAGATGATTGTAAGTCTCATTCTCCATTTTCCAGTCGCAGAAGGGTAGCAGTACGGTATGGTATTCCAATCCTTTGGACTTGTGGATGGAGAGAATGCGAATTCCTTCCACCTCGCCGGAAGGGATGGTTTTGCTGCCTAGTTTTTCTTCCCAGTAGGTGATAAAAGCGGATAATTCGGAAGAATTGCTTTGCAGATATTCCGTCACGGCATCAAAGAAGGCGCACAGATAGGCATCCTGTTGTTCGATGCAGGACATCTGGAACAGATTGAAAAGTTTTTCCATCAGCTCATACAGTGGCATGAGGCGAAGTTGCTCCGCTTCTTTTATGAAATCGAATGGCAGATAATCATCTATTCCGTTCAGCAATAGAGTGTTGAGGTCTATTCCTTTATGTAATACTTCATTCTGATAGGCAGCAGCCAGTTGCGCCTTGGCAATCCGGTTTTCGGGTTGTGACAAGTAGCGCAGGCCATCCATTATCATACATACCGCCAGTGAGGCATCCAGTCGGAATGCCTCATCGGATACGATTTTGTAAGAGGTGTTCTTGTCGAAGTAATCGGCTATTAAAGGAATGCTTCTGTTCTTGCGCACCAGGATGGCAATATCTTTCAGTTGCACGCCCTGCGCCACAAGCAGCTCCACTTCTTCTCCTAGGTGGTGCAGGGTGTTTTCCATATAGGTCATGTCTTCCGTATCCGATAGAAATTCCACTTTGACATACCCTTTTCCGGGATCTTTGTATGTTTCCTGACACACGTCGTTGTAGGCTTCCTTCAGTTCCTTGCATTCCTTTTTTTGTTCTTCCTTGTAAATGTTGTTCAACACCTCGCAGGCGGCTGTAAACACTTCGTTGTTGAAGTGAATGATGTTTGCGGCGCTCCGGCGGTTGGTGGTCAGTGTCTTTACTTTGACGGGAAAGGCTTCGATGTTTGTTTTCAATCCGTTCAGTATGCCCCAGTCACCGTTTCTCCAGCGGTAGATGGATTGTTTCACGTCTCCTACAATCAAGCTGTCTGCTCCCTGAGACAAACCTTCGAGCAGCAACAGACGGAAATTGTCCCATTGCATACGCGAAGTATCCTGAAATTCATCGATCATTACGTTGCGTATGGTTGTTCCTATCTTTTCGAATACAAACGAGGAATCTCCTTCTTTTACCAGGTTATGAAGCAACGCGTTGGTATCCGACAGCAGGAAGCGGTTGTTTTCATGGTTCAATTCGCGTACCTCTTCGTCTATATTGGCCAGCAGACGGATATTGTTTACGTGGCGCAGGGAGAGTTGGCAGGAATTGGCCAGCATATTGTTCCGGCTTCTGTATTTTTCCGATTCATTCAGCAGAGGAATCAGTTCTTTTTCTGCCAGACCTAGGATAGCGTTGCGTATGGGGGAGGTTTTTTTCACCCATTCGTCGGGGCAGTCCAGACATTTTTCCACTGTTACATTGCGGACACTGTCATCCAGTTTACCCGATTGTAATTTATTAAAATAGCTGGCTATACCTCGGGAGCCGTTTTTCAAATCTTCTACTTTCACCCCGTTTGTATCCAATATTCCGAAGAATTGGTCGGCAAATCCTTTCATTTGTTCCTGCACCTCTTCCAAAATGGCTTGCAGCGTTTCGCGGTAATTCTTGATACAGTCTTTGTCCCGTAATTTTTCCCGTAGTCCGTTTCCTTTTTCTATATATCCTTCATCGAAGATATTTCGTCCGAAATTCTTTATCTCACCGGAAACATTCCATCTCTTGTCATCGGCTATTCTTTCTTCTATGTATTCCAACAGCCAATAGAGTACGGGAGATTGTCGGTCCAGCTTTTCTATCATGGAGTCCACGGCATCACTCAGTACCTCCATATTGTTCAGTTCGATATTCAGATTGGCACCCAATTCCAGCTCCCGTGCCAAATTGCGCATCACCGACTGGAAGAATGAGTCAATGGTTTCCACCCGGAAGCGGCTGTAATCGTGTATCATGTAGTGCAGTGCCGTACCGGCGGCTGTCCTTATGTCTTTTTGGGGCATTTCCAGTTCTTCTGTGATTTTCTGTAAATAGGGATCAGAATCCTTATCCTTTATCCATATTCCGTATAGCTGACTCAGAATCCGCTCTTTCATTTCGGTAGTGGCCTTGTTGGTAAAAGTCACAGCCAGTATATTACGGTATGCCCGTGGGTTCTGTATCAGCAACTTTATATATTCCACGGCCAGTGTGAATGTTTTTCCCGAACCGGCAGAGGCTTTATAAACTAATAATTCAGGAGAATGTTTCATTTTAAATAATTTGCTAATTTGCTAATGGCTGCGCTGTGTACCGGATGGTAATTGGCTGACACATTAGTACATTTTTATTTTTAATTAAAAACCAGCACAAAAACAGTGGCCTGTCCCTTTTCCTTGTAAGGCAGCAGGGTCAGTGTGCCACCGCTCAGTCTCATGATTTGTTTGCTCAGGCTCAGTCCGATGCCGCTTCCTTCCTCTTTGGTCGTGAAGAAAGGTACAAAAATTTGTCCGGCTGCATCGGGAGGAATGGCGGGACCGTTGTTGGCTATCTCTATACGGATACTTTCTTGCGGATCACAATAAGCTTTCAAGGTGATCTTTCCGTCGGGAGCATTACCTATGGCTTGAATCGCATTTTTCAGCAGATTCGTAACCACTTGGGCTATCAGGTTCTCGTCGGCAAAGACTATCAGGTCTTCCCGGGCTTCGAGGATGGAAAGGGTGATGTTGGGGCATGGATGCTGGTGCTGTGCCAGTCGGATCATCCGTTCCAGGAAAGGACGGACATAGAACAGCGATGGTTCAGGTGATGGCAGTCGTGTCAGTTTGCGATAAGACATGACAAAATTTATCAATCCTTTACCTGTAGAGTGAATCGTTTCCAGCCCTTGTTTCATTTCTTCATTTTCCGCTCCGGGAAGAGCCAGCAGTGTTTCGCTGAGGGAAGTCACCGGGGTCAGGGAATTCATAATTTCGTGTGTCAGCACGCGGGTAAGGCGTATCCATGAATCTATTTCCCGTTCATCCAATTCCCGATTGATATCACTCAAGGCAATAATGCGGAGTTCCTCGTCTTTGATACGGATGCCGGACACCCGTAAGGCAAGATGCACCGTTCCCCGTTCCGTATTGAACTGAATTTGCAGCTTGTCACCCGGAACTGCTTTTTCCAAAGCAGTCATCAGTTCATCCGAGATGCGGGAGAGTTGTTTGACATGAGTCAGAACATCCAGCCCCAACAGATTCATGGCCTCTTTGTTCTTTTGATAAACGGAGCCTTTGCTGTTCAGTACCACTATGCCGGTTTCTACAAAGTCCATGATGAGCTCATAATACTTCTCGCGTTGTGCCGTTTCCTGTTTTACATTGTACAAAATACGTGCGATACGGTTCAGCATGACATTGACCATGGAAGAATCGCCAGGGGAGGCATGTTCGTAAAAACGAACAGCGGGGTCGTCGTTTTCGATGGCGTCGAGCAGAAAGGCTATCTTCCGGGTATTAAAAGTGTACAGGCGGTAAAACCAGCCTATGGAAACGAGGAATGAAGGTACGATTACGCATAGCCACAACCAGTTGCGCTGCTGAATCAGCAGGGTGCAGGCAATGGCTAGAACCAGTACGGTAAATAGGCGGAAGAAGAATTGTTTCACAGCTTAATTATTTATTATTTCGTTTGAATGTTCCTTTAGTTCCTGTTTAAAAATAGATTATTGTTATTTGTTTTGTCATCCTGAACCATCGTGAAGAATGAGATGAGATAATAGGTCATAATCCGAATTTTTTCATCTTATTATAAAGCGTCTGCCGGGTAATTCCCAACTGTGCCGCTACAGCTGAGAGGTTTCCGTTGCATTTCTCTATCGCTTTCTGAATCATTTGCAATTCCATCTCCTCCAGAGTTGAGACACTTGTTTCTGTCGTAGGAGCCGCTATTTTTCGGGGAAAATGAAAATGTTCCTCACTCAATATACCATCTTCATTGATAATGACCGCTTTCTCTACGGCATGTTCCAGTTCGCGTATGTTTCCATACCACGGATATGTCCGTAACTTTTCTTGCGCACCGGTAGAAAGAAGGATATTTCCTTTGTCATATTGTTTGCAGAACCGGTCTATAAAGCGTTCGGCCAAAGGGATAATATCTTCTTTGCGTTCCCGCAGAGGGGGAATCTCGATGTGGATGGTATTGATGCGGTAAAGCAAATCTTCGCGGAATTTGCCTTTGGCCACCATCTCTTCCAAATCACAATTGGTGGCGCAAATCAAACGTATGTTGACAGGTATCGGTTCGTTGCTTCCTACTCGCACCACGCTCCGGCTCTGAATGGCGGTGAGTAGTTTGGATTGCAGGTGATAGGGCAGGTTGCCTATTTCGTCCAGAAACAAAGTCCCTTCATGGGCGGCTTCAAATTTACCAGCACGGTCGGTATGGGCATCGGTAAACGAGCCTTTTTTATGGCCGAACAGTTCGCTTTCGAACAGGGATTCGGTGATGGCACCCATGTCCACCGTTATCATATCCCGCCGGTATCGGTTGGACAAGGCGTGTATTTCCCGCGCCAGCATTTCTTTTCCTGTGCCGTTCTCTCCTGTAATCAGAATATTGGCATCCGTTTGCGCCACTTTCTCTATCAGCGTCCGCAGTTGCTTCATGGCATTGCTTTCTCCCCAATACATAGAAGATACGGTTTTAGGGATTTCCGCTCTCTTCTTGTTCTTGGAGGAATTGCGGCAGGCAGACAGCAAGGTTTCTATCAGCCGGGCATTGTCCCAGGGTTTGACGATGAAGTCTGTCGCTCCTTCCTTGATGCCGCGCACTGCCAGGTCTATGTCAGCATAGGCTGTGAAAAGTACTACGGGCAGGGAGGGGTGTATTTTCTTTATCTCGTGTAACCAGTACAGACCTTCATTCCCGGTATTCAGTCCGCTGCTGAAATTCATATCCAGCAGCACCACTTGCGCATTTTCTTCACGTAACGCAGCGGGCAGTGTGATGGGTGAGGGCAGTGTGACGATATGTTCGAAATGATTTTTCAGCAATAGCTTTACTGCCGACAGCACTCCTTTGTTATCATCTATCACAATGATGGTTCCTTGTTTGCTCATAAGTCGTTGTAGCTTCTTTTTCCTTTAAAGATATCTTTAGTTGTGCGTTTCATGCAAAGGTACTATCTCTTCACACACTCTCATTTCCATTCCTTTATAGACCACTACTATTTTGTGTAGCTGTGTGGTGCCCACAGCATTCTTCACCCGGTCGGAATCAGCATAACGATTTGCCTGAGCGATCCCTTCCAGCCTCAGTTCTTCCACACGACTTTCAGAATCTTTGTATTTGGCATATTTCAACTCTATGATATAACTGTGCTTCATGTCCGGATAGATTTCCAGCAAAGGACACAGGAAAAGATCAGCGTATCCTTCTTGTGTATCCGCTTCGGAAATAGGACGGTAGAAGCGGTTTTGCGCTGTCATGGCCAGTGTGAATCCATGTACGAAAAACTCTCCTTTCTGTTTGTCGCGTTGTGAGGCGTAGCGTTTCAGACAGTCGGCTATGTAACCGAAGTAGGCCTGCCAGTTACCATCGTATGCCAAAGCCGAGGCCAGTTCGTCTTTCTCATAACTGCTGAAACTAAGGTCGGCCTCATTGTATGTATTCAGCAAATAGGTGTATAGTTGCTCTTCCACTACCTGATTGGGAATGGTGAGTTTGTTTTTTCCTTTATGCATTCCACTGATGGTAAGCATGCCGAAATAATAGAGCAGACTCACGAAATTGTCCGGATCGACAATATTCGCAGCCGGAAAGCTATCCTTCAGTTCTCCGGTGATATATCCTTGACTTACCAGGGTTTGTATGATGGAGGCATCATGAGCAAACTCCTTGTCCTTGCGAATCAGCATCCGGAGTTTTTCGTAGTCTATGCGTATGTTGCTTTCTATCATTTTCTGTGGTGCTTTGCCACGCAGAATATAGTTCTTGACAAAATAGAGAACCATGTTGGAATTGTACAGGGTAGTTTCTCCGTAGCATTCCGGTGCGAAGCAGTAGTTGTCATACCACGGCTTCATGATATCTATCAGTTGGCCGACGGTATGGTTGAACGGACTGTTTGTGGAATAATACGTCAGCATCTCACGCACCTCCTTTTCCGTGAACCCTGTCATTTCGTTGAACTCCGGTGAGAGGGAGTAATTGGTACCTATATTGAATCCGCTGGTGAGATCATCCATGGTTACGGGGCTTACTCCGGTAATGAAGCAACGCTTGATGCAGGAATCAGTTCCGGCTTTCACTTTGTTGAAGAATGCGCGCAGGTAACCCTCTTTGTGTGTCTCTTCAGTGTATCGGTGCAGGCTTTCGGCATCGGAGAGAATGGCATTGGTAAAGTGGTCATACTCATCGATAAAAAGATAAATTTTCTGCTCAGTCTTGTTGCACTCCGTAAACAGATATTCCAATTGTTCTACCGCTCCTGATTTTTCATCCAGCTTCTTCTTGATACCTTGTGGGAGATAGTCGGCATAGATATCGCAGAAATAGTCGAACATGGTCTGGCAATGTGCGTCCAGCCCTTGACGGTAGTTGTGCAATTCCCCGCTGATACCGGAAAAATTGAGTTTCAGCACCAGATAGGTGTTGCGGTCAGGCGTGGGGTGCTTTCCTATGTAGAGGTCTCCGAACAGGGCGTCAAACTTATCGCGGGTGCGTACATCATAATAATGTTGCAGCATGCTCAAGGTCAGACTTTTGCCAAATCGCCGGGGACGGATGAAGAAGAAAAACCGGTCCGACTGTTCTATCAGTGGGATGAAGGCGGTTTTGTCCACATAATAATAATTGTCGAAACGGATGTCTGCAAAGTTCATCATACCGTATGGCAATCGTTTCCTGTTTGAAGGTGCATATTCCATTAGTTATATTGTTTTTTTATGAATAAACTCTGGTAAAAGAGATATGTATAGCATACAAAGATACTTTCTTTTCCCTGCTTCTCCAAAAAACAAAGGTTCTTTCTTTTTGGTAACATGGAGGAAGCTGTCCGATAGGTATCCGCCAATCTTTTCTTTCAGAGAAAACTTTTCAATTTCATGAATTGTTCTATTATA
>OHAB01001165.1_pt1 | contig 17571 bp, 9 predicted proteins | sample 1577031 | NCBI WGS metagenome assembly OHAB01 (sample SAMEA3541477, study PRJEB24748) | human gut metagenome | biome: human gut; feature: human-associated habitat; material: faeces | place: China | collected 2012 | reverse complement strand
TATATGTTGCATTCATTGCATAATTTTGATATCTATAACCAGTTGTTTTTACTGATGCATTTGATGTAACATATACAGGATTTTTTGTTCTGTATAAATCATATTTAAAAGTAACATTGACTTTACTTACGGCATCTCCTGCAGCTGCTCCTAAAACATTACCTACTACTTCTCCTACTTTTGCATTACCCAATCTTGCACCAACAGTTTTCCCTGCTGCAGTAATAATTGCTGTTGTAACATACCCTAATTATTTAAAAATTGGTGAACAGCTTACTTTAATACCTTTTGTAACTAGCACTGGTGTCCAATCAGAACTAGCATATGTTGATATAGAGAGAGAATCTGCTAAAACAGGCGTTCCTGAAGTAACTGAATATTCTATAACATCTCCGTCAACCGTTAATTCTTTAGTATCTTTATTTAAAATCCCAATATGTTTTTCTCCTGTTGAATCTTGATAATTAACTTTATATAAATCATCACTATCATAAGTAGTAACATCACATTCTACTCCATTGATTACTTCTTGATATGTTTGAATTGTAACATCATTTGATACAGTTTGTGCATTAACAGAAGTTATCCCACTTAATAACATACTTGCCGAAAAAAGGCTAATTATTAATTTTCTCATTTTATTGTTCCTCCATTTTTTTATTCAAGAGCTCTTTGTTACTTATATTTTATGATATCTTCTGCTACATTCAATAACTTGCACGAAAACTGTATTTATTGCACTCATATTGTTAAAAATATTTTAAATTAATTGAATTTGAAATTATCTAATCCTTTTCTGCTATTAAGCCAAGGATAATCAATATTATCATACCCCACGTCTCTGAAGTCACTTATAATTTTAGGAATTATTTTTTGCAATTTTCCAGCAGTTATCCCTGGTCGTAAATTGCCAAACTCATCGATATATCTTACCAAAAGACGTGTTGCATTCCATCTAGAGTCATTCTTGCTTTTTTCGTACCACCAAGTCCTTTCGCTTGCCTCCAAACTATTTATATATATTTGCTGAATGAGATGTGCTTCGAATTCTCGATTCAACTGCGTTGCATTCCATGTTTCTTGCTCTGTATATGATTGGAGAGCATGAACCATCTCATGCAAAAGAGCACTGCTAGTTATATCCATTCTCATTTTAATACCTCCTAAACCAGGATCGAAATTACTATTCATATTGTCACTAATAAATTGAATAATCAAAGTTTTTCCCTTGAGTGCTTCTTGTAATTTGTGATATAAAGCTTCACCAATCTTGGTCTTAGTCATTTTATTAAGTAGATTCTCAATTGTTTTCCAGCTATTATCTGTCATATTGGAATTACGAAATATCGCTTTTGCTTTAGGAGCCACTGGTTGATACCCTCCTCCAACGCCACCACCGCCATCTACTTCTGGAGGGAACCATGTATGGGCATTACCATCTTTATCATAGTATATGTTGTTGCATACTAATTTGGTTTCATATTTTGTTCGAGTACGGCATTCGATACCGAAGCCGATTCCGTATTCAGGATCTTCGTAAATAAATGGTGTACATTCATCATATTCTACAAAAACACTTTCATAATGACATTCTGAACTTTCGCTACGTGTATCTGCATTAGCTTGCATTTCTAGTCCTTCTTCTGTCCCCTGGCTGATTGTAGCTACAATCTTTCCATCTTTGTATTGCCAGCCGTTGACCAAACCACCTTCCGGTTCATAAAAGTAAACGCTACCACTAAGATCGGGAGCCCGGTACAGGTAACTATTGTCTTCAAAATGTTTTGCTTTCATAAGATAGTCATAGGTGCCTACGATATGCATCACAAAATTGATGATTTCCCCTGTTTCCAGATTCTTGATGATCACCATTCGGGAGATGTTTCGTATCTTTCCGCGCTCTGTGTCCTTATATTTTTCCATAGTTTCACGATCCATTAAAACTGCACCTCCTCTTGTCAATAGAGGGACTTCCACTACTTCAAACTTTCCTTTTCGATTTTCGTAGCCTTTCTTCCAATGCAGCTTAGTCATTAACTCGAAATGGGTAACAACAGAGCGGGTAGTAACTACAGGTGTCTGACGAGCCTCGTACCAACTCCGTGCTACATCTATACTCAGCTCACGGTTTTTACCTTTAATAACTTTCCCTGTCGTTTCCTGTGAGTCCAGATCTGTTTCGTCCTGTAAGCAGGAATACAGCATCAGACCAAAGGCAAGAAGTCCGACAAGGTAACAAACAGGTCGTTTGATTTTTTTTGTTTTCATGTTCTTAGATTCTAGTGAATAATTATTGTAGCTGATCTTCGAAAATCCTTCGTAATTCTCTATGCATTTCATAGGTTTCAAAACCGTATACTTTTACTTTTTCAGTAAGCACTTCATTGGCAAGTCGGTTTGCTTCAGAGATACGCTTTTGCTGATAGTACATGAGAGCTAACTTGTATCGTGCTTTCTGTCGGGAGGGTACCATAAAGTGAGCTGCCCAATAAGCTGTTTCAGCCTCTTTTATTTTGTCTGTACGTTGTAGAGCGTCGCCTTTAAGAATATAGGTATGTGTGCTTGGATATAATTGTTCCCAATAAGTGATCTTATCCAGTAAGATGCTGTCTCTCTGTGATTTGTAAAGAGTATGACAATAGTATGGCCAAAATATTGTTTCATTCTTCATTGCTGTTTCCAGCTGTGAAAGGCTCGTTATAATTTCTTCCGGTGATTGGCTGGAAGTACGATGGGATATTTGATATAACTCCCGGTGGCATTGAAATATTTTTATTAGTAGAGCTCCCTGTCCTGCTATGACAAGGAAAATGACTGCTTTCAGAAATATATATTTGTGAGGAAGTTGTTTAATTACACATTCTCTTTGTCTGTTGGACATTTCTGCCAGTGCTATAGTCATAACAGCCAGAATCGGGAAAGTCTGATCGGGATAAGAAAATAATCCACAGACAAGTCCGGCTATGTATATCGCCTGGGCGGATAAAGATTGTATCTCGCTTTTCTTATACGAGAAAATGCAATATAATATTCCAATATAAAGTAGCAATCCTGCAACTCCATATTCTACTGTCCAGCGCAAAGGTTCGTTGTAGACATAATGATTATTATCTGCCAACTGTTTTTCATATATGTTTCCTTCTTTTTTCAGATATTCACCTTGATAATGCATATAGTTGGCAGTAAAGCCATGAGGACCAAAGCCGGTAAAAGGCTTCTCTTTTATCATTTGTGCGGTAACTTTCCAGATCTGTATTCTTCCATCAGCTGAGGCCGGTTTGAACTGATATAGCAAGCACGAGAGTAGCGCAATTGTAATCAAGGTTGATATACCCCATCGAAAAGAGATTGAAAAGCGACAATAAATGGAATAGCTGATGATAGCCAATACTGCTATCCAGGCAGAACGACAGTGAGTAAGCCACAATATGGGCAGAGCTACAATACATGTAAGAAAACTTACTAAATAAGTATATTTATGGATGGTATCTGACTTGAAATGAGATAATACCACAATAGGAGCACTCAGTAACAAGCATAATATTCCGGCATAAATCGTAGGGTTTCCATAAGGACCTGTTAAATCAAAATGAGGATGATGGGAGGGAAGTATATGCAGTATTTGCATATAACCGATCATTGACAGAACTAAAATAGTTATGAGAATGATAGTATATAAGAGAGTGCCATTTAATCCTCCTGTCTGACGTATGCTCCAATATAGTATGATCAGAGCAAAACGGGCTAATCCGAGAAGGTTAGAGTTAGGAGGATAAAAGTATATGCTCCCTACCGCTATTAGAATGACTAACAAGTCTATAATAGTTAGTCGTTGAATGAATGGCTTAGTGGGATAGAAAGCTGCAATACCTATTACTGTCGCCAGGAACGTACAGGTAAACAAGAATGATTGATGAGGAACATCAGGTATTTCTTTGATCGGATGGAATAGCAAGCCTAATAAAAGGAAGCCGATAAGTAAGGATACTATATTTTTTCTGGTTACTGCCATCTTTGTTTTTAGGCTTAATTTTCATCATATTATATCAAATACTTCCTAACAATGGAATTGGTGTCAATAAAGCGAAAAGAGGAGACTATGTAAACCTCCTCTTTTCTTTAGAAGTTCCTAAAAACCTTGGCTCCTACCTTAAAACCTATTTATCTAACTTGGTTATTTTTACCCAGTCAATTTCCATGATGGCAGGTAAGTTGGCATCATCGATAGGACCTGCCCATGAGCCCGGTCTGTCTCCTCCTAATCCCATGTTCAGGATGAGATAGAATGAAGAATCTTTTGTGAACGGCCATTGCTTCATTTCTGCTTCATTCTCCAGTTTCAGGTTTGAGTAAGAGAAAGTCTCCTGTCCATTGACGAAGAAAGTCAGTTTGTCTTCGCTCCATTCTAAAGCGTAGATGTTCCAATCCTGATAATTGCAAGTTACTTGTGCGGTGTTGGACGGATCTTTGATGTTCAAATCATACGTGTAGTGAGTATGTATCGTATGATGGATCGCGGATTCCTGTTTCACATGTTCCATGATATCGATTTCTCCGCAATTCGGCCATCCGTCATAGATATATTTCTTCGGCATCATCCAGATAGCGGGGAATGCGCCATTGGGGTAACTGGTGATTTTGGCTTTTACTTCCACCCGTCCGAAGGTGAAGTCAAACTTACCTTGCGTTTCGATACCGCCGGCTTTGTATTCATCACCTATTTTTTCGGCTTTCAGTATAAGTCTGCCGTCTTTTACGTAAGCCTGGTCATAACTTTCGGACATTTCGTCGTTCCAGTCGGAGCCTGCTTTCTGGCAGAGTACCCATTTGGTCGGGTCCGGATTGCCGTCCACATCGAACTCGTCCATGAAGAGAACGTCCTTCATGGTGTCGTCAAACTTGGTCAGTACGATAGTATAGGTCGTTGTTTGATTGTCTTCGGTGGTGACGGTCACTGTCTGCTCTTTTTTCCAGTTGTGTACAAATGTTGCCGGGTCCGGTGAGATGGTGGCTCCATCGCTCATTAGCGTATAGTCTACGCCGGTGATGGTATTGGCATCCTCGATCGTACCGATTTCCACTCTGTGGGTTGTCTGGTCTATTTTCCCATGATAATAGGAAGTCGTATTCGCTGACACATTATTTACTGCTACGGCAAAATCAGTGAGCGGATATTTCTTTTCCGGAGTGATGTAATTGGTCTCATCATCCGAACAGGCAGCAGTGGAAAATCCGATGATTGCCATGTTCAGTATAAGTAATATTTTTCTTTTCATCATACTCTTTTCTTTTTATTGATTTTTGGGTTTGTTAGAAGCGATTGCCTGATTGGGGGAGTTCAGGCAATCACTATCCTTAGAGAATTAGTCTCCCCATACTAGTGGAGCGATGTATTCCCATTTAGTCAGTGTGGCACTGCCGCCAGAAATTGTCATCGAGAAATTACCACCATCTTTGGTATCCGAGAATGGTACTTTGTAAGTATCACTTGTACCGTTAGCGTCTATCACACCGTCGCTGGTTGCTTTTCCTATGACTGTACCGTTGAGAATCCATTCCGAGTAAATCCATGATTGAGTTGGATCATTGGCATCTATAGCTTCGCGTATCTCGAATGATAATACGTTTGGCTTGCTGGTATCTACATCACGGCCGCTGTTCTCATTGTATACGTCACCGTTCCACGGTCTTGTACTTAATTGAGTCCGTTTGCTCAGAATATGGAAGCGAAGTTCTACGTCTCCTCCGTCAAATGCTTTTCCGCTCCAAGAGAAGAAAGTAGTCAGACTGGCGTCGCCAAGCGGTTCCCAATAGAAGCTGTAATGACCCGGCATTAAACCACCCGGTCCGTAGTAAGCACCGCTGATGGATCTGTTTACTTCAGTAACCACAGGTCTTTGTGGATTCGCTTGTTTAATCTTGATTGTCTTCATAAGCGGAGTAGCGCCTTCGGCAGCTTTGGTGCTCAGTACGATAATTCCGGTACGGACAGAAGAGCCTTCGTGTGCGTCTACGTTAATCACGATGTCGGCAGAACCGTCGAATGAAGTCTTTTCGAAGTGATACCAGGTATCATCCGCTTCGTTTTCTTTGGATACTTCCCATTCTGCATTCGATTCTACGTGGATGGTGAGTTGCTGAGCCTGTTCATACATAGCAAACCACTTACCGTTTTCCGGTGTATCTGGTGTCAGCAATACACCGTCTTGTATACATTGTACTTCTCTGGCTATTTTCCCGTGTCGGTCATAGATGGTTACAATACCGGTACGTTGTTCGCCTGTATTCGGTGAAGCGGTGACAGTAATTTCTCCGTTCATTTCGCCCGATGCTCCGGATTGGATGGAGAGCCAAACATCACCGTCTGTTACTTTAGCAGTCCATTTCTGATTGCTGAGTACGCTGAATGTTTCGCTGTTTCCTTCCTGGTCGATCATATCCACGCCTTCTACATTCAGGTAAGCAGTACCTTTCTGGGTCAGAACGAATCTTTTTCCGGTCCAGTAGTCACTTTTAATGTTGAGTGTGTCTATACGGTCGTCCAATTCAGTGTTTTCTTTGCAGGTAACAGTTACGGTGTAGGTCTCACCTGCCTCACCTGTACTGGGTGAGATGGTGTACCAATCATATTTTCCGAATACTTCCCACGGGTCAGTTGACTTGACCTGGAAGGAGACTGGTTCCGGATTTTTCGCTTCAACCAGATAGGAGTCTTCTACTCTATAGCGCAGGTCTACCCATTTCTCTGCTTCACTGTCATCGCAACTCTGCAATAAAGAGAATGCAGGTAGCAATGTAGCGAGAGAAATGCCTGTAATTATTGATTTTCTGATATTTAATCTCATACTCTTGAATTTTAGGGTTCGGTTATTATTCTACTGGTTCCCATGTGATAGACTTCACGGTGAAATTGGAAGCTTTATTTGTGGTATGCATCCTGAAGTATACAGGTGCTCCCGGTTCGGTTGCATAAGGATCGGTTATGTTATTATCTAATACGGCAACCTCAACACCATCAATAATCAGTTTAAGAACTAATGCGTTCGAACCTTCTTCTTTGTTGACAACAAGGAATTCAATCTTCTTCACTACATTCGTTTGTTCCGATGTCCAGGTAAATGTTTTCTGAGTCCAGTTTAAGCCTGAACCTCCACAAGTGAAGTTACTTTCTTTATTTGCGTAGAAATGCAAATGGAAGTTTGTATTTCCTGAGTTGGGCCACATATTAAACTCAATCCAATCTTCTCCGGTTAAATTGATAGATTCGAAATCGAATGCGAGACGTCCTTTTTTGAATAAATAGTTGGTGACTATTCCACTGCCATAGAGTGTCATGTAACCGGTTTCCTCATCCACAACATAGTTATCTGCTCCTCCTTCTTTCCAGAAAGCAGTACCTTGACTGATGTCGAACGTAATGCCGTCAAATCCGTCGATGACTTCTTTGGTCTTCATAATGATGTGGCCGACACGGTTTACCATCAGATTATTAGTCGTTGTTGTCGTTACTTTCAACTCTGTTTCACTCAGTGCCTCAGCTTTCAGCCAACTCTGATATTCCTTAGGAACTTCAACTTTCCATTCTTTGTTTGCGCGAATCAGTACAGTCTTTTCCATACCACTGCCTGTTCCGGGCATGCTGATTGTTGTACTTTCGGGATCTTCTTCCAGTTCAATGATCACTCCATTTTGAGTAATGGTAAAGGTGTATTCTTCAAACTCAGTTTTTACAGTCAGCGTGCCTGCTCTCTTGGCGCCTGCATTGGCAGGCAGCGTCACAGTTACGGTTTCTGCTATGGCATCTTCATTACCTGTACCGGATGTTTTGTCGATATTGGAAAGGAAAGCGGTGGAAGGAATGATTTCCCAAGCTTTGTTGGAAGCAATGGTAAAGGTAATGCTGCCGCCTTCTGTCGGTACCAGTTCATCGTAAGGAACCACCACCAGGTCTTCTTTCGAAGCCTGCTCGATAGTAACTACCTTGGTGCCTTCAACGCCTTCTGCCTTGATAGTCAGTTTGGCTGTACGTGCTTTCTTTCCTGTATTGTTTTCCATTGTCACCACAATCTCCGACACAAGTGAGCTGGCTGCACTCATCGAAGGAGTCGGCTTGCACCACTGCTGGTCGCTTTCAATCGTCCAGGGAGTGTTGGAGCTGATGTTGAACACTACATTGCTTGGAGAAGTTGCCAAAGCAGTATAAGACTCCAGAGCATCTATCTGGATATTGAGAGGACCTTCCGGCTGTGAGTCGATGTCGAACTCCTGGCATGCTACAAAACTGAATGTGCACAGTGCAAGAATCAGTTGCATTAACGTGTTGCTATATAACTTTTTCATATATCTTTTAAATATTAGATTAGACAATTAATTACCATCCTGTGTTTTGAGGATTTAAGTTTGTATTCTTGTATAGTTCGCTTTGAGGGATCGGATACAGATACATGCAATCTCTCCAGTTACGGGTTTCGTAAAGGTTCTTGTAGAAGTTGAACGTACCGTCCGCCTGCTTCTCGATCTTTACTCCGTATAGTTCCCGCTGGGTAGTATCGGCAATCTTCCATCTCCGTACATCCCAGAAACGATGATCTTCGAAAGCAAACTCTACACGCCATTCATTGTACAGGCGTTCCATGAATTCATCTTTTCCCATGGAAGGAATCAACGGCATATCGGCATTCTTTCTCACTTCATTGATAGCCCACAGAGCAGAATACTTATAAGTCTCATCTGTGTAATTGACATCATTGAAAGCGTTGACCATAGATTCCGCATACGTTAGTAATGTTTCCGCATAGCGGTAAATCACCCAATGATGCTTGCTGACAGCTTCTTTACCCGGTTCAAAGCTAGTAGCTTCCTGAATGTACTTGCGCAGGAAGTATCCTGTCGGTGAACCGCCTTGTGATACGATTCCGTCGTCGGCGCCACCTTTGAAGGTTTCAATGGTGTAGTCTTTAAACGACATTCCGTTGGCAAGAATAGCGCGGTAGAAACGTTTGTCACGATTCTCATAAGGTGATTGCGGGTCAAATGCAGGGTCTTCGCAAACCCATCCTGTGTTTTCTAGGGTTACTTTGTAACCGTTGACTGTCTCGAATGCGTCCACAAGGTTTTGTGATGGGTAATTGCTGTATGGGATAAGACTGGAAGTGCGTGTTCCCGCAGTCATGCGAAGCGGGAGATTAAACATTTCGAAGTCCGAATCATCACCATTGATCCTCATCAGTACAACTTCTTTTGAGTCGAGGTTGTTGGCACTCTCCTGGGGGTCGAGAGAGTAAAGCCCTGTGTTGATAATATCTATTGCTGCTTTGGCAGACTTTTTCCACAATTCGGTATCCATAGAAGGATTATGTAGCTTACTGGCAGCATATAGCAGTGCTTTTGACTTTACTGCCATTGCAAAGCCTTTGGTCACTCTGCCGATTTCTGCTCCCGGTTCGTTTACATAGCTGTCCGGCAAGTTATTGGCAGCGTCGTCGCATTCACTGACAATGAAGCTGATAACTTCGCTGAATGGTGTCTTGCCGATTGTATTGGCTTCCTCTTCAGTCAGTACTTCCAATGGCATGGCGATGTCACCGTAGCGGCGTGCCAGTTCAAAGAAGTAGTGTGCCCGCAGCACTCTGGCTTCGTAAGGGAAATATTTCAGCTGCTTCATCCAGTTTGTATATTGTCCGTCGTGCTCGTAGCGTGTGAAGTCCACTTGGGCAATCTCTGCTATAAAGCTGTTGGCAGCACGTATACCGCGATACAGGGTCCATGAATCGTCATAAGTTTTAATAGGCGACCAGTTACCGTTATTGGTATTCTGGATATTATCTGCATAGGCTCCGAATTCGCCGTCATCACTGGCACAGTCGCGCATGGAATATCTGTCTTCGGTGAAAATTCCGCCGGAGGTCGCAAACAGTTGGTAGCCTTGTGGCATGTATGAGTATACGTGGGTAAGCATTGATTTGCTTGTACCGAAATACTTGTACATGTCTTCTTTTGTCTTCAGGTTGTTCGTTTCATCAAAGTCAAGGTAGTTGCACGAAGCAAAGACCAACGAAGACAAAATGGTTAAGAGTATGTATTTGGTTCTCATAATGTTCATTTGTTACTTTGCATTAAAAATTAAGTTTGATACCTGCCCAATAACTTCTTGTCGACGGATAAGCGATGCCAAGTTGTTCCGGATCGGCAAAATGGATATTGTCTAATGAGAACAGATTGGTGCCTTGTACGAATACTTTCAGGTCGGCAAAGCGAGTCTGCGATTTCGGGAAAGTATAAGCTACCAATAGGTTACGCAGTTTCAGGAATGAACCGTCACGGTACCACAGTGAGCTGGCGCGATAGTTATTCAAGTTTTCTTGAGTAGTCAGTCTCGGCATGGTTGCATTGGTCTTATTCTCCGGTGTCCAGCTTATTTCTTCATTCAGGAATGTATTTGAAATGTTGCCATTGCTTACAAGTGGACTATAAAGCGGACTGTTGAGCAATGAAACAGTGACTCCGGTCATTCCCTGGAAATCAGCGGAAAGCTCCAGTCTCTTGTATGAGAAGTTCAGATTGAATCCGAAATAGAAGCGTGGAACAGATGAACCGAACATTTTCACAATGTCTTTCTCGTCGATGCGGTTGTCACCGTTCTGATCTTTGTATTTCACGTCACCGGGAGCTACGTCCGAGAAGGTTTGTTGCGGACTGTTGTTGATTTCCTGCTGGCTGTTGAAGAAGCCGATAGCTTCCAGGCCGTACATCTGTCCGATACGGTTGCCCTTGGTATACAGGTAGTCGTATTCCTGATATGCCTGGTTTACATTGACTACCTCTGTATTCAGATATGACATGCTAGCACCAATACCATAATGGAAATCACCGATCTTATCATTCCAACTCAAAGAAGCATCCACTCCTTTGTATTTATAGATTCCTTCGTTCACCTGACCTACTGTGATACCGATAATACCGGAAGTAGAATTGGCACCTGACACAAGTATATCCGAACGTTTTTCGTAGAAACCTTCTACTGTTGCATTCAAACGATTATCAAAAGCAGCGAGATCAAATCCGAAAGTCGCTTTCTGTGATTTTTCCGCTACCAGGCCGATAACCGGCAGATCGCCTTCACTGCCACCGGACTGTCCTCCGGCATTCACTCCGAAGTTATAACCGGCACCGCCGCTGCCATAAGACTGACGCCATAGTTCGTGGCTCAAATTGCCGTCCCATCCGGACAGACCGTAAGAGGCGCGAATCTTAAAGAGATTGATCGGTGTCACCTTTTCCATAAATGCTTCGTTGGAAACGATCCATGCAGCGGAAACGGCAGGATAGTTCGAGTATTTGTCTCCGTCGGGCAGGTAAGCTGATCCCGAACGGTTAAATACGGCATTGAGGCTGTAACGGTTGTCGTAAGTATATGTGGCGTTCACCAGCACAGACTGATTCTTCTGAGAGTTGTTTCTGCCGTTTTTGACAACAGACTGCATATCATAAATCAATGCTCCTCCCACCTGATGTTTGCCAAAAGTGCGGTTATAATCCACCTTTGCCTGGAAATCGCTGCGTAGCATCAGCCTTTCGAAAGGCTGTGTATGTCCCAGTGTTTCGGAGTCTGTACCATAAATGGCAGGAGTTGTCACCAGTGTACCATCGCTGGTGATACTTGCATTGCTGTTCATGTAACGATACTCTTTATTGGTGGTTTCATTCATTCCTCCGATATTATCGAAAGAGACGGATGCTTCGGCTGCCAGCCCTTTGGTCAACGCACTTAAATCCTGACGGATGCTTAGGTCGGCGAGTAGTGTTCCGTATACGTTACGGATGTGTCCGTAGTCTTTCAACAGAGCTACCGGATTACCGGTTCCGTACACAGAACTACCTCCATAAATGCCATTCTCATAACGAATGGGGAATGCAGCGGATGGAATGCCATAGATTTTGTTGAAAATAGCGCTGCGTCCATAGCGGGTACCTCTGAATTCTTTCAGTCTGCCTACAATGCCGGCTTTCAGCAATGTGCTTTCCGTCACTTTTACGTCCAGATTGGTACGTACGGTCAGACGTGTGTCTGTAGGTGTAGTGTCGAAACGTGTATCTTCCGTGTTTTTCTTCAACATGGAGCGATCCCGGTAATAGTCAACTACCGTGTAAAAACGGAATTTGTCACTACCTCCGCTGAAAGACATTTTCAGGTTGTGGGTCAATCCTGTGTTGTTCAGCGTTTCATTCCACCAGTCTACATTCGGATAATCATACGGATAGATTCCTGTCCGGAAAGCATCCAGTTCCTGCGCATTGTAGCGTGCAGGCAGACCGTCTCCGCTTAATGCGGTGTTAAGAGCGTTCGCATACGTATAGGCATCTGCGAAGTCCGGAGAACGGAATTGGGTATTGACACCGAAATTATAGTCCACATTTACCTTCAGACCATTGCTTATTCCGCGTTTAGTCGTGATCAGTACTACTCCATTCGCACCACGCATACCGTAGAGAGCAGCGGCTGCCGCATCTTTCAGAACGTAGCATGATTCGATTTCCATCAAAGTGATGTCACTGATATCACGTGGGAAACCATCAATTAATACTAGCGGGGCATTTCCGTGTATAGAGAGGGTGGATACGTTATCGGCTGACGAGCCTGTACCCTGATATACATTCAGACCTGCCACTTTTCCATACAAAGCTTTGCTGATATCTATGTACGGGGATTTTTCGAATGCGGAAGCATTGACTCCGTTGATAGAGTAACTGCTGGTCCGGGAAGATACGTTCATCTGGTAGCCGATGCTCAGTGTATCTGCCAGCTGCATTTCCGAAGCAGCTTTCGATGTCTGTGCATTCAGGGATACCGAACCTCCCAGGAGCAGAGTGATTAATATATAATTTATTTTATTCATTGTTCAAACGATATTAGTTAACGTGTCATTTACCAGCCCGGGTTTTGGGTCATTCCATATTGCTTGTTGATTTCCTCCTGAGGAATCGGAGCCAGATACCACTTGGTATCCCAGTTGGTAGCCCAGTAATGGTCTCCCAGTTCGATCTTCTCGAAGGTGAACTCAGTCGGATTGTTCAGGTCGTTACCTCTGCTTCTGAGTCCGTACAACTTCTTCTTGAAGTCGCTCTGACGGTCTCTGCGAACGAGGTCGAACCAGCGTACTTCTTCAAATCCTAATTCGAGTGCTCTTTCTCTCAGTACGGCTTCGAGGAACTGATCGTGATTCATTGTCTTGGAAAGTTCAGGCAGACCTACTCTCTTTCGTACATCGTTTACCATTTTGTAAGCCTCGTCGGTAGGGCGTCCGTTGACTTCGTTGAGTACTTCCGCATATCCCAGCATGATTTCCGCCAGACGGGTGTGTGACCATTGTACCGGACCTTCGCGATCGTTGTTTTCCTGTAAGATGTACTTCATGATCAGGAATCCGCTACCGTCTTTGTAGTCGGCATGGTTGATATAAACAGGAGCTGTTGTTCCGTTGCAGTAGGTGTCTCCGGGACAAGCTACATTTTCATACAGACGTGGGTCGCGGGTGGGCACCATTTCGCCTTTTGTAAAGAACGGTTGCTTGGAGGGGGATTTCCAGTCGAAATTTGCCGGAAAATCAGTTCCGTCTTCCCACGGAAACATATCTACATAGTTCAATGTAGGGCCGCTGTAATAACGTTGACCGATAAAGCTGCTGTGAACATCGGAGCTATATCCTTGACGGGTAGAGATTAATATTTCTGTTCCGCCGCGGTTGTAGTAGGCCTGACGATAGGCCAGACGTCTTGCCCGGTGCGTCTCTTCCGTAGGTTGAATCAGTTCGTATTCGTGCCGTTTTTGTAATTCTGTGAAAAAGGCTGCGCCTGCTTCGGCGGCATCTTTCCATCGTTGGTCGCTGTAATTTCCGTAGCAGGTATATTCGTCTGCTTCCGGATGCCATTTAGTGTTTGAGTTGAAAGTCGGACTGGCTGCCCATTGCAATACCTTGAACTTTAATGCCATCGCTCCTGCCAGGGTCATACGTCCGTCATCTGCTTTCTCGGCTTTCCAGGCCAGATTGGAGTTGATGGCTTCGTTGAGCAATCCTACGATCTTCTCTACCGTTTCGGCAAAAGTGATACGGGGGAAATTCATTGTCTCGTTTACGTCTACATAGTGGTCCAGCCATGTCACACCGCCTACATATCTCAGCATTTCGAAATAGCAGAGGGAGATCAAAACTTTGGCTTCCGCGATCCGTTCACTTTTCTCGTTGGCTGTCATGTCGGGCACTTTCTCTACGTTCTCGATATATAACCAAGCGTAACGGATGGTGGTCCAGTCAGACTTGCTTCCATAACGGTAAGCAGAATTCTTTGGGACGTTGTTGGCACTGAGTGCTCCGTTGTAATAGAGCTTGACAGGCCCATCACTGATATTGTCACGGAAACTGTAACATAAGTCTGTGATTGATTCAAGTATGTTCACACCCAATTTGTAGTCAGAGCCGGTCGGTAGCCCATAAGGTAATCCGGTATATGCTTTGGTCAGCACCTTTTCGGCATTTATTTTCGAAGAGAACATTTCTTCGGTAGTCGCTCCGGAACTCTCAGGCTGGTCGCCCAGAAATTTATCCCCGAAGCTGATTTCAGAACAGGAGGAGGCTATCAGTACGCAACCCAATGCTATTCCGAGTCCTTTTATTATTCTATTCATACAGTCGTTTTTTAGAAGTTAAGATTTAAACCGAAGCTATATACTTTGATCAGCGGATAATCTCCGAATCGGTTAGGATCACTTTCCGGATCAAGATATTTAAGCGGTGAGAAGGTCAGCAGGTTGTAGCCGCTGAAGTTTAATCCGAGTGAGCTGAGGCCCAGTTTCTTCAGGAATTTCTTTCCGGTGATGGTATAACCGAAGCTCAGGCTCTTCAAGCGGAGATAGGAAGCATCCACCAACCAGAGGGTAGAGGGTTCGGAGTTCCAACTTTCCGATTCTTCCGACGGACGTGGATAAACAGCTCCCAGTTGGTTTTCCGGAGTCCAGCAACCGTCGTAGAAGTAAGTCAGCAAACCACGCTTTCCGGCATTCGTATAAGGGATACGGTATTCGATGTCATACATTCTGTTAACGTTCTTGGAACCCACCCATTGCATGGTGAAGTTGAATCCTTTCCAGTCGAATCCCATGTTCATGCCGAAAACGTATTCCGGACGGGTAGCATAACCTGCTACGCTCTTGTCATTACCGTCCACGATGTGGTCTCCGTTGAGGTCGGCGTACATGGCGTCACCCGGATATACCTTCTGATAAGGCTGAGGCAGTTCCGGCTTTAAGGTCAGTTCGCCGTCGGCTCCGGTGATGAAGTCGCTGTACTGATAGAGACGGATGTAGTTGTATACTCCGGTCTGGCGTCCGGTAGAGCCACCGGTCTGGTTCATATAAGAGAATTGCTTGGGCACTTCGTCCATATAGAGGATTTTGTTGCGTGCGAAAGAGACGTTGGCATCCACATTATAGGTGAAATCCTTTCCGATCTTATCGCGCCAGCCGAGAGAAACTTCGTAACCGTGGTTGTCTACCTTACCAATGTTCAGGTTAGGCAGTGCAGTTGCGATGATGCTTGGGGTCGATTCCGGAGAGATCAGAATGCCTGTGCGGTGTTCGATAAAGTAGTCGAAGGTAGCGGACAGGCGGCTGTTGAAGAACTTAAGATCAATACCGTAGTTCTGCTTGTCGGCTGTTTCCCAGGTTACTGCTGGGTTACCCATACGTGAGATGGCTGCTGCCGATTGGGAAATCGGATTGTCCACACCGAAGCTGTAACTGCCCGATGATCCCCATACGGCAGGCATGTACATAAAGCGTGAGTCTACTCCCTTGTCGTTACCTACACGTCCCCAGGATGCTCTGAGTTTCAGGTAGTCTACGATTTTCTGGTTTTCCATAAACTTCTCGGCAGTTGCGATCCATCCGGCAGAGAAGGAAGGGAATACACCGAAACGTGTGCTGCCCGGAGCAAAGTTCTCCGAACCGTTGTAGCCGACGTTTACGTCGAGCAGATATTTACTTTGATAGGCATAAGTAGCACGTCCTACCAGTCCTACGTAGTTACGGGGCAGATAAGTGTAGCTGTCCGGATAATAGTTACGCGACTGATTGTAAAGGAACAGACCGGATATTCTGTGGTCACCGAATGTACGGTCATAGTTGATACGTCCTTCCAGATACCAGTTCTGTCCGCGTCCGCTGCTTTCCGAGTAAGTGAGCGGAGTATCGCTGCCGCTGGGTACATAGATAAGTGATTTATCGTAGTCGGGATCGGTCTGTGACATCGTACCGTTGGTGTCAAAGTATGATTTGTAGTACACAGTCTGCGCTTCGATGGCGCCTCCCGTACGTACTTTTTCCAGTTTGAATTTATTGTCGTAAGCACCTTTCACGGAAACGCTCAGTCCCGGAGTGATAAAGTCCAGTTTCTGTGTGATGTCCAAATCCAGATTCAATGTCGTGTCATACGTTTGATTGTAACCTTGTCCGTAGAATACGAACATACCGTCACGCATCACTTCTCCCAGCGGAACCATATCTTTAGGAATCAGTGTACGTACTCCGTTGATAAATCCCGGTCCGGCAAACGGATGTGACCAGATCTGTGCGATTACCCAAGGATTCTGGTCTTCTCCTGTACCCGAAACGACGCTGCGCGGTTCCTGTATCTTACCTAAAACACCACCGACACCGAGTTTCATCGAAGTGGTCTTGGTCAGATTGGCATCGATATTGGCGCGGTAGTTATAGCGGTTGTAACGATAGTTATTGTCGTACATTTGTCCGGGAAGTTCTTTCAGAAGTCCGTTCTGATAAGTATAACCTACTGAGATGAAGTATCGTACATTATCGCTACCGCCGGAGATATTTAGGTTGTTCTGGCTTTGAAGATAGATATTATTAAAAATATACTTCTTCCAGTCCATACTGGGATACATGATGGGGTCTGAGCCGGTGCGATAGGCTTCTACCTGTTCCGGAGTGAAGTATAACTTAGGATTCGTAACGTGGTCCATCTCCTGCTTCATATTCCAGAAGCGTGCAAACTCGTAACTTCCGGTCTGCTCTACCAGTGAGATGGGTTGTTGCAGACCCAGTTTGGTGCTGGCGGAAATCTGCGTTTTGCCTGCTTTACCTCTTCGGGTGGTGATCAATACAACGCCATTAGCACCTCGCACGCCATAAATAGCCGTGGCTGTAGCATCTTTTAGAATAGAAAAGGTCTCGATATCTTCCGGATCAACCAGGTTTAAATCTCTTTCAATGCCATCCACAAGAACTAACGGACGATTATTAGCACCAAATGTACTAACGCCTCTAATCCAGAAGTCAGACCCTTCACCCGGTTCACCACTGCGCTGCACGGCAACAACACCAGCCATTTGTCCTGCTAAGACATTACTTAATTTGTTGACGGAGCGATTGATCTTACCAACCGGAAGTCCTGTAATGGCACCTATCACACTGGCTTTCCTTTGGGTACCATAACCAACTACCGTAACCTCCTTTAATTCAGACGTCAAAGGTTCCATTTTGATTGGAATATCCTTACG
>OHAB01001143.1_pt1 | contig 17820 bp, 18 predicted proteins | sample 1577031 | NCBI WGS metagenome assembly OHAB01 (sample SAMEA3541477, study PRJEB24748) | human gut metagenome | biome: human gut; feature: human-associated habitat; material: faeces | place: China | collected 2012 | reverse complement strand
TTACTAACACGTTGTGCGCTCCAGCTTCCCGTAACCAACATTTCACCAAAGATATTTGTTCCATGCTGGCTAAATCTGCTTTGGTTACTACTCCAATGACCGGACGATTCATTGACGAGGTAAAGCCTGGCGAAAAAGGGGACCACGGTGCGCCCGCATTAAGTACCAGCGCGATAATGTCTGCTTCGCAGGCACTGACCAACAATGCACTGTAGAGGCTGCGGTTTTCGAGGTATTCGCCTGGTGTATCAATGGTGGTCGGGGACCAGACGATTGCCTGCGTTTTCTGATAATGAATATTTTCGCCACGCAGACATTGCGTGAGTGACGTTTTTCCGCACTGGCTGGGGCCGATAAGCATCATACGTTGCATAACGTCAGGTCCGCGTAATGGGGCAGGCGGTAAAGCGCATCATTTCACCCAGCGTACGGGTAACCTGGCTAAGTGCATATTCAATGGCTGAAACATCACCAGTCAGCACTACGGCACCGGTAAAACGATCAAGAAAACCGATCTCTACAGCGCCTGATTTTGTGGCGATATCGCATGCGATGATAGATGCTTCGCTGGGGGTAATCGTCAGAATGCCAATAGCAGAAACGGTGTCTGGTAAACCCAATTTCTTAAACAGATCCTTCCCAGGATTGGCGATGACATGTGCCAGCGTGACCTGCTTACCAGGGACATATTCCTGAATCATCCGTTCAGTTGTGTGCTGAGTTGTCATTATCCCTCCACCATCTGACGCCACATGGCTTCATGTGGACGGGCAATCACCGACCGATAGACCAACAAACCTTTTTCTCCCGCACGCTCGCTGGCGACAGAGACCGCGTTATTAACATCTGAAATATCGCCAGCAACCACCATGTAGCATTTTCCGCCAATGCCAAAAGCCATATGCACGCGAACGAGAATGACATTCGCAGCTTTGACAGCACAATCGGCAGCGTCAATGCAGGCAGCGACACTCCAGGTTTCGACTACGCCGACAGCCCGGTGCTGCTCAACATGGTTCAGTCCGCTGATTGCAGAAAGGAGACTGGGATGAATATTCGGCAGGACAAGACTGTCGACCAGCATTTCACCAGCAAGGGAAGCACCGCTGTTGATGGCCTGTTGCACCGCGCTCACATCGCCACCGAGCATCAGCAGAAATTTTCCGGGGCATAGCGTTTTGCTGACCAGTAACTCAACGTTGGCGCTTTTCAGCATGGCGTCGCCGGTTTCCATCCCTTTCGCGATACTGCTAAGTTCTAAAATACCTACCGCTTTCGACATCGTTAACCTCTCACAAGCGTAATCGCGTTTTCTGTCACATCGCTGACCATGCCATCAATACTGGCATGAATGGGGGCACCTAATGTGCCGTGTGGAATTTGACCTACACATTGCCCATGAACGACGCGATCGCCTTTTTGTACACACGCAATTGCGCTGGCACCGATGTGCTGGCGTAACAATAACGTCACTTTTTCGGGCTGAGGCACCTGTTCAGACAATGGCGCATCCTGATACCACGGGGTTAAGCCCAGTCTGGTTACCAGCCGTTTTACGGGAATCAGTCGATAATTTGCCAAGGGATCTGCAGGATTTAAAGCACCTTCGTAGCGGAGATTTTGTGCGCGTAATTCCTGCTTAAGCAGGCGGTTTATGCGCATTGGTGAAATTCCTACCGGACAGGCGACGCTGGCGCAGACGTTGCACTCCGAACAGGTGAGCGCCGTCAGTAACAGTTGTGGCGTAGCGAGCTGTTGGTAGTTAACCGCACGTACTAATAAATGGGGTGCCAGTTCGTGACCGACTAAATGACGTGGGCAGAGATCGGTACACAAGCGGCATTGCTCACAAACAGTTTTCGCGACGGTAAGTACGCTGCGGTCATTCTGCATTCGACGTTGGATCAGTGAATGAGAGTTGGGTAAAACCAGCAAGCCGCCAGTGGTTTTGCTGACGGGTGTGTCGAGCGATGTGATCAAACTTCCCATCATCGGCCCGCCATTGATAAAACCAGGAGCATCTACTGTTGCGCCGCCCGCCAGCGCCAGGACTTCACGTAAAGACATGCCGATGGGGACGGTTACCGTTATTGGTTTCGCCACTGCACCATTAATAGTGAGTGTGCGGCGCGTCACTGGATACTGTTGCTCGACGGCTCTGGCAATATTAAGTACGGTTTGAACATTATTGACCACCACACCGACGCTAACGGGTAATGCAGCGGGTGGAACGCGGCGACCAGTTGCCATCCAGATGGTCAGCACTTCGTCTCCTGCGGGGTAAACGTCGGGCAAAATATGCAGGCGGATATCCGGTGGTAATAGGGGGGTGAGTGCGTTTATTGCCAGTTGATATTTCTCTTTCAGCGCGATGATTCCGCTACTGGCCCCGGTGGCTTTCATCGCATAGTGAACACCGCGAAGCAGGCGGCTGGCTTGCTGCGCCATTAACTGTTGATCCACTTTCAACATGGGTTCGCATTCCGCCGCATTCACCAGGAACGTGTCAACACGCGCTTGTAGCTTAATATGGGTTGGAAAACCTGCGCCGCCAGCACCCACGACACCTGCTGCTTGTACTCGCTCGCGGATGGTCTGGTCGTCGCAGGAGGTTAATCCGACATTCATAACAACTCCTCGAGCAGTTCTGCAATCGCGGAAGCATCAGCCGCACGCGGGTTGGTACGCAACGTTGCATCCGCCAGTGCCGCCTGAACCATATCTGGTATGCGAACTGACCATTCTGCTTTTTTTTCTTTCAGCGCATTGGTAAGAGTCGGCAGCGTACAGGTTGTTTTAAGCTGCTCAATATGTTGAATAAGTGCATTCAGGCTGGCGGTGTCATTGGCGTTGTCCGGGCATAAATGGCACGTTTTCGCCAGCCGGGCATAGCGTTTGGCTGTGCGCGGATCGCCAGCATTAAAGCGGATAACTGCCGTGAGCAGGAGCGCATTCGCCAGGCCGTGCGGCAGATGAAACTGTCCGCCGAGTTGATGAGCAATTGCATGGTTTAAACCGAGTCCGGCCTGGCTAAAGGCTATTCCTGCAAGCGTCGATGCATTATGCATTTTGCCACGGGTGGCAAGACAATCGCCTTTCTTCACTGCAGTGGGCAGGTATTGAAAAACAATTTGCACGGCTTTTTCGACCAGTGCATCCGTGAAGTCGCTGGCGCGGGGAGAAACATAAGCTTCAAGTGCATGGGTTAAAACATCCATCCCGGTATTGGCCGTTATCGCCGGTGGCACGCTGACGACCAAAGATGGATCAAGGATCGCGATATCCGGATAAAGTGCATTATCGAAAAGGGGAAATTTAATCCCTTTCTCAGAATCGCTGATGACACAAGCACTGGTCACTTCGGAACCGGTACCGCTGGTGGTAGGAATGGCTACGCAGGTTTCAATTTCAATGCCACACTGGCGACCAAACCAGACAATCGCTTTTGCGGCGTCCAGGGCAGAACCGCCGCCAAAACCGATAACCACATCCGGGCGTAAAGTCTGCATTTGCGCAATGCCTTTCACCACGGTCTGGATAGTTGGGTCGGGCGTTATTTCGCTAAAAATACTGAGACGATTACTGTCGGGCAGCGCCTGATGCAACGTGTCAATGAGTGGTGAGTGTGCCAGAAAGGCATCGCAAATAATCCAGATGTGTCTATGAGAGAAACGGCTAAGTACCTTGAGACTTCCTGGTCCGCTGTATAAACGCGTCTGCAGTGAAAAAGTATTCATTTCCGTTTCTCTAGCGAATTGAAAAGCCGCTGGTTAACACGCAGCGTCGTGAGCGGGCAAAAGTCCGTGCTGACGTTGTCCCTTCTCCGGTCGGTGTTGCAATGGTAAAGGTGGTAAAGCCTTCGCCGCCGACGCCAATGCCCGCCCAGGAGGGGCCGTTTTTGACAAAGATTGAGGTTTGCATAACGCGTGCGGCAAGGTTGAGCCGTGAGACGTTCTGCGAGTGCATAATTGCCGTGTGGTGCAAGCCGTCTTCCACTTTCAGCGCCAGGGTGAGAGCGCTATCAAAATCGTTGACCTTCACAATGGGCAGCATTGGCATCAGTTGTTCACAAGTAACCCAACTATCATTGGCGTCGACAACAGCAATCAGTAGGCGCGGCGCTTTTGCGGGCAAAGGGAGGCCTGCCGCTTCCAGCAAGGCTGATGGGCTTTTCCCAACCAGTTTTTTGTTGGCGCTACCGTCTGGCAGGCAAATTGCACGCAATTTCTCCGTTTGTTCATGGTTAAGAAGAAGTGCGCCAAAGCTTTGCATCTGTTGAATTAAATACTCTGCCACTGACGCCACGACAATCAGGCTTTTTTCAGCGATACACGGTAGGTTGTAATCAAATGAAGCGCCGTTGATGATGTCCTCGGCGGCTTTCACAATATCCGCCGTTTCATCGACAATGCAGGGTGGGTTACCCGCACCGGCACCAATCACTTTCTTGCCACTTTTCATTCCCATGGCGACGATCCCCGGGCCACCGGTAATCGCCAGAACGCTGATTTTAGGGTGCGCCATCATCTGTTCGGTAGCAGCAAAGGTCGGTTCAGATACGGTAACGATCAGGTTATGAATGCCACTACAGCGAAACGCGATGTCTTCGATTATGGTAATCAGTTTTAACGAAACGTTTTTGGCTCCCGGGTGTGGACTGAAGTAGACGCTATTACCTGCTGCCAGCATGCTGATGCTGTTGTTAATGATGGTTTCCGTGGGGTTGGTGCTTGGCGTGACCGAGCCAATGACCCCAAACGGAGAGTATTCAAACAAAACCATGCCACCATCACCGGTTAGTGCAGTGGTGGTTAAATCTTCAATTCCTGGCGTATTATTGAGTGCTGCTTTGTTCTTTAGATACTTATCCTCTTTATTTCCCATCCCTGTTTCACTGGCGCTTTCTTCTGCCAGTTCGGTAAGGCGGGGCATTAATTCTTCGCGAATGGCGCTGATAATGGCGCTACGGGTTTTAAGCGGGCACTGTTGAAAGCGTAAAAAGGCCTGGTGTGCTGCGCAGACCGCTTCATCAACAGTCTGGAAAATAGCGTTTCTTTGCGCTCGTTGCGTAGCGGGGGCAAGCTGCTCACGCAGAATATTGCGGATCAGTGTTTCTAATTCAGAGTTATTCATTGGTTTACTCCCACGTTAATTGCCGCCATTGCGCTTTGGGCAATATCCATGTCTTGTTCAACGCTACCGCCGCTGATGCCAAGCCCGCCAAGCAATTTTCCGTCACGCCAGAGGGGGAAGCCGCCACCAAAAGTGACGACTTTGCCTTGCATATGGCTTTCGAGCCCGTAAAGCGGCGCGCCGGGTTGCACGGTATCAGCAAGTTTGTGGGTTGCCGTTTTCATCGCCACGGCGGTCCAGGCTTTTTTCGGTGCCAGTTCACTGCTGACCAACAGGGCATCAGGCATCCGCCAGGTAACACTTTCTGTTCCGTTGGCATCAACAATGCTGATGACAACGGGAATATGCAGTTCATCTGCGCGCATTGCCGCACTACGAATGAGCTGGTGAAGATCCTGAAAAGTGGGCGGCATTGTGCGTTCCTTCAATGCTGGTGTGTGGTTGGCTTCGTGATAACGTTTTGTGATTTCCTGAATCATCAGGTTTTGATGAGCAACGTTGTCTTCCACGCGGGCGAGGGCATACAGGCAATCGGAAAGTCGGTTGATATAGTGCAGCAAAACATTCCGGACGGTGGTTTCTGTTGTCAGTTCAACCAGACGTCTTTCAGCCCGTCGAGCCACCGTGCGGGCGAAATGCATGCGGCTTGCAGCTTCACATCGACCAGGCAGAATGAAGCTGTGAACCGGGGGGACGGCGTTCATTGCGCTATCGATCGCGTTTTCCAGCGCGGCAATTTCTTCCGTACCGATGTAACGCTGCTGCGCTGACGGCTGTTCGCTTTCACTGGCGAGTTCGGCGCTAAACCAAAATATCTGTTGTTGAATGGCTTCCAGTAAGATGCGATGGCTTTCGATGGCGGTGTCGCAATAACACAGACTGAGTGTCGCGTTCAGTTCATCCAGCGTGCCATAGGTTTCGACACGTAGATGAGTTTTGCTGACGCGCTGTCCGGTAAATAAAGACGTACTTCCTGAATCACCTGTTCGGGTATAAATTGCCATCTTTCAGCTCCTTAGCGCGAAAGCGTATCGACAATGCCGACCACTGCCAGGTCGATGGCTTCGTTAGGGCCGGAAAACACATGTCTGGCGCTGGAACCACTGCTGAGGAGTACCAACTCACCAACGCCTGCGCCGACGGAATCAACGGCAACTTCGTCGCCGGTTAATGGCGTGAGAGGCAGTTCGCCGTCAGCACTGACCCGGCGAACCAGCAGCAGTTTTTTCCCGATCAGAGAAGGTGATTTTTGCGTGGATACTACCGCGCCAGTGACTCGAGCCAGATGCATAGGTTACTCCTTCCTGATTAACTGAATATTTCGGGTAATTGCCGCTTCACGAGCCAGTGCGGTCACACAACATTTTCGCTGTAACACCAGTATTCCCGAGCTTAACTGTGCAATATCGGCATAACTTAAAAGTCGATCACGATGAAGGTAGATCGGTTGCCCTTGCTCGTCGCACCAGCTTAGCGGTAGACGGGCGAGAGTCTTCAATTCAATGGCGTTCAGGAAATGACGCTGCAACGACAATTGAATGTGCAATCCCCAGGCTAACGCTTCGTGTATCTGAATTGCTGCTCGATCTGACGTTTTGTTCTCCGCAAGTTGTCGTAACAACGGCAGATCGACATATCGGATTTGTAATGATGCATACTGATGAACTATCTCTTGAACGCTGGCGTCTCGCAGTTGAAAAACAGTCAGCACGAGTGTTTTTCCCGCACGTTGTTTAAGGCGAAAAACCACTTCGTCAACAATACGTTGCATCAGCATGTTATTCATGGCACTGACACCAGTGTGGCAAAAACGTCAGGGCTATCAGCCCCTGCGGCGTTGGCTTCATCGGTATCAATATGCATTTCAAGACGCATATCCGGAGAGACGCGAACAGCGACGTTTTCGAATATCAGTCGTCGCTCATCACCTTTAATGGCAACCGCCACTTTATCGCCATGCGTAACGCCATAAATCAGGGCATCCAGCGGAGACATATGAATATGCCGTTGCGCGACAATGACGCCAGATGTGATCTCCAGTTCCGCAAATGGGCTTATCAAACGAATCCCTGGAGTGCCGCTGAGATCGCCTGACATGCGTAGCGGGGCGGTGATCCCTAACGTTCTGGCGTCCGTACGGGAAATTTCCACCTGGCTTGCATTGCGTAGCGGCCCCAACAAGCGAACGTTGTGCAATTTACCTTTTGGTCCCTCCAGCGTAACAACCTGTTCAGCAGCGAATTGGCCAGGTTGCATTAACGGCTTTTTCTCGCTAATCGGTTGTTCAGGAAAAAGACGCAAATAATCCGCTGTTGAAAGATGAATATGACGACTGGAAACACCCAGAGGGATAGGGCGCTCGCGCATCTCATCCAGAATCTGGCTCACTGTTTCCTGCAAGGTTTGTTTATCCACTGTTACTCCCCTCGCTTATTGGCGTGCAGGCAAAGTGAGCGGGGCTCACCTTTTTGCCGCTGACATGCCGGGTCAAGACACAAATTACAACTGATAATCTCTGAGATGACGGTTGTTGCTGGTGTTTCGCTTGTTTCAACCGTCACAGTCAATGCTTTAGTTGTGTGGGGCAGAATGCCGTCTCCCGGGCGGGCAATCACTTTGTGTGCGACGAGGCCATTTCGCTGTCCGGCGAAACTGGCTCCCGTGGCGATCGCCGCATTCACCGAGGCGACGTCACCGGTGATTTTGATGAGCGTCCAGCCTGAGCCATTGGTCTTCTCAAGGCCAACCAGCGTGATGGACGCGGCTTTTGCCATAGCATCTGCGCAACTGATGGCGAGAGCCAGACCACTGACTTCAAGTAATCCCAGTGATTGCTTCACGCTGTGCTCCTTAGCGAATGGGGTTATGCTGATTTAGGTAAAATAGCCTCAACATCACTGTGTGGGCGCGGGATGACATGGCAGGATTTCACTTCGCCAACGGCGCTTGCGGCGGCGCTTCCTGCATCAACGGCGGCTTTTACTGCGCCAACATCGCCACGGACCATCACCGTAATCAGACCCGAACCAATCTTTTCATAGCCAACCAGTTGCACGTTGGCGGATTTAACCATGGCATCTGCAGCTTCAATTGCGCCAACTAACCCTTTTGTTTCAACCAGTCCTAGTGCGTTGTTCATACTGCGTTTCTCCTGTGGATTATGAGTGGAGTTCCCGGAAGGGAATCCCTTTTACCAGGCGGGCAGCGTTAGTGCCGATGCTGCGCCTGGCATGGTTATCTTGTTGATACATCAGCGTAAACAGTGGCGCTGATGCCGGTAAGTTTTTGTAATGCACAATCAGTTTTTCCTGATCGCAGGCAATGCCAACCAACAGGGGAGATTGACGAGCAGCCAGCCAGGCGCTATCGATAACTTCACCTGACGGAATGTGTTGAATGCGAAAGGGAATACCTTCCTCTTCAATGCCAAGAAGCACTTCATCCCATGTAGTGATACAGTCACCGATCTCCATGACAACGATGGCTGGTGCACGCTCTTTACTTTCCATGAATCGACTCCTTGTGCCAGGCGATGAGGAGCCCAGTAGCTACCGCATTGCGCGGACCTTCGCTACCACGGATATTCCCCCGCCCGGCGACCAGTCGATAATGTGCCAGCGCGTCGGTGACCAATTGCGGTACTTCGAAATCCAGCGAAGAACCACCCACCAGAACGACGAACGGAATGTCGCGAATATTTCCGGCAGGGCTTACCTGACGTAGCGCGCGCAGGGCATTAGTTACGAAGACACGCTCTTTCGCACTACGACGGACAGCACGTACTTTTTCCAGCGTCAAATCACCGGGAATAGGCACCAGTTCGTCAGGTTTCACCACACAAACGCGGGCAAATACATGAGGGGATAGGGGAGTAGGGAAGAACTGAACGCTGCCATCTTCATGGCGTAAGTGGAACAGGCTTTCTACTTTTGCCAACGGGTACTTTTTGATTTCTTCTGCGAGATAACGATCATTTAAGCCCAGCTCACGAGCGATAATCATCGTTACCATGTCGCCCGCTCCCGCAAGGTGAGTGGCAACTATTTCCCCTTTCTGATTGATGATGGAGGCATCGGTAGAGCCTGCACCTAAGTCCAGAATTGCCAGTGGACGTGTCGTTCCAGGGGTAGTCAAGGCCCCTTGAATGGCGGCTTCTGCTTCTGCGCCTCCGACCTGAACATCAACATGCAGTTTTTGCTTAATTTCACTGGCGATCATCGCCATTTGCAGACGGTCGGATTTCACCATAGAGGCAATACCCACAGCCTGTTCCAGTGAAAATTCACCTGCCAGACCACCGGTTACGTTGACGGGGACAGAGGTATCTATCGCCAGCAAATCCTGAATAAAAATTTCGTGGCTGGGTTTGTTGGTCAGTTCAGCCATGGTCTGGCGAACATGTTCCAGCATTCCGCCGATGTTGGAGCCAGGTTCTCCCGTCACGTTTTCCAGTTTTGGGCACTCACCGACCGCTTTCATAATGGCATCGGCACCAGCAGCTACATCAACCCGCGTTGTGCGCCCGGCAGAAAGCAGTTCGATATTTCCGGCGGGTATCGAACGGGCTTTAACGTCGCCAGAAGGCGTTTTCACTACCACTGCTGAACGGTTGCCGATTAGCGCCCGCGCGACAGGAACAATATTTTTAGTCTCTTCAGCATTGAGGGCGAAAACGGTGGCAATCCCATACGGGTTAGACAGGGTTTCGATAACTTTCCCGGGAACGGCAACTTCAATCGCAGCCAGCATGCCGAGCGGAATACGATCGATGTAGAGGACTTCATCAACAATAGGGAGAGGAATTTCCAGGCGGTTATTGACCAGTACGCCATCGTCGCGTTGCAGAATAACGCCAGTCAGCTGATATCCGGCGCGTACGGAGGCGTTTATCATTGTTGCGATATCGGCAAAATCAAATGCCGATGACACCACCAGAATGTAGGGTGTGTCCGCCGGGCATGTTAATAACTCTTGCGGAGTGATGGTGAGCCCTACGCCCAGCCCCACTCCGCCCGGCGTTTTCGGGTTGTGACCGATCATGGTTGATTCGGTGATGATAGTTTCAGTGATGGTTTCCATCGCCACATCACCAATGACCGGAGTTGCTTCGTTGATACGAATAAGCGAAATATCGCTAACATTGATGCCGACTTTTTTCGTTGCCTGTGCGAGCGCCTCCTGAATACCATGGACGTTACGCAACGTACCTTTAATTCCGGTGGTTTCCGCCAGGGCGCTACTCACGAACGACAACTCTCCAGTTGCACTGAGCGTTGCCAGCGCAACCTCTGTTGATGAGTTGCCGATATCAATGCCTGCTATATATCGCATAGTTCGTCCTTAATCGTCATATCGCATAGTTCGTCCTTAATCGTCGCCTTTCAGTTTTTTGCGCTCGACATAAAGTTCCGCAGCTTCACGGACAAATGCAGCACAAATTTTGGCCTGATAACGCCGTTCAAGATCGTCAGCAATGGCAATAAGTTCTTGCTTAGTCGAACGATAAGGGCGTAACGCATTGTAGATTTCGAGGATGCGATCATCCGGTACTGAGGTAAGCTCAGCGGCGCGTTCGAAATTCATCGCCAGGCGATCGCGACCAGCATCTCTGGCAATCGCGGCCTGAATACGCAATGTTTCAGGGGTAATGCGCATATCCTGGGCGGTGACGTTATCGCTGAGCACATTTTCCAGAGTGAAATCGTCGAGCGTTTTATTGGTTGCTGTTTTAACCCATTCCGGATGTTTATTTGCCAGCGGGTAATCCGTCACTTTGGCGCTCTGTATTGACGCGCTGGGGACCGCAGAAACAGGAGCTGCACCCTGTAAACTGTTCATGCGGTTCAACACGTCCCTGACCATCGACTCAATTGCATCGGTATTCATGAAGGTTTCCTTTGTTAAAACGTCACGCGCAGTTCTTGCGGTTTTTTGCCAGTGACCACGTACTTCGTCTCTTTAATATGCAAAATGGCAGATTTGGCCTGGTATTTCGGTCGCGCCATTTGATCGTTGAGGGTCGGCACCGGTTGTGGAGACTCGCGCTTCGCATAACGCGCGGCGTTTTTGCCAATCTGACGATAAGTATCCAGCGTCAACAAAGGCGCTTGTGGGAAAAGTTCCAGGTTAGACAAGGGGGGAAGTCCCTGCTGGTGGATAACCGTTGTGCCTTTCGACTGAATACCGATAGCAATACCTGAACCACTAAGACGATCGCCTTCGACTGCTACGAATGCGACATCGGACGATTTAAAGCAGCGAATCACACGGGCTTTAATGCCTTCTTCTTCGATACCGGCAATCACTTCGCGCAAAATGTTTTTATGCGGAATACCGATGATATTGACGGTTTGCGCCAGGCCGAACGCCGGGCCTACAGCAATAATGACTTCATCTTGCTGAGTGCCTTGTTGGGCTTCGCCAATTTCGGTCAGAAAATTTCCGGTATCTGGCACTGAAGAGACAGTTGCAGAGACAGGTGCACGAAATGAAACGGACTTGTCGCTGGTTTGCATTTCTGCCAGCACGCCTTCGATAATCTGACGCAGTAATTTTTCGTTAATTTCCATTTCTCACCCTTAGTCAATTTCGTTGGGATCAAGTGCACCGGGAATATTTTTGATCTCTTCCCAGCGTTCCCCTTGCAGGCGGTAACCTGTAGCTGGTCCGGCGTAATCATTGATGTCATTGACCGCTGAGAGCACTTGTCCGTCATCGACGATGATGGCTGAGGTATGGAGATAATCGCCGGTCAGTTTTGCTTTTTGCATGTTGAGCATGTCCTGGGCGACATCGGTAAAACCGCCTTGCGCCAGGGCTTTCACCACTTCCAGGCTGTTACGGTTTTTATTGATAATCTCCTGGGCGAACTTGATGTCTTCCACAATATTGCGCTCAGGCATATCTTTCGAACCGTGGGCATAGGTTGCCGCTTCGACTTCTTCATCGGTAATTGGCGGTAGTCCCATACCGGCAAAGACAGCCTGTAAAGCGCGAGCGGCTTTATTGCGGATTGCGATAACATCTTCTTCGCGTACTGGTCGCAGCCCGCCATCAACCTTCAGGTCACGCTGAATGACGTTGTAATCATCGAAGTCTTCAGCATCTTCGTTTGAACCAGCAAACATGTTGTCGTAGTTCGGCACAGCGGAAAAACCGGACGAGATAAAGTCGGTACCCGGCAGAAATTGCATCAGGAAACGTGCGGTACGGCGCATATCCGAGTGGGTAAAGGTCTGGTCATTACTGGAGGCGCATTCCAGATCCAGCGATGAGCAAATTAAGTTTTCCGCTAATACTGCGCGGATGCCTGATGGCACAGCTGATGGAACACCGATGCAGCTTACCGAACCATTCTGCAGACCCTGAACGCCTGCGGCTTTGGTGATGTAAATGCATCGAGCCTCGAGATAAAGCATTGATTTGCCTTCCGCGTAACCCATCTGTACTTCAGAGCCGGAGCCGGAAGTAAAGCGCATTTTTAAGCCGCGAGAAGCATAGGATGACGCGAGAAATCCTTTTGACCACGGGGTATCATCGCCATCGGTGAAAACAGGTTCTGTACCATAGACAGAAATTGTTTCGGCGTAACAGGTGTGGCCTAACATACCGAGTTTCAGTTCGGTGGCTTCTTCCAGTGAACACTGGGTCAAGACGCCCGGACGTCCCACCTGTGAGCCGACCAGCAGGGCGATGGCGTTGAACGGTGCATAGCGAGCAACGGCAACAGTGGTTTCCTGTTCATCAAACCCGCGCCATGCGCCTTCAGCTGCGTCGGCGGCAATTTGTACCGGGTTATCTTTGATGTTGGTGACGTGAGCCTGTTGTGATGGTGTTCGACGGGCGCGCATTTTCTGCATCGCCATCATCATCTCTACCACGTTCATCTGCGAAACCACTTCGACGATTTTTGCAGGCGTCATTGCTGTGGTAAGGGGAACGATATCGCTACGTTTGACATTTGGATCGCACAACATATTGGCAAGTTTTACCGAATCCATCGCGATGACTTCTTCTGCGCGCGCGAGATTGATGCCGTAGCGGGCGATAAAGTGGTCGATCAGGTCAAACTGACTGGCGGGTTTTCCATCCAGTTCGGTAACGACGCCGTTAACAATTTTGATTGACGGTTTAGGATCGTTCGGGCTTTCCATCGCAATGAAGCCTTCTTCAATCCACTCTTTAACGAAACCGTCCTGGTTGACCGGGCGTTTTGCCAGTGCTTCAAATCTTTTCGATCTCATAAATCTGCCTCAGAGAATTCAGATGTAGGAAGGGCGATCGTTTTTCGGTGTATCGCCGAGAGTCGAAAGCACGGTTTTACCGATTGCGCGTGCGGAGATGACCGCCTGGCGGACTGCGCCGGAGTCACCCGAGATAATCAGAATGACTTCGTTGCTGTAGCTGGTGCCTTGAGCGGGGGAGCTGTATGCCACGACATCCACATTGGCGGACTTCAGCGCGGTGTCGGCCATCAGAACACCCACCGCAGCCGGAGCGCCGACAATAACGCCGCAAGCCCGTCCCAGTGGAGCGCCAAACGCTTTTTCCAGTGCATAGCTGGCGCGGGCGGTGTATTGCAGTTCAAGATGCCCGGCTTCGTTGGCATAGACATCACCAAAGGTCCGATCGAGTTCTTTCAGGGCAACTTCAATACCGCGTTTCACGTCGGAAACATCGTTGCCACCTAAGAGGATCAATGAGCCGTGTCCGGCACCGCCTTTAGTATCGCGAGGAAGTTCAATGCTAATAACTTCAGTGTTGGTGGCTTTTACCGCTTCATCAGCGGCCATAATGTGTGGCCCTGCGCCAATACGCGCCCCCAGAATGCCAATGGAACGATAGCGTTTTTCAAGTTTCATCGCGTCCAACAGGGCGCTATCAACGTTCGCAATGACCAGACCTACAGTGTCGCCAATAGCGGTGCCAACAAATTCTGTTAACGTGCAGCTTTTTTCTGCCATAGCCGTCTCTCGTATTTGATGAGTGGTTTTCGGGAGAACCTCATGCTCTGGCGTCGCTACGCGAGCGATGACCTGCGCCATGATCTGTTCGACCAGTTCATTGCTGCTCATGGGTTAATTCCCTTTGGTAAGATTTTTTCGACATCGGTATGTGGGCGGGGAATAACGTGTACGGCTTTTACTTCGCCGACGTTACGCGCAGCTGCGGCACCCGCGTCTGTTGCCGCTTTTACCGCCCCGACATCACCACGAACGATGACGGTCACCAGCCCGGAACCTATTTTTTCGTAGCCGACCAGCAAAACATTTGCCGACTTCACCATGGCATCTGCGGCCTCTATGGCGGCAGTTAAGCCTTTGGTTTCTACCATTCCTAACGCTTCTTGTTGCATAAAGACCTCGCCTGGATTTTTTTGACGATATGACTATAAAAAAAAGCGAGGAAAAAGAATGGCTGACTTACTCGGCTAATGAGAAAAATTAATAGAGAACAAATATAATAAAATTGCTTTTATGAACTATATGTTGTTAATTTATTGGTTGTTTTGTGGATGTTTCAATGTGAATTAATTGCGTTGGCTAGTGAGTTTAATCGCGAATAATATTTCGTTGAGTTTGGTTCGAGGAAGGAACTGTGATATTTGTTTCAATTTTATTATGTCATGATGGCAATTTTTTATTGTAAAAGTTTGGTGGAAATTATTACTTCAACACTGATTAAAGCTGTGTTGCATGATTCGGCAATGACAATAATTTGTTATGTTAGCACGATTTTTACACGAGTCTGTCATGCATGTTGGCAATATTTTCTGCAGAGCAATTTTTTATAGTTGCGCTCGGTATACACAACAATCAGCGCATAGTTGGCTGATAAAGAAAAACTCCGTAAAGAAGGTGTCACTATGAATGATTCACTCAAGGCGCAATGCGTTGCCGAGTTTTTGGGCACCGGACTGTTCCTCTTTTTTGGCATTGGTTGTTTGTGCGCCCTGAAAGTTGCCGGGGCAAGTCTGGGACTGTGGGAAATTTGTATCATATGGGGGTTAGGGATTTCGCTTGCTGTTTACCTTACGGCAGGTATTTCCGGCGCTCATCTCAACCCGGCAGTTACCATTGCTCTGTGGCTGTTTGCCTCTTTCCCAGCCCGTAAAGTGCTGCCATTTTGTGTGGCGCAATTAGCGGGTGCCTTTGGTGGTGCGGTTCTGGCATATTCTCTCTACAGCAGTTTGTTTATCGATTTTGAATCTGCTCACAATATAGTGCGTGGTAGCGCAGAAAGTTTACAACTCGCCAGTATCTTCAGTACTTATCCAGCAGCGGCGATTAATGTATGGCAAGCTGCGTTGGTCGAAGTGGTCATAACGTCCATGTTAATGGGGTTGATTATGGCGTTGACCGATGACGGTAATGGCGTACCCAAAGGACCGCTTGCGCCTTTACTTATTGGTATTCTGGTTGCTGTTATTGGTGCTTCTACCGGACCATTAACCGGTTTTGCCATGAATCCAGCGCGTGATTTTGGACCTAAAATTTTCACCTGGTTTGCGGGTTGGGGGGAAATTGCGATGACTGGTGGACGCAATATTCCTTATTTCATTGTACCCATTATTGCACCGATCATTGGGGCATGTGTTGGTGCGGCGATTTATCGCTATCTCATTGCAAAGAATTTACCTGTCAATAGTGTAACGCCTAAAGAAATCAGCGAATAATGAAATAATCTGGCAGTTATAAACGTTTATTTTTTTACTGTTTGTGATCTGCTTTCCGAACTTATTAAAAAGTCTCCCGCTTCACGGAGGCTTTTGTTATTGTCCTTTGTGCTTCTCGTCAGTAAATCATCAAGGATGATGTGAAGATTAAATGTAAAACAATTGTTTTGCTATAACAATAAATTAACTGGGAGGTTTTATCATGATTTCTGCGGCGACACTTAATTCAGAACTCATTAATAAAATCGCGCAGGATTTTGCGCAGGCGACCAGCCTTGCGGTTGTCGTGGTCAATATTCACGGCGATGAAATTTCCGAGCTGTTTAACTTCACTCCATTTTGTCAGATGATGCGGCAACACCCTCAGATGAGCACTCGATGTCGCATGAGCGATCGTTGTGGGGGGCTGGAAGCCTCTAAATCCGATCAGCCTTGTATTTATCGCTGTCATGCCGGATTAACCGATTTCTCTATTCCACTGGTAATCGCCGGACATTTAGTTGGTTTTGTATTGTGCGGGCAAGTTCGTCTGCGTAATGATGATGTCGATTTGGTCGATATTCTGAATGTCGATGATTGCTGGCAGGCAGATCCCGAATTACTTAATGAATTTCGCAAAGTCCCTGAGATGGATTACTCAAGAGTTATGGCCTCTGCGGATTTGTTGAAGTTGATTGTAGAAAATTGCCTAAAAAAACAACTCAATTTTGTGGTTATTAAAGAGAACAAATCTCAGTCAGATTCGTTGCGCCAGACTCGTGCGCCTGGTCCCCACGACAATAAAATGAAAAAAGCTTTACGTTATATTGATGCGCATTTATCAGACGATTTGCGTCTGGAAGATGTCGCCTCGCACGTTTATCTAAGCCCTTATTATTTCAGTAAGTTATTTAAGAAATACCATGGAATCGGGTTTAATGCGTGGGTAAACCAACAACGGATGGCCAGCGCTCGTGAGTTACTGTGCCATAGTGACTGGAGCATCGCCAGCATTGCGCGTAATTTAGGTTTTTCGCAAACAAGTTATTTTTGCAAAGTTTTCCGTCAGACTTATCAGGTTACGCCGCAGGTGTATCGACAGCAAGTGAGTGATAATGCGGCGATGGAAACGGTATAGAGTAAATGCCCCAAAAAAAGAGGACGGTTTAAATAAACTCTGGAATGAATAATTAACGTTATTTCCCTGTTATGGGAAAAGTGAAATCAGCTCATAACATACGCTGACAGGTGTGGCACATTTGTGCCTGGGAAGAGGGTGAAAATCCCTCGCAGCCCCCGCTGCTGTAATGCTGACAAACCCGAAAATGCCACTGATCGCGAGATTGGGAAGGTCGGGAGAGGATGACGCTAAGCCAGAAGACCAGCCAGTCAGTCAATACCAACAACTTCGGTGGGAAGTGGGTTGCCCGGAAGCGTCCGGTAGAGTACAGGCGCGTCTTTATACCCCTACCACCCTGAAAGGATCAGGGTATGGCGGCATCATTTAGTTCTTTCATCGCAGTGCCGACAGGCACCAGGGCTGCACTTAAGGTGTGGCAATCTTGTTTCATGGCTTATCAACCAGACCGCCATTACAGGAAATTAAGTGGAGGGCGAGGGGCATGAAAACGATAAAACCCGAATCGATAGCTCTTTTTTGCCTCTTATCTGGAGATGTGGATCTGGCGAAACATCTGGCGGAAATATTGCCAATAACCTGTTTGGTTGGTGAGGACTGGCAGCAAGATTTCCAGCCTTTTGACGGTGGGCCTGTGCAATCGTTATCAGATGCGTATAGCGATTATTCAGTGCTGCTATTGATAGCAGCTGAAAGCGAGATATCCGTACCAGAATGGCTCGCTCATTCTGAGGGAACGACGGTAATTTTGATTACAGAACACAATGCCCGTTTGCTGACTGGTCCGGCTGGTGGGGCTGTAGCATTAATCCATTATCTGAATGAAATCTGTCATGCCAGAGAAACCGCTGTCAATGACGCATTTTGTCGGACGTTAACACGAGGAAGTCTGGCT
>OHAB01001128.1_pt1 | contig 17992 bp, 9 predicted proteins | sample 1577031 | NCBI WGS metagenome assembly OHAB01 (sample SAMEA3541477, study PRJEB24748) | human gut metagenome | biome: human gut; feature: human-associated habitat; material: faeces | place: China | collected 2012 | reverse complement strand
GTTCAAGGCTGTCAGTGAGCTTTTTCCCGAAGGGAAGCTGTTTGTGGAACATCCGGTATCCAAAGGTTATTTTTGTAATCTGCGGATCGGTCGCCCTATTACATTGGAAGATGTGACGCGTATCAAACAGCGTATGCAGGAGATTATCGCAGAAAATATCTCTTATCACCGCATCGAATGCCATACGGCTGAGGCTGTACGGGTGTTCAGTGAACGCGGGATGAATGATAAGGTGAGGCTGCTCGAAACTTCCGGTTCACTATATACCTATTATTATATGCTGGGCGATACGGTCGATTATTATTATGGTAATCTGCTCCCCAGTACCGGATATATCAAGTTGTTCGACATCGTGAAATACTATGATGGCCTCTTGCTGCGCATTCCCAATAAAGAGAATCCGGATGTGCTGGAGGAAGTGGTGAAGCAGGAGAAGATGCTGGATGTATTTAAGGAGTATCTCAACTGGAGCTATATCATGGGACTTAATAACGCCGGCGACTTTAACCTCGCCTGCGAAGAAGGGCACGCTACGGATTTAATCAATGTAGCGGAAGCATTGCAGGAAAAGAAAATAGCCCAGATTGCCGATACGATCTTCCATCGTGGGGAAAACGGTGACCGGGTGAAACTGATTTTGATTTCCGGTCCGTCCTCTTCGGGAAAGACCACGTTCAGCAAACGTCTTTCCATCCAGTTGATGACGAACGGGCTCAAACCCTTCCCGATCTCCTTGGACAATTATTTCGTAGACCGTGAAGAGACACCTCTGGATGAAAACGGTAACTATGATTATGAGTCTCTGTATGCGCTCGATCTGGAATTGTTTAACCAGCAGTTACAGGCTTTGCTGCGCGGTGAGGAAGTGGAGCTTCCGCGTTTTAACTTCTCTCTGGGGAAGAAGGAATATAAAGGTGATAAACTGAAAATTGAGGATAATACGATTCTCATTCTGGAAGGTATTCATGCCTTGAATCCGGAACTGACACCGCATATCCCGGATGAAAAGAAGTTCAAAATTTATGTCTCGGCATTGACCACTATTTCTTTGGACGACCATAACTGGATTCCTACAACAGACAATCGTTTGCTTCGCCGCATTATCCGCGACTTTAATTATCGGGGATATTCGGCCCGCGAGACTATCTCCCGCTGGCCTAGTGTGCGTGCCGGCGAAGATAAATGGATATTCCCTTATCAGGAGAATGCGGATGTGATGTTCAATTCGGCGCTGTTGTTTGAATTTGCAGTGCTTCGCCTGCATGCGGAACCTATTTTGATGGGTGTTCCGCGCAATTGTCCGGAATATTGTGAGGCGTACCGGTTGCTGAAATTCATTAAATATTTCGTTCCGGTGCAAGATAAGGAAATTCCCCCGACGTCTTTACTCAGGGAGTTTTTGGGAGGAAGTAGCTTCAAATATTAGATAATAAATTTATTTAAGAGAATTATTTTGGAATTTATAGTTATTGTATAAATATAAGTTCGTAACTTCGCGCCGCAAAAAACAAGCGTGGCAATATGTTGTTGTATTCCAGGGAAAGGAAATAACTGTAAGATTAGACTTAAATAATGAACATTTGTACGTTCTTTCCGTTTATGTTATTACACAGCAAAAAAAGGGTATATGATATTTTATAACAATTTACTAGCGAAATGCTTTTTAGGGAAAAAGAAGCATTATTTTATGATAGGAGGGTTATTCTTTACTCGGTACAAGTATTTGGAAGTTTGGGAAGAAATGGAGTTAAGAATACATGCACGGCAATTCTGGGAGTGTTTTTTATTGACTTTAATCCCAGCATTGGGTTTGTCACTATGGTTTTCATGGTGGTGGATGGTGCTTCCGTTCATGACATATCACTTGCTTTACTGGTTTGAAAAAGCAATTAGTTCTCATTCGGTTTTTAACTGGGAGGCATTGACCTATTGTGGTGATGCCGTTTATATGAGAAAAAGAAAATCCTATGCCTGGATGAAATGGTATGGGAAGAAAACTTTTCCGAAATCGGAATGGGAAGATTAAAGGAATAGAGAGACGTTAAAACTCTCTTGCGGATTTATTCAGGCACGGCTTACACAGATTAATATGGTTTCGATTAAAACAGAACCATAAAAACTCTGTAAGCCGTGCCTGAATAATGATATGATAACAGTTACTTCCGCTTTCGGCGGGTTTTCCTTTTCTACTGCTTTTATTTCAGATGTTTCTTTATCCAAAGCAGATGTCCGTACTCTGTGTCACTGGAGGTCCAATGTTCATTAATAGGAGTGATCAATGCTTCTTTCGGGCAATTCAATACATTATATACAATGTAGCTGGTAGTCGGTGGACAAACGTCATCATTGAATCCCCATGTCATATAAGTATCCGCCCTGATTAATTGGGCAAAGTTCACCACATCATAATAAGCCATTGTTCTGATCTTTTCGGGAGTATCCATATCTACGGTATTTCGGAAGAAATGGGGGTAACCTCCGGCACGACCGGCTTTGTAACCTGCCATATCGCTTAGAGCCGGATGATTGGCTACGCAGGCCGTTACCCGCTGATCCAGTCCGGCGGTGACGAGTGCTAATGCTCCTCCCTGGCTGCCGCCTTGAACGATTACATTCTTTCCGTCCCATTCCGGTAGTGAGGTCAGTAGGTCGATGCTGCGGACACAGGCCAGATATACCCGTTTCATGTAATAGTTGTCGCGGCTGTCCAGACCGTTGGACAGGTAGCCATTTTCTCTGCCGTTGAAAGCGGCACTGATTTCTTTGAATTCTTCTTCGCTCATTTCCGGGTTCAGCCCGTGAATCTCTATTTCAAAACGGATGCAGCCTTGTTCGGCGTAATACTTATGTCGCAAAGGTTCCTTGATTGTTTTGATTCCTGCGCCCGGAGGACATAGTACGACAGGGTATTTGCCTTCTTTCTTCGGATAGAACAGGTAGCCGTAGATACTTTGTCCGCGTTGGTTCACCTGCAACTTGATAAGATAGCAGTCTATTTGGTCGGTCGAGTATTTCTTTACGTGCTCTTTGGTGTATGTTAGCGGAAATTTGGCCAGTTCCGCCTTTTCGTTCTCCCAGAATTGCTGAAAGTCGGCAGGCATGGTGGTATACGGACGGAGCTTTTCCGGCGAGAAACCCACTTTGACGTGATGGGAGTATTTCTTTCCGTCTACGGTGGTGGTCAGGCGGCAGTCTCGGAAGCCCGGTTTCTTCATGGTGCCTACGGGGATTGTTGCCTTTCCTTTTCTCATGATGACTGTTCCTTTGGTATCGGCAGGCATCATTTCTCCGCCTATTTCGAAATTAATCGCTATGCTATCTCCCGGAATGCCGTATTTGTAAAACTGTACTTCTACATTTGCCTGTTCTCCAGTTTTGTAAAGCCAGTCGGCATGATCGGGTACGGTTACCCAAAATACGTCACTCCGGTAGGGATTATTTTCGGCAACCGCGAGCAGCGTTGTCAGTAACAACGCTGCTGATACGTAAAATCTTCTCATATTCATTTTACTGTTCAATATAACTGTCATTCGTCTTCTCATTCTATTTTCCATCTGATCGGTTTGTTAATTACGCCGCAATATTAGGAAAGATTAGAAAAACAGAGGTCGATAAAATGTTCTATTAAGTGTAAATTTAGAGCAACTTCCACTCGAATGTATGTTTTCCGGCTTCTAACTCTATGACACGTTCTCCTTTCACAGTATCGGGCACGTATAAAGTGGCGCTGCTGTTGGCAGGGATCGTCACGCTGTACACAACACTTTTTTTCTTACGTTCCCATTGGGACTGAATCTCTCCGTACGGAGAACGGTGTCTGGCCTCAAACTGCTTTAAATCACTGGGGAAGTTGGGGCGCAGGAGGATATGTTTAAAACCCGGCTGCTGTGGGTCGGGGAAGATACCGCCCAAGCCTTTATAGAACCATCCTCCGATTTCTCCGAACATCATGTGGTTGTCCGAAATGTCACGTGTAGCATTCAAATCCCAGTTTTCGAGCAGGGTGGTGGCTCCGTTGGCAATCCAGCAGCCCCATGACGGGTAGGTGTCTTGTGCGGCTACTTTATAAGCGGTTTCGGCTTCTCCGTTTTCACTCAGGGCGTTCAGTATGGCTTTGGCTCCCAATACACCCACATCCAGATGGAAACCGGCTTCTTCCACCTTCTTCGCCAGGTTGCGGGCTACTTTTGCTTTCATATCCTTGGGGACAATACCCCACATCAGCGGTACACTTAGTTCCGTCTGAACACCGCTGGCGTATATACCGGTTACCCTGTTCAGATATTTGTCATTGATCGCTTGTCTGATCTTTTCCGCAAGCGCCTGATAATGTTCGTAATCTTCCTGTTTGTTGAACAGCTTTGCGGCATTGGCCAGTATTTTAGTATCTACATAGAAGTATACCGATGAGGTCAGTTCTTTGGACGAATGCGATTTCACAGGAACCCAGTCTCCTCTTCCCCATGAAGTCAGTCCGCTTGGGCTGGTACGGTCTACGTAGTCTACATATCGTTTGATGTTTTCGTAGCAGTCGGCTAATAATTTGCTGTCTCCGTAGAACAGATAAATATTCCAGGGAATAATGGCGATTGTACTCGTCCAGTCCAGACCGTTGTCCGTGCCGTATCCCCATCCTCCGGTCGGAATGATGTCGGGTAATACTCCGTTGGGTTGCTGTTCGTCACGGTGGTCGGCTAGCCATTTTTCGTAGACTGTGATGCCGTCATAATTATATAGTGCTGTTTCTATCGCAAAATGTCCGTCTCCCGTCCATCCGTTTTTCTCCCGTTGGGGGCAATCGGTGGGATACCCCATCAGATTGGACAGATAGGCGTTGTTGGTAGCCCACCACAACCGGTTTACGAGTGGGTTTGACGTGTTTATCTCTCCTTTTTGCGGAACGTCGCTATGAACGAAATAAGCAGTCAGACTGTTTTGATCGAGTGCGACAGGCTTACTGCTTGTCACTTCTACGTATCTGAAGCCTTTGTAGTTGAACCGTGCCATAAACTCGTCTTCTCCCTTTCCGCTCAGGATGAGAATATCCGTCTGGAATGGGTCTTTGTCATCTACCGGACGATGGTATACGTCAATGTTTGACATATTCACCCGTCCGTTGTCATAGATGCGTTCGCCGTGTTTGAGCCTTACTACCGTTCCTTCTTCTCCGGATACCTTGATGCGGGTCACTCCGGACATATTTCTGGCAAAGTCGAATACATACGTTGTGTCGTTCACTTTCTTAAGCGCTTTTGCCGGTATTGTTTCTACGATACGAATCGGTTGTACCTGCTGGGATACGACGTTTTGAGAAGGGACGGCTCTGTAACCTGCTTCCTTCCATTTCGAATCGTCAAAATCTGCCGTATTCCAGCCTTTCTGTTCCAGGCGGGCGTCATAATGTTCCGCTGTATAGATGCTGTTGAAGATCAAGGCCCCCGAAGAAGTCTTCCAGTCTCTTTCGGAGCGGATTACTTCTGTAGTGCCGTCTTCGTAGGTAATTCTCAGGTCCATGCAAAAAGCGGGGCGGTTGCGCCACGGTGCGCGGTCAAAGTCCCAGACTGCTTTTGACTGATGGTTGTACCAGCCATTCCCCAACAGTACGCCAATTGCGTTTTTACCTTTCTGAAGTTGCTTGGTCACATCATAAGTCACATAGAAATTCCGTCTGTCGAAACGGGTATACAGCGGGTCTAGCCGATGGTTTCCGATTTTCTCTCCGTTGATGTATAATTCGTATAAACCGGCGACGGCGATGTACGCTCTGGCGGATTTGACTTTCTTTTGGGTGTCGAATGTTTTTCTGAAATAGGGCGCGGGCTTATAGTGGATGTCTCTGTTGTCGCCAATCCATGCGCCCTGCCAGTTTTCCATTCCCATCATTCCGGTCTCGAAGCTGTTGATGTCCGAAGTAGCCTTTTTGCCGTCCTTATCCCATACATTCACTTTCCAGTAATATTTGGTAAAGGGTTGAAGATTCTTTTCCGGATAGGTGACAAGGATTTGATCCGATTCTTTTTTCCCCGAGTTCCATGTTTCCCCGTTTTCGTTGTTTGCTTTCAGTGAGTCTGTGCTGACTATTATCTGATAAGCAGTCTGCCGGGCTCCTTGTCGGGCATCGTTCAGCATCCACGACAATCTGGGATTGGCATTGTCGATGCCCAGCGGATTGATCAGGTGGTCGCAATGAAGGTTCACGGGCTTGCATTCTTCTTGCTTTTGTGCAAGGGTCGGTTGCAGTGCACAACATGCAAGTGCAGTCACTAAATATATTTTTTTCATTCTGTCTATTTGTTTTCCTTTTTAACCACAAACTGATATGTACCGGACTGTAGTTCTAATACTGCCTTTCCATTCATGAAAGTAACCGAAGAAACTCCTTCCGCTTTCACGGCAGCTTTTCCGCTTTCTTCTACTACATAGTCGAGAGTAGGCAATAGCAAGTGAAGAGTGGCGGTGGTGTTGGCAGGTATTGTCACTTGGTAAGAAACTGTTCCGTCATTTTCTTTTTTCCAGCTGCTCTTGATATCTCCATAACAGGAAGGGAACGAAGCATTTACCCAGTCAATCCGTTCCTGACCGGCGGCAACTTCCGGACGGTTGTCCGGAATCGGCTGTAATACGATGTGCTTGAATCCCGGACGTGTTTCGTCGATATCTATACCGCCCATTGTGCGGTACATCCATTCGGAGACTGCTCCATACGAGTAATGATTGAACGAGTTCATCGATACGGGGCCAAAACCTTTCTCTTTGGTATACGAATCCCAGCGTTCCCAGATAGTGGTTGCTCCCTGGTCTATGCTATACAGCCAGGAAGGGTTGTTCCGTTGCAGCAGTAGATCGTAAGCCGTATTTGATTCTCCGAACTGGCTTAATGTCTGATTCAGGATGGCTGTACCCACGAATCCTGTGCTCAGACGGTTACCGTTGCCGGTAATCTTGCGGACCAGTGTTTCCACTCCTTTCTTCCGTGCTTCTTCTGTCGGGAATAAATCCAGTTTCAAGGCAAGCAGATAGGCCGTCTGGCTCTTTTGCTTCAAGTCTCCGTCTGCATCGACGTAGCGTGTCTGGAATTCTTTCTTGATTTCCTGTGCCAGCTTTCTGTAAGCCTTTGCTTTGGAAGCGTAGGCATCACAGTCGTCCGTTTTCAATGCTTCCGAAATTTTGGCCATCAATTGTGCCGTATATGCGTAGTAGCATACACTGACATAGCGGCGTTCGGTATCTTCGTACGATAGCCAGTCGCCATAATTTGTTCCGGCACCGTTATAGTTATAACCGTCTCCTTTTTGACGGGACAGGAACTCCATGTATTTCTCCATAGATGCATAATTGTCCTGCAATATCTTTTTGTTGTCGTACATCAGATAGATAGTCCAGGGAACGATGACACCGGCATCAGCCCAGGCTGCCTGTCCGTAGCCTACCCATGAGTGTGGAGCTACATCCGGATAGGCGCCGTCACTTCGCTGACCGTCACGCATATCTCTCATCCATTTTTCGAAGAAGGCGGATACATTCGCATTATAAGAAGCGGCACGGCAGAACACTTGCGTGTCTCCGGTCCAGCCCAGACGTTCGTCTCTTTGCGGGCAGTCGGTAGGGATGCTCAGATAGTTGCCTCTTTGTCCCCACATGACATTGCTGTATAACTGATTGATTGACCGGCTGCTGGTGACAAACGAAGCTCCCTCTTCGGTAGCGGAACCGACCACTTCCCCTATCAGGGAAAGTACCTCGATGTCTTCACTTGCCGTTATCTCACAATACTGAAAACCGAAGAAGGTCATGGACGGATGGAATGATTCGCCTTCCTTGCTTCCTTTCAGGATATACTTCAATGTTGCTTTTGCACTTCTGAGGTTGGCGGTATATATACTTCCGGCAGGGCCGTCGTCTCCGCGTGATTTATCTCCCGTGTCGTTCAGCATCTCGCCGAAACGGAGTTTCATCTCCGTTCCCGATGCACCTTTTACTTTGAACCGAACCCAGCCGACCATGTTCTGACCTAAGTTGTAGACGGCCGTTTCACCTTTCTTTAGCCGGATAGGAGCCGGTTTGTCCGTAATACTCACTACATTGATTTTACCGTCTTTTTCACCTTGGTAAACAGTAGTGGACAAAGGGATACGGCTCAGATGCGGACGTACCTGAACGGTGGGACCGGCAAAGGCGATTAACTCTCCTTTGAAATGAGGGTTGACAGCCGTCTTGTTCCAGTTGGCAGTATTATATCCGGGCTTCGTCCATGCACTTTCTTTTCGGGCGTCATAAGTTTCTCCGTGGTAGATGTCTCCCATTCGTATGGCACCGTCCATGGATGACAGCCAGGAAAGGTCCGTTACTACCGTTTCCGAAGTGCCGTCCGTATATTTCAGTAATATCTTTGCGATGAATCCTACTTCGTGACTGCCATACTCTCCGTGGCAGACGTCACTGTTCCACCAGCCGGAGGATACTTGGGCGCCGACTGCGTTTTCTCCTTTCCGGAGCAAATCGGTGATGTCATACGTCTGATAGTGGGCTGTTTTGCTGAAATCCGTCCATTCCGGCTTCAATTCGTCATAGCGTATGCTGCCGTCTTCCATCTTGTTTCCTACCCGTTGTCCGTTGATAAACAAATCATAGACGCCCAGAGCCGAACTGTAGATGCGGGCGGATGCAATCTTCTTTTTTGCCTTGAATTCTTTACGGAACATGGGTACTCCGCTCATGTCAACCTGCAATACCCGATAATCGCCGGAACCGGAAACCATATTCAGTTTACGATTACCTCCCACAGATACGATTTCTCCGCCTTCAAAAGCGGACTGAGGTTTCTCGAAATCCTCTTTCAGAACGACTTTGGCTTCTTCCTTGTCGCCTTTCTGTTCGTACTCTGTCAGTACGATATTGTCAAACATGGCCGTTTCGTTGGTGTTATTTCCTCTGAATGCCCGGAAGCCGATATATCCATTCGATAGTTTGGAATCGGTGTCGGTATAGGTATCCACCAGTACCTTGTCAATATAAGTCTTGACCACTCCATCTTTTGCTTCGATTGCCAGATGGTGTTCTTTATTCAGCAAGTCGGATTTAGTGAAGAATTTGCCGATCGGAGTATCCGAACTTTGCAGGCGTCCCCTGTCATAAATATGTCTTCTGATCAAAGGTTCTTTTTCATTGTCCAGCGTATTGACAGACCACATGAATACGTTGGAAGCATCGCGTGCGCCGAAAAGAACGGATGCGTTGCCGGAAGTCAGTGTGACATCCATTTCCAGCAGCATTCGTGCCTTTGTCTGTTTCTTGTCTTCCGGATTGATTTTGGAATTCTTGTTTATTTGAGTTGCCTTGATCCATTGCGCTCCCGACCATCCGTCGGACAGCAGTCCTGTTTCGAAGAAAGCCTTTTCCGTTGAAGTCTCTTCTCCGGTTTTGTTGTTCCACACGGTTACTTTCCAATAATAGCGGGTGGAAGGGGTGAGAGCCGGTCCTGCATAACAGATGTGCAATGATTCGTCAGATGTCACCTTTCCGGAAGTCCAGACCGGATTTTGACAGGCTGCGTCGGTCGCTACCGTGATTTGATAGGCTGTTTGTCTGACTCCTCTTTCCGCTGACGCTAGTTGCCAGCTGAATCGGGGAACTGTTATGTCCAGCCCGATCGGATTGGTCAGATATTCGACTTGTAGTTTTTTGATTGCTGCATTCGTGGGCAGCAGAAAAAGAATAGATAAAAGTAACAAAGTAGTTCGTGCCATTAGTTTAAAGTATTAATAGTTTGTTATGATGGGGGATACTTGCAAATATAGTGCTTATTGTCCTGCATAGGCATAAGAATTTTGACACTAATACTTAAAAATATGACCGTCCCCTTGAAATAATAAATGCCTATACTTGTTGTAGTACAGGCATTTATCGTTTTATGTGAATTCCGGTGCCTTATCCTTTAAAGCAGGGGTTATCTTAAAGCTTCCACTTCTTCGGGTGTCAGCGGAATTTTCTTGCCGAGTCGGCGGGCACCTGTCTCCGTGATGAGATAATCTTCTTCGTTACGGATACCGCCGAAGTCTTTGTAAGTTTCCACTTTGTCGTAATTGATAAAATCGGTGAACTTCTTTTCTGCTCTCCACATATCAATCAGTTCGGGGATGAAGTAAATGCCCGGTTCTACGGTATGTACGAATCCCGGTTCCAGTGGAATGGCGAGGCGTTGCGACTTGCGTCCGAACTGCGTGCTCTTCGGCTGACCGTTGTATCCTACCCATATCTCACCCAGATTTTCCATATCGTGAACATCCAGTCCCATCATGTGTCCTAATCCGTGCGGATAGAACAGGGCATGCGCGCCTTCGCGGACAGCATCTTCCGTATTTCCTTTCATTAGTCCGAGAGTTTTCATGCCGTCTACCATGACGCGGGCGGACAATTCGTATACATCCATATAAGGAATGCCCGGACGAAGCGCCTTGACAGATTCCAGATGCATCGCATTCTGAATTTCGTAAACTTCGCGCTGGCGGGTTGTAAATTTCTTATCCGCAGGAATCGTGGACGACATATCGCCTGCATAACCCGACTCGACTTCCGCGCCTGCGTCAATCAGGAACAGATCGCCCGGTTTCACTTTATTTCCGTGATAATGGTTGTGCAGCGTCTGCCCGTTGATGGTGGCGATCGTTGCAAACGACAGTTCGCAGTTGTTGGACTCTGCCACGCGATTCATTTCCGCTACTACTTCATATTCGTACATTCCCGGACGAAGCACCTTCATGGCGGTGATGTGCATATCGGCAGTCACGTCACAGGCTTTTTCTATTTCTACGATTTCTTCCGCCGACTTGTAGTTGCGCTGAGCTATGACGGCACGGATGAAAGGTACGGAACCTTCCTGACGTGCAGGTGGTATTCCGAGCCAGTCCATCAGTTTCAGTTTATGTTCGGGGCGGTAGGGAGGAAGATAATGAATTGCTTTTCCACTCTGGACGCATTTGTGCAGATAGCCGACGATATCGGTGGAAGCCATCATTTCCCTGATGCCGACACGTTCGCATTTTTCGCGTAACGTAGGCTGTGAGCCCATCCATACGATGGCATCGATGGATAATTCGTCACCGAAAATAATTTCTTTGTCTTCGTCAATATCGATGATGGCCGAAAGTCCGGCACACGAAAGACCGAAATAATAAAGAAAAGTGGAGTCCTGACGATAACGGAACGTGTTATCCTCATAATTCAGCCCGCACTCGTCATTTCCCAGAAATAACAAAACTCCGGAGCCTAAATTCTTTTTCAGCAGGGCTCTGCGCTGCATATACGTCTCTTTGGCAAACATACTGTCCTAATTTTTAAGTTCGTGCAACAAAGATATAATAAAGAATGAAATATTACATAATCAACAAGTGACAATTAAACTGCGACTTACATAGAAAATTCTTTTTCTAATTCCTTTGTTACAGCTCTGTTGATAAATTCATTAATAGTAGTACCTGCGTTAGCGGCGGCTGTTGCTACCATTCCGTGCAGGTCGGAAGGCATACGTAGGACTAATTTTCCACTATACGGTTTACTTGGCTCCACTCCACGATCTTTGCAACTTGCCAAATAGTCGTCAATAGCCCCTTCAAAGTCACTCTTTAATTCACTGATGGTTTCACCTTCGTAAGTGATGCAATCTTTTTTAAGACCGAGAACTTTACCGAACAGGCAATTATCTTCTTCGTTGTATTCTACGCTACCAGCGTAACCTTTGTACTTTAACTGTCCCATAATTACTTTATTCTTTACTTTGTTCATATTTCTCAATCAGCTTGTTCTCACGGATATAAGCAAGTAACTGCTTCATCACGTATCCTTTAATAATATTAGACGGATGCGGCTTATGCATGATATACGAGCTTTTGTTATCAGCGCTTATAAATTCAACCCGTGAACCAGAAGTATTTCCTTTTTTTCCTTCACTATAACCAAATAACCCAAATAACCGTTTTACTTCATCGTAAGTGAAGTTCTTAGGCAATGTAAGGAAACGTTCTATTAGCTTTTCTTTTGTACCCATAATGTATAATGGTTTATGCAAAGATACTAAATTTAGTATCATGCTCAAGTGCTGGCTTTTCTTTTTATTAATTGATACTGATATTTAACATTAAAGCAAAGTAGATAACAGTGATTTTGAACTTAATTTGTTGTAAATTAAGATTTAATCTCTTATCAATCTGTGTTCTTTTCTACAATGATTTTAGGTAATACAATCTTAACCTCTTGTTTGTCTTTCCGTCTTTCCCAATATACTACGAAGTTGACAGCTGCCTCTTTAAGTCTATATCCTTTTTTATCTAACTCTTCAAGTGTATTTTGGAATTTTCTGGAGAAACGTAATATCTCGTTACCATGAAAGTCTGTACAGCCATTTGCTTTTAGCTGTAAAGGCATTCCACTTTTTAGATTATATATAGCGGCCTGACAATATGAGGAAATAAATGTGTCTAGATTTAAATCTTTGTGAGTTAATAAATAACATAGTCTTTGAGGTATAGGATATTGATTGTTGTCAGTCCGAATTTCTGTTAGTCCATTGACAATATTATTAAAATAATGTCCATTTAGATGGATAGATATGTTTTGTTTTGCACGAGTGATGGCAACATATATTTCACGTTTCTTTTCATCTGAGAGTGAGTTACCATTGTTAAGGAGTAAAAAGACATTGTCGAACTCCTTTCCTTTTGCTTTGTGGATGGTGGAGACAATAACTGTTTCACCTTGAGCTGAATAAAAGTCTTCTAGATTGGATTCAAATAGATAGGTTTTCCAGTCCGACAAATACTTTCGGGAGTAGATTTGTTCGAAAGTAAGTATGATGGAACGACATATTTCCCACGAAGAAGTATTGCCGAATTCGTATTTCAGCTTTCTCTTAGCTACTTCCCATCGTTCATTGTCGATAATATGGGTATCCTTAGTAAGATTTAGTACTTGGGTGAAATAGCGGATTTCATTTAAATCGCCTAAATAAAAATTACTGCTATTCGTTTGAACTAGTTTGGTGGCTATACCCTGTTCCTGTAAGAGGCATGATATAAAAACTGCTTCTTCGTTTGTTTTGGTGAGTACACCAGTCGTGCCTGCAAGCGGGCTTTCAACTACATCCTTTATTAAAGGAATAATTAAATTGTTTGATGGGTAGTAGGTGATACGAAGCGAACCATTCTCCGGTTGATGAGAGACAATAGGATTGTGCTTCATCCGATGAGGTATTTGATTGACAAATGAATTTGCGAATGTCACAAGATTGCTTTTACTTCTGAAGTTTTCATATAACTCATAAAAGCGTGCTTGGTATTTGCTGATGAGGTATTGCATATATTTGGAGTCTGATTTACGAAAGGAATAGATGTTTTGATCATCATCTCCTACAGCTATGACCTTTAGAGTTTCATTTTTATCTATAAGAGCAGTAATGAGATTGAATTCATCCTCTGTCATATCTTGTGCTTCATCAATTACAAGTACGCTTTTGGTGATACGGCTTATTTCAACTTCATCATTCTTGATTTTGTCTATTGTATCTTTAATGACAGATTCTGATTTCTCAATCGAACCTAGTTTGCCTAATAAGTCGAAACAATAGGAGTGAAAGGTCTTTATTTCAATGTAACCTACTGCATTTCCTATTAAATCATGAAGCCTTTTTCGGAATTCACTAGCTGCTGCTCGTGAGAAGGTAAGCATGAGTAACTGTTCATGTTTTACGTCTTCCATTAATAACAGAGAAGCCAGTTTATGTACGAGTAAACGGGTTTTGCCACTTCCCGGACCAGCTGCGACAACAATGTGTCCCGGCTGATTGTCATTAATAATATTTAGTTGGCTTTCGGATAGCTCTCCGAACAATTGCTTGTATTTGGTTGGAGTGATTCGTCTGCTAATCTCTTCTTTTCGTCCTCCTGGAAAATATTTTTGAATGAAAGACATATTGTTCAACCTGAAATAGTCATCAACGAATCGCTGTGCTTCTTGGTTGTTTTGGCTCATTTTTCGTGCATATTCTCCTACAATGTGAATCTTTTGTGTTTTGTTACTATAGAATTTTTCTAGTTTGCGATAATCGTCCTGCTTATACCGTATATTTGTGTCTCCCAATCGTTTAATCGTCATTCGGTTGTATATGACTAGAAATCCACCTTCTATTTGCAGAGCTCCTATCCGGGAAAGGTAAAAAAGCGTATCTTCTATATCTTCGAGAGTAGTCAGTTCTTGAAACAATACTTGTTGTTTTTCATAGCTTTCTTTTAATTCTACTACGGAAAATTCAACGAGAATTTCATCTCTTTTAGCTGAACCAGTTTCTGATTCAGTTTTTTCATATAGGTAATTTATTATAAACTCGGATAAAAGATGTCTGTCCTTTGTTTTTTTATCAAATGAAGTATTGGAGGATGAACACCGATAAATAGCACGATAGTTTCTATTATCATCTTTGTGTGAACGTATAATCCAGTTCTTTTCACACCAGAAATTTATGAGTGTTTTTAATTTGTCAAGACTAATCTCTTTTTTTATTTCAATTTCTGCTTGTTCACGTAATTCTTTCAAGTTAAATAACTTCTCTTCTTCATTAAACTGTGTGAGGAGGAAATCTTCCAAACAGTTGTATAGTCTGGTGATTTCAAGAGAACGGTTTCGCTGCTCTTTTTTGATTATATAAGCAGTGAGATCCTGATTGTCGGCCAATATCTTTTCGTCACGGAGTAAAGTTATTATCTGGATGACTTCATCATTGGGGATACCTAAATGATCGGAGATATAATCAATACGGGCCTCCGGTGCTTCATCATTTGCATACTTTCGACTTTTGGTTGATATGAGCTTTTTAATGATGCGAATAGCTTGCGTTTTTTGTTTTTCATTGAAGCGAGGAGACAGGTTAATTTTATCAATAGCTTCCTGAACTGTATTTGCCAATATACTGTCGGCAAATACACGTGGAATATTTTGTCCACGGCGTAAATATCCGGATTCTTCAAGTGCTGCTATGGCCGTGGTCACACGAGTTTCTATGTTGGTGACATTCTCATCCCATCCGGCTCTACGAGCTATCTCTAAAGCTGACTGCGAAACAGTCGGGCGCAAGCGAGTGTTATTTTTTATAGCTTTCCAGACCTGTTGTATTTCTCCGATATGTAACTTCGTTTGATTAAGCAGGATGAAATGCTTTGTTAAATCTTCTTCGTCAAAAAGAATATAACAAGAGGCTTCGATATTCTCGTCTCGGCCAGCTCTGCCCGATTCCTGTACATAATTCTCAAGTGAATCGGATATTTCATAATGGACTACGAGTCCTACATCTTTTTTGTCTACTCCCATTCCGAAAGCAGAAGTGGCTACCATAATTTGTACGATGCCGGAGATGAAATCGTTTTGGTTTTCTGTTTTATCCTTAATGTCCATTTTTCCATGGAAAGCTCTAATGGAAAAACCGTCTTGCTTTAAACGCGCTGCGAGGGTGGAAGCTGTTCTTGTGCGTGCTACATAAATAATTGTCGGGCATTTCTTTAACTCAATAATCTCCCTTAGACACGTATATTTCTCTTCTTGCTGACTTTTTTGGAATACTTGATATTCAAGGTTGGTCCGGTAACTGTTGGAGCGAAATAATTCTAACTGTATATTTAGCTTTTCTTTGAAATAAATGGAAATATCCTCAATCACTTCCTGTTTGGCTGTTGCTGTGAAACAAGAGACGGGTATTGGTTGTACCAAACCTTTTTTCAGTTGTAGTTGTCTGATATAATCACCTATGTAGAGATAGTCAACACGGAAATCTTGTCCCCATGAAGAAAAACAATGTGCTTCATCAATTACAAAACGAACAATTTTACGTCCCAATAATAATCTTTCAATTGATTTTGACCGTAATGATTCGGGAGATATATAAAGAATGGAAGCAGTTCCGTTTTCAACTCTTTCAAAAGATTCAGAACGTTCTATAGGATCAAGCAAACCATTGATAGTGACTGCATCTGTAATGGAATATTTTCGTAGGTTGTCCACTTGATCTTTCATTAAAGACTGTAGAGGAGAAATAACTACTGTGAGTCCTTTAACTAATTCTCCACTCATTAATGCCGGGACTTGAAAAGTGATAGATTTTCCTCCTCCTGTAGGGAAGATTGCGAGGAGTGATTTACCTTTTAAAGCAGCTTTTACTGCGTCTTCTTGCAAAGATTGATTGTTGTAAGTTCGATAAGAATCAAAACCAAAGAAAGTTTTTAATCCTTTATGTGCGTCAAAAACCTGATTACAAAAATCACATCCAGTCAAGCAAGGAGTATTACGTAATGCATACATGATTGACTCTACTTTCGGGTGCGAATGCAGTACCCAAGGTGGGGTAATAGAGTAGCGATCTTTACAATTGATTAGGGCAAGGCAATAAGCTAATTCGACAGGAGATTGGTTGATATAGTTTGTAAGTGGGGCATACTTACATAAATCACCGTCAAATCTGCGGTTTATGATAGCATCTAAATCCTCCTGCTGCTTTTCGTAGTTATAAGTAATATAATCAAAAAAGTAACCGAACTCTTTGGTATGATATAATAGTGCAAAATAGATATCCTTTAAATCTTTGTCCAGACAATTAAATGCTTCTACCTCAGAGAGGAATAGCTCTTGTGCTTTGATTGAATCATTTAGTGGGTTGCTGAGGCTTTCTGTTTGTAATTTGTCGTCTTTCAATAAATGATGGTAAGGTCTTGCCGGAAATAATAAAGGCGAGAGATAGAGAGTGTCTATTACTTTGGGGTGTTTGTATCCGACTTGCGCAAATAAAGGCGAAATATATTGAAGATCATGATTCAAGATGTTATGTCCGCCTATATATTCTGTTTGTGCAATGAATTGCATTAAATCTTTGGGCGAGTTGCAATGAAAAGAAGCTCCGTCATGGCGAATAGCTCCTATATCCAAAATCTGACGATTAGTTGGATTAATTTCAAGGTCAATAAAGGTGATATTTGTCATGCCTGTTTTTTTTAATCAACTGTTCAAAGATAATACTAATTTACAAAAGTATAATGAACTTCATAGAATAAATATTTGTTTAATTTATAAATTACTGTGATAGGATTAAAAATAATCCCACTAATCTGTGTAATCTCTCGTTAAAAAGTTACTTTTGTAGCGAGAAACAGTAGAAAGCAAAAACGAATATGGCACAAGGTTCCCGTCAAATACAATCGCAGGCGCAACAGCAGATACAAACGCTGTCGCCACAGCAGATTCTGGTCGTGAAGTTGTTGGAGCTTCCCGCAGTCGAGCTGGAAGACCGTATCCATGCTGAACTATTGGAAAATCCGGCGCTTGAAGAAGGCAAAGAAGACGCTGCTACAGATGAATATGCCGATGGCGTCAGTCCGGAAGAAGGCATGGATAACGATGCCAATGATTATGATTCTTTAAGTGATTATCTCACCGAAGACGATATCCCCGACTATAAATTGCAGGAAAACAACCGCTCGAGGGACGAGCAGGCGGAAGATATTCCTTTCTCCGACGCCACCTCTTTTTATGAAATCCTGAAAGAACAACTCCGTGAACGTAACCTGACCGAGCACCAGTGCGAACTGGTGGAATATCTGATCGGTTCGTTGGACGATGACGGACTGCTCCGTAAATCGCTGGAAAGTATCTGTGACGAACTGGCTATCTACGCCGGTATCGAATCTACGGAAGAAGAACTGGAAGAGGCAGAGGATAATACTGCTGAAACAGAAGAAAATGATACAGAAGAATAATATCTTATGATGCTTTTGGAATGCCTAGTTAAGGACGCGCGGTGAGCGTGTCCTTTTTTTGTAAAAAGACATGTAAAAAAGTTCAAAAATATGTAAAAAAGCTCTTGACATGTGTAATATGCTTTAGTATAATACTACATGCGTCTGACGGATAAGTATGTCTGTTCAGAAGCATCATAAGGAAATTATGAATTCGGAGAAATACT
>OHAB01001073.1_pt1 | contig 18951 bp, 21 predicted proteins | sample 1577031 | NCBI WGS metagenome assembly OHAB01 (sample SAMEA3541477, study PRJEB24748) | human gut metagenome | biome: human gut; feature: human-associated habitat; material: faeces | place: China | collected 2012 | reverse complement strand
GGGTCACCCACTGTGGAATGAGGCCAAAGTGCTGCGGCCAGAAGCTGATGCGCTGTTCATCAGGGACGAGGGTGGCAACCAGTTGTTGCAGGTCAGTCTCCGGTGCACAGGCCGAAGAGGTGGTGTTCTGAGACAATGTTTTCATGTATGAAATCCTTGTAATGTGAATAAATGAGAGGGAGTAAAGGTCGGGACCTGGCAACATCACGTTCATCACTGACCGTGATGACCCGGTAATATCAGGGATGAATGATATTCGGCTGAAATTCCGGACAGCCGTACGCGTAACCGTTCCGGTCACAGACGGATGGCCAGATGCCATTGCCTGTATACTCAGTCTGCACAGACTGATTTCTCCGGGACGGTAAAGCAGACGGGTACACCAGGCGCACAGGTCATCATCAGAAATGGAACGACACCCCGGCAGCGCCTCCGGGGCGTCGGGTGATTCTGGTGCCTGAATCACGCCTTCAGGGACATGCTGCATCAGCGCAGGCTCTCCAGCAGCGTTTCTGCCATTACCCACAATGCGCGGTTGAGCTTAATATCGGTGTCGATGTTGTGAATGGCACGGGTGTGGATACGTTTTCCTTTTGCACTGCGGCCGGAAATCCCGCCTTTCAGCATATTCTCCTGGATGGTCTGATATGCGCGCCACAGGTCCTGACCGTAATCCTCCCGGCGTCGTGGTGTCAGAATGTCAGCGGTGGTGACTGGCTGATGTTCGTCACCATAACGGTAAGTCAGTGCCGCCTGTGCCAGCGCCTGGCGTGCCGGTGGCGGCAGGACCAGCGACTGCATGGCATCACGCTTTTCCTCAATCCGGTCAAAAACCCCCACCACTTCGTAAGCCCCTTCGATAACTTTCTCCACCACATTTCCCCGGTGTGGAACACGCACTTCCCCCAGAGACTGACCGCAGACGCAGCCATTCTGGCAGACGAATCTGAAGTAACCCGGCAGCATCTGGTAGCTGGAGGTACCGTCATGAGAGTTGAGCAGAATAATTTCAGGGACATGTTCTCCGTTTATCTCTCCGGCCCGCCGCAGACGCAGCATGTGTTTTGTGTATCCCCGGCGGCCCGGGTCGCGCACGCGGGTCTGGCAGGCGAAGAATGGCTGAAAACCTTCCTGCTGCAGGCTTTCCAGTACGGTGATGGTGGGAATGTACGCATATCGTTTACTGCGGGAAGTATGCCGGTCTTCACCGAAAATACTGGGAACATAGTGCATCAGTTCTTCGTGTGTCAGCGGACGGTCACGGCGTATCTGGTTCGCATAACCAAAACGACTGGCTAGTCGCATAATTTGCTCCTTATCGGTGGTTACGATTTACTGGTGTAATAAATGAAAAAGCTGCGTCTCCCGGAGAAGACGCGGCCTGACAGATGAAATGAATGACGTTTATTGTCTGAGAAGCCCTTAACTGGCGAGCTGAGTATTAAGCTGTGTTCCAGCATCACCAGCGCAACTGACCTTCAGCATTACGGATAACCAGCCGGGAATATGTTCCCTGGTCATCTTCAGTAAACACATTGCGGTAAGCTGTTTTGACGGCAACAGCCTGTTCGCGTGAGAAAGGGCCTTCGGGCAATAAACGTGATGTACAACCCGGCATATCTGTTGCTCCCTGAAAGTAAAAAGCCCCGGTCATGATGACCGGGGCCTGAAGGAGAGTGACCTGATTATCAGAAAGTCACATTCAGCGTGGCCTGACCGTTATAACCTTCAGCGCTGCTGCCGCTGACACTGTGGGCATAACCGGCCTGAACGCCCAGGGTGATATTTTCCCGGACACGGGCTTCCAGTCCGGCCTGCAGGTCCAGTGACGTGCCATTCCGGGACGGTGAGAACGTCATGTTACTGCCGGCGGCGGCTGTCCCCATGCTCATGTCACCCCGGGAACTGAAGGTGCGGATAACAGAAGGCTGTACCCACCAGTTCACCGGCAGTTCACGCACACGGTGTTTTGCACTGTCGCGCAGGGTGTCACGGGATGAGGTGCCTTCACCAAAGCTCATATCGTTGTGGCTGCCCAGACGGAAACCGGCACGCACATGTTGTGCACTGCCATGCCCGAACTTCACATAACCGGCGTTATCCTGGCCGTCATCCAGGGAGAGCCCCTGCTAGGTGTACTGCAGTTGTGGCTCCAGCATCAGGTTGTCAGTGATACTGAAGGGCAGACCGGTTTCCAGTGAGCCCAGCCAGCCCCAGCCCCGGGCGCGGAAGTCGTTATTGTCCGATGACGCTTTCATGCTGTGGCGGGTTCCCTGTGCCACAATGTCAGCCCACAGGCCGGAGGACGTGTGTGTCAGATTCAGGTATCCGCCCAGGCTGCCGGCATCATCCCGGACCGTGCCGGCGCGGGAACCGTCATCATCCTTAACATCAACGGAAGAATGGCCTGCGGCACCATGCACCCCTGTCGTCAGAGACATACCGGCAACCTCTGTTCTGAGCAGGTCACCCTCCAGACGGACGAAGCCATAGCTGCCGCTGCTTTCCGGCGTGGCTCCACGGGCAATACCGCCGTTGTTATCGTGACCGAGATGACCGCCCTGAATGCTGAGACGGACGCTGTTATTTTCACCGTTTACACCGGTCTGATGGCTGCGGGAGCCTGCCAGAATCCGGTCATAGTCCATTGCCTGTGTCAACATGGATGTATACAGGGGGACTTCAGCACGATAAGCATTTTCACTGCGCAGGTACCAGTCTTCATCGCTGTCACGGTTCAGGGTGTAGTTAAAGGCGCCGGCCTGAAGCGGGCGACTCAGGGCAAACGCACCTTCTTCTGTGGTGGCGCCATTCTGTGCATCCACAACCCGGATACCCTGTCCGGTGGTTGCCACCCCGAGGTTGCTGTTTCCGACATTTGTAAACGCAAGCCAGGTTTTGCCGGTTGCCTGACCACCATTAATCACCAGCTGGTCAGAGGCATTGCTGCCATCAAGGCGAACACGCATATTGATGGTGCCACCCTGACCGGTGAGGTTACTGGTTGTCAGTTTATGGAACGTTACCGGGGCGTTGCCTTTTGCAACAGCACGGCTCAGTACGGCATCCGGTGTTGTCTGATTGTCAAAGTAAATCTCCCCTGCGTTAACAATATCGCCGGTACTGACCACATCACCATTCAGTACCATGCTGGCGCCTTTACTGAGCTGTGTTCTGCCACTCAGACTTCCCCCGGCAGCCAGCATCAGTGTTCCACGATGTCCGACAGTAGTGTTGCTGGCCTGTCCCCCGGCATTAACCGTAAAGCTGCCGCCATTTTCCAGCAGCAGGCCGCTGGCCTGACCGGATATGCCATCAATACTGAACTTACCGCTGGCATTGGTCCCCTCAACAGTGGCACCACTGTCTGCAATCAGGGCACCACCGGATGTCATGGTGACACCTGTTGCCTTACCACCGGCAGACACTGCCAGGGTTCCGCCGTCAGCCTTACCGTTTTCCACCGTGAAATTGCCCAGACGGTTGCTGCCAAGAACCGTTGCCGCAGTACTGGTGACCAGTGCTCCACCCTGTTTCAGGGTGACATGTGTGGCGGTACCACCGGCGTTCACCTGCAGTTTGCCTTTCTGGTTAACGGTGGTGAAATCCGCCAGACCACCTTCCTTGACAATCTGCCAGCCGTCACTGTTTACAACCGTGTCAGAGGCTGTGCCTCCGTTGTGCACATACTGGTTACCGCCATTCAGTGTGGTATCCAGCGCATGCCCGTGTACCGTCTGGTCGCCGCCGGCATAAACCACAGTGGTATTTGCTGTTCCTTCAACAGCCACAATCTGACGACCATTTTTATTGATGGTGGTACGTACGGCATTTCCGCGAACAAACTGCCCGGTATCACCATTTTCTGCATCCGGTCCCCCTTCCGCGCCGGTATTCACAACCGTGTCGGTTGCCATTGCGCCGGATTTGACGGCCTGCCAGCCCTTCTCATTAATGACGGTACCCGTTGCAATCCCGCCTTCATGTACCCACTGCTCACCGCCGTTCAGAGTGGTGTTCACTGCCTGCCCCTGAAGGCTCTGTCCGCCTCCGGCACTGATAACCGTGTCTGAAACGCTTCCTCCGGCATTCACTCTCTGAAGACCACCACCGGTGACAGTAGTGTTGTTGGCGATACCGCCATTTTGTATCCATTGTCCGCCGGTATTGGCCTCGTTATCCGGCCCATACTCCAGACCGGTACTGATGGTCATTCCGTTGGCCGTACCGAAGACAATCTGGTTGTCATGATTTGTCAGTGTTCCGCCGCTCACGGTTTCTCCCGCCTGTACGACCGTGTCAGCAGCCAGTACCGGGACTGACGTGACAGCAGCAAGAGACAGCGCAACCGCCACACCGGTGCGTTTTCCCCGTGAGCGCGCCAGTTCGGAAGCCACCACCAGGGTGCCCGTAATGTGATTCCATACCAGCCTGTAGCTGGTGTTCAGATGTCGTTTCATCAGCTTTTCCTTACAGAGGGTGAATAAAAAAGCCGGTACCCACAAATGTGGATACCGGCAGGTACAAAACAGCATGGTCAGATAAAGTGGTTTTTCCCGGGCATAAATGCTTCCCCTCTCTCATCCGCCAGAGAAGTATCAGTCCGTTGTGTGCAATTCCGTTCTGCATGATGAAGAGATTCAGCTGTCTTTTCGCAGACCATTAACCACTATAAACGATCGATAGTAACGATCGATACCTGTTTTATCGATCGTTTTATTCTATTGATTGCAAGGCGGTCACGCAAGAGAAACAGGAGGAGCATGAGGTGTTTGTGTCATGTTTTCAGTTGGTTAACGCAATGTAATCAGGCATTTCCCCTGGCAGACTGTTCAGAAGAAAATCCAGTTCCATACAGCGCGGGCAACAGAGACCACCGAGTCACGGACGGCACGCAGAACCGTGCGTGCAACAGAGGCAATACAGACGCTCTCCGCCGTGTCAAATATCCGGTCCACCGCACCGGTAAACTGTTCACGGGCCTGAGACCGGACAGATTCCGTGCGCAGCTCGTCCTGCAGGCGGGTCATCAGGGGACTGGCGGCATGGTCGGGAAGCGCTGTCATGAGCGCACTGACCAGCGTATCCAGTTCCCAGCCGGTGCAGGCCGATACGGCCACAACCGGATGTACGGGCCGGAACAGCCGGAATACCGCATCTGTTTTCTCACGAATGTTCTGTGCCTGTGCGGGAGAAGGCTGAATGCCGGCCATATCCCATTCATGGCAGGGCTCCGTTTTGTCGGCCTGCGTCACCACAAACAGCACCTGCTGATGTCCCCGGTGCAGTATGTGTCGCCAGAAATACTCATCCACAGACAGGGCACGGTCATCGGCTTTAATCAGCCACAGTACCAGGTCAAGTTCAGGCAGAATGTCACGGTACAGGGCTTCATACTCTGCATCCCTGTCCCGGCTCTCGCCCACCCCGGGCAGGTCAGTGATAATCATGCTGTGACCGTGGCCACTCAGACGGAAGCGCCGCACTTCCCGGGTGCCGGCGTGAACATCACTGACCGGGGTGACCTCCCCCTGAAACAGTGCATTACAGAGTGAGGATTTACCGGCCCCGCTTTTACCCATAATGCCAATCACGGGTTCGTGACTGGTGAGTTTGCGCAGATGTTCCTGGATGTGACGGGAAAGTGAGTAAGGCAGGGAGGAGAGCGGTTTTTCAATTGCCTCAATGGCATCAGACGGATTCATACATGTATTCCCGGTGAAAAAAGACAAAACCCCCGCACACCGGAAAGGTGGCGGGGGACTCACAGAGATAATATATGTCTGAAATTATCTGGAATGTCGGTACCTTTTATACTCTTCAACAATCAGGTCATGCAGCATTTCGCCGGTACTGAGTCTTCTGACCCTCGATAATTCTTTGAGCTGCGCCCTGGTTTCTGCGTCAAGAAAAAACTGTACATTGACTTTATCTTCCTGCATTTTTTTGTACTTGCGCTGCGCCTTGGCCTTATTGAAACTGTTTCTGAAATTTTTTATATCGTCAGGTGAGGTGAGTGGACAGGTAACCCATATGTCAAATGAAAGGTGAATTGCGTGGTAAATATCAGCAGAACCAGGAAAACTGGCCAGTTTTTCCAGTGCAATATTTTTTCCCTTCAAATAATTCCATGTCCATATGCATTCATGTTCGTTCTCCGGGAGGAGGTAACTGAAAGGACTCTTTGATTTAAATGCCCGCATCCATCTGTCTTTGGTCTGGATTATCCACTCATCCCGCAAATTCTTATCAGAAAGAATATCGAGAACTCTGAGTATTTGTCTGAACTGTGTCGATGAGTCCGACGGGAAGGCATTCCCTTCCAGATACTCTTCTTTAAGAGTAACCGGCTCATTTAAACCGTCTGGTCTGTTTCCTCCGGCTCTACAAAAATAATGTCCATCATTTTTAATGGACACTATCGTATGAAACACCGGACCTGGATCACTGAAGCTTTACGTCTTCACTTTGAAGAACATTTACCCCGGGTTGTGGCCGTGCGTCGCCTGGGTGTACCAAAATCAACAGTTTGTAGTATGTTCGTGCGCTTTCGGAGAGCTGGCCTTTCGTGGCCTTTGCCCGCAGGCATGTCGGAGCAGGAACTTGATGCCTGCCTTTACGGACAATTTTCCACGGTACCAGTCGTACGTCCTGAAAGCACCGTTATATCCGAAGCCCCCGTGGTAAAAAAACGTCCCCGGCGGCCCAACTTCCCTTATGAGTTTAAAATCGCCTTAGTGGAGCAGTCACTGCAGCCCGGAGCCTGTGTGGCGCAGATCGCCCGGGAAAACGGAATCAACGATAACCTGCTCTTCAACTGGCGCCATCAATACCGGAAAGGTGGCCTGCTGCCTTCCGGAAAAAATATGCCGGCACTGCTTCCCGTGACGTTAACGCCGGAGCCGGATAATAAAATCCCGGCCCCCGCACAGGAACCAGAGCAGATAAATACACCGTCCGACAGTCTGTGTTGTGAGCTGGTTCTGCCGGCCGGAACTCTCAGGCTTAAAGGTAAACTGACGCCGGCGTTATTACAGACACTTATCCGCGAAATAAAAGGGAGCAGCCACTGATGATATCTCTCCCTGCAGGTTCGCGTATCTGGCTGGTTGCAGGTATCACCGATATGCGAAATGGCTTTAACGGCCTGGCATCAAAAGTTCAGAACGTCCTGAAGGATGACCCGTTCTCCGGACACCTGTTCATCTTCCGCGGACGCCGGGGTGACCAGATAAAAGTGTTGTGGGCTGACAGTGACGGACTGTGCCTCTTCACCAAACGCCTGGAGCGGGGCCGCTTCGTCTGGCCAGTCACCCGTGACGGCAAGGTGCACCTTACTCCGGCTCAGTTATCCATGCTTCTTGAAGGTATCAACTGGAAGCACCCGAAACGAACGGAACGCGCTGGAATCCGCATATAACCCGTTGTAAAGTGAGGATATGGACACCTCACTTGCTCATGAGAACGCCCGCCTGCGGGCACTGTTGCAGACGCAACAGGACACCATCCGCCAGATGGCTGAATACAACCGCCTGCTCTCACAGCGGGTGGCGGCTTATGCTTCCGAAATCAACCGGCTGAAGGCGCTGGTTGCGAAACTGCAACGTATGCAGTTCGGTAAAAGCTCAGAAAAACTTCGTGCAAAAACCGAACGGCAGATACAGGAAGCACAGGAGCGAATCAGCGCACTTCAGGAAGAAATGGCGGAAACGCTGGGTGAGCAATATGACCCGGTACTGCCATCCGCCCTGCGCCAGTCTTCAGCCCGTAAACCGTTACCGGCCTCACTTCCCCGTGAAACCCGGGTTATCCGGCCGGAAGAGGAATGCTGTCCTGCCTGTGGTGGTGAACTCAGTTCTCTGGGATGTGATGTGTCAGAGCAACTGGAGCTTATCAGCAGCGCCTTTAAGGTTATCGAAACACAACGTCCGAAACAGGCCTGTTGCCGGTGCGACCATATCGTGCAGGCACCAGTACCTTCAAAACCCATTGCACGCAGTTATGCCGGAGCGGGGCTTCTGGCCCATGTTGTCACCGGGAAATATGCAGACCATCTGCCGTTATACCGCCAGTCAGAAATATACCGTCGTCAGGGAGTGGAGCTGAGCCGTGCCACACTGGGGCGCTGGACAGGTGCTGTTGCTGAACTGCTGGAGCCGCTGTATGACGTCCTGCGCCAGTATGTGCTGATGCCCGGTAAAGTCCATGCTGATGATATCCCCGTCCCGGTCCAAGAGCCGGGCAGCGGTAAAACCCGGACAGCCCGGCTGTGGGTCTACGTCCGTGATGACCGTAACGCCGGTTCACAGATGCCCCCGGCGGTCTGGTTCGCGTACAGTCCGGACCGGAAAGGTATCCATCCACAAAATCACCTGGCCGGTTACAGCGGTGTGCTTCAGGCCGATGCTTACGGTGGTTACCGGGCGTTATACGAATCCGGCAGAATAACGGAAGCCGCGTGTATGGCTCATGCCCGGAGAAAAATCCACGATGTGCATGCAAGAGCGCCCACCTACATCACCACGGAAGCCCTGTAGCGTATCGGTGAACTGTATGCCATCGAGGCAGAGGTCCGGGGCTGTTCAGCAGAACAGCGTCTGGCGGCAAGAAAAGCCAGAGCCGCGCCACTGATGCAGTCACTGTATGACTGGATACAGCAACAGATGAAAACACTGTCGCGTCACTCAGATACGGCAAAAGCGTTCGCATACCTGCTGAAACAGTGGGATGCACTGAACGTGTACTGCAGTAATGGCTGGGTGGAAATCGACAACAACATCGCAGAGAACGCCTTACGGGGAGTGGCCGTAGGCCGGAAAAACTGGATGTTCGCGGGTTCCGACAGCGGTGGTGAACATGCGGCGGTGTTGTACTCGCTGATCGGCACATGCCGTCTGAACAATGTGGAGCCAGAAAAGTGGCTGCGTTACGTCATTGAACATATCCAGGACTGGCCGGCAAACCGGGTACGCGATCTGTTGCCCTGGAAAGTTGATCTGAGCTCTCAGTAAATATCAATACGGTTCTGACGAGTCGCTTACCTTTAAGATACAGTTTATTCTTTTGAAGCAAGTCTGCGCTTATTTTTGCCCTGTTATTCTGGATAAACTGCATCAACAGATACCAGGAAAATAAGCATGCGCGTTCACTGCCCGCGATCCAGGATATTTTTTCCAGGGGGACCAGGAAGGCCAGGGCCTTCAGACGCATACCAGAAATTATTTGTTCAAGTTCAAAATCTGAAAGTGTGATGTTCAGATTTTCTCTGTTTTTTTTTATGTAAGCGATAAAACGTTCCGGGGGATCATAAACATTAAGGGGCAGTACGGAGATATTACGCTCTCCAAGATAATAAGAGTAATACGCATTTGTTCTTTCATTCATAACCTTATCCGACAAAATTTTCTGAACCATCCCCTTTCTCCGGCTGCTTAAAAATTAAACATAATAAGGTGATAATAACATGATAAAAAGAAGTTTATAATGGTATATTAAGGTGGTCAATAAAAAGGCAATCTGCGCGCTGTACAGTCATTCTGACAGGAAATGCAGGAGGAAGGGAAGGTAACCAGCTTCGTTATGCTGACAGGAATACCTGTTATCATGGAAGTGCACTCATGTGGCCGACGTAGCTTAAGAGGATGGAAGAGTGGAGACTGCAGACAGGGGGTATTGAAAGGTAAACATGTTTCGCCCGCCAGCTGCACCGGGGGCCAGCATCACTTTTTTTACGTTGTAACCCGGTATGCATTCCGGCTTTGATGATTACAGTCAGAGGGCAGCAGACTGACGTTATTTAACCGGACAGAAAAATTATGGACACTGAAATATCGTCTGTTAATACCTCGTTTGTCGGTGTGGTATTCCCTGTATTACCGGCGTCACCGATAAAGAGAGTTATAAACGCCAGAAAGGTACCTCCTTTATGCCGGGGAACACTTACGGAAAATGAAGTCTGAAAAGGAGCACAATGAAAAGAGGCGTGTCCCGTAAATATAACGAATCATCGCAGGATATGCATTATCCAAGGTGATACCAGAGGGCATTAAACTGTCGCCACGGATAAGAATATACAACATTTCTGATAACAAAACATCATAACGTGTTTCAGATATGTTCCGGCATCAGTCTGACGGATATTATTTCCCGGTAAAACAAACCGGCTACTGTAACGGTTAACTGTATCTGCATAAATTATTTATGATGAAAGAACAGTATTACGGATTCAAATATCATCCTGTTTGCATTCAGGCGGACATTCCCGGATGCCGGAAAGAATATCCTGCAGGCTGAGTGAGTCTCTTCCACAGTGCCGGGATCGCTGTCGCCACGTACATATTGTCACCAGGATGGGTATGTACCGCAGCATGCCATTTCTGGTGAATAACCGCACCTGCACATTCAGTCTGCTGAGAACCTGGCGTGTATCGGGCTGTAAAGAACATCCCTGTCCGTGGCTCCTCTGGTGGTGTTGCCTGCTCAGCAATGACAGGATGCCCTTAAGACGCCCGTCATGGCTCAGTATGATGACGACGAACACGCTCTGCAGGTGAGCATGCAGGGCCGGGAGCATCATCATTTCCGTATTTTGTCACACCTTCCGGAAGCAACCGGCATCAGTTGCGGCTATCGTCAACCGTTGTGCGGTATGCCAGGAGCACGTACTGATCCATCAGATCCGTCAGTGCTGCGCTCTGCCTCTGACGGTTGATGATCCATTCCTCCAGCTCTTTTTCTGATTTCCGTTTCAGGTTCTCTTTCCAGTCTTCAAGGCTGTTTCCGGTCATTAAATCAAGCCAGCAAAGCCAGACCAGTTTGAGGCGCAACTCCGTGCCACCAAACTGACGGAAGAGGCTGATCAGTTTATTTGCCAGAGAACGCTGCCTCAGACGTTCACATTCAGACAGGAGAATGCCTTCCAGCATCGGATGATGAACCAGCAGATGTTCACTGGTGCATAAATTCACAATCAGATCATCATCCAGGGGCGGCGTGGCCCGTTTGTCAGGGCCATAAATCAGCCGGTGCAGGCTCTGGGGTACGATGGCAATCTCCGGTTTTTCACCATTGAATGACACCCAACCGGGCGTCAGATTATGGAAGTAGTAGATATTCGGATGACACACGCCCCAGGATACGGCGTGCCGGGTGAAGCCGGTCAGCCATTTCTGGTAGCTTTCGTGGAGCCATTCGTAGCGGGTCTGATACTGTTGTTTCATTTTCATATTCCTCACGGGGATATAACAGGCAGCAGAATGCCGCCGGCAGGCCGGGGATTACGTCTGCTGCGGGTGAACGGATAACGGTCAGAAATTACGGGCGGGGCTGTGCAATACGCGCCTGCAGCCAGGCTTCCACTTCACTTTTCAGCCAGCGGGAGCTGCGGCCCAGCTTGATGGGAGCCGGAAAGGCCCCATCCCTGATGAGCCTGTAAAACCACTTATCTGTCAGGCCGGTCAGTTGAGTGATAAATGCCATGTCGACCATCTGGTCATCCATCAGTGAAACTGGGGTAGCCATGAGAATGTTCCTCCGGATGTTGTTAAACCAGCCGGTGTGGTCATGAAAACAGCGCGCCACCTTCACCGGCATAACAACCGGGGAGAAACGTAAAAAATAATCGGGAATGTGACCGCCAGGAGATAAACGGGGAGGTTGCGGTGGCTGAGCCGTACCGGTATACCGGGTGGTTGTTGCGAAAAGATGCTTCCGCACGCACGCGCGATAAAGAGGGGATAGTTTTCGTGAGGACAGGGAGAGAAGCAGGCGTTCTGATAATTGCAGAGTTGTTTTCGGAGGTGGTTACAGTGAGTCAGCCCGTTCCTGGCGAGGAGGAGACTGATATCACCGATGGGATAAGGCTGTCTGATTGGTATTATAAATATAAGAAGTCATCAGAGAGTAACGTAAAGGATTTGCCAGAGTAAGCTAAGAGAGTAAATCTCTCCGGTAACAGAGCGCTGTGAATCGTTCATGTATCAGAGTGCAGATACATGAACGCTGATGCGTAAAATCAGCAGTGACACGCCAGCTCCCCCTGTGCCCATTCCTGTATAAGACATGAACTGAGCGTATTAATGCTCCTGCCCTGAGACTGAGCCGGTGAGTGAGGGGCTGAGAAATCCCTCTTGACACTGCTCTAAACCAGAAATACTTCCCCGGTTGTTGCGGTGCGTCCGGATCCCCGATAACGGAACACTAAGGCTGTATTGCGGGACACCTGGTAAGTGGCAGCCCGTAATACGTCAGGAGACGCGGGAAAAGTGAATTCCCACACGCGTTATAAACTTACCCTTGCGGAGCTGGAAGCCTTTAACTCTGCCGTTGACAACCGGCTGGCAGAACTGACAATGAACAAACTTTACGATCGCGCGCCGGCTTCCGTCTGGAAATATGTCACCTGAATATTGAAGCAGCGCTACGATGACTCCGGTGTTATCTGCACCGGAGGACCGGGAACATTAAGCGGTATAGCGACAACAAAGAATTCGAAATCAAAAGGGAATGGTGCCGGAGGCGTGGGCGGTAATAGGCTGATTTTCAGGTATTACCGGCCTGTATCTGCTGAAGGGGGCTCGTATTTGTCGGGGCTGCGTATTCCGCTCGATTCGATCACGGATTGGCGGAATACCTAACTGTGATTGATTCAGGTACCATTTTGCAGGGATCCGGTGCGTTACTGTCTGGCACAACAAACGCAGCGGGTCGCTCTGCTCCGCCGATTCCTGATAATCCCTCCCCAGTAACCTACTGCAACAGTACAAATACACTGACGCCTGAAACGGTAACCAGAATCAGCACCAGCAGTAACTCAGTAAACAGAGCAGACGATCGGTCTTCCGGTAATAACCGGAAGGAACGACAGCGCCACAATACAGGCAACACACTGTATTATGAGTAATCGAATTACCGCAATCCCCGCATTTCTTTTTGCGTATCACGATAGCTCCCTCGCCACGCCTTATCCGTAACCGGTTTTTTACATTAAAAAAAACAACGCCGGGAATTCAATCGTCAGTCCGGAGACGACCGTTCGGGTTATCACAGAGAGCCTGAGCAGGGGGGCTGCGCATTTTTTACGATGTGGCTATTCCGTATGAACCATACGGAGATATAACCATGACCTACAAATACAACCCCTTCTGGCAGCAACGTATTCGTGAGACGGTGCGGCACGCACTGAATGTTCATCCCCGCCTGACGGCATTGCGGGTTGACCTGCGTTTCCCGGATGTACCGGCAGCAACGGACGCAGCTGTGATATCCCGCTTCATCAATGCCCTGAAAGCCCGAATCGACGCTTACCAGAAACGTAAGCATCGGGAAGGTAAACGCGTGCATCCCACAACCCTGCATTACGTCTGGGCCCGGGAGTTTGGGGAGTGCAAAGGTAAAAAACACTATCACCTGATGCTGCTGGTCAACCGGGATACCTGGTGTCGTGCCGGTGATTACCGCGCTCCGGGATCACTGGCCGGGATGATTAAACAGGCGTGGTGCAGTGCCCTGGGAGTGGATGTCGGGTGCCATGCCACGCTGGTGCATTTTCCGGCCTGGCCGGCGGTGTGGCTGGCGCGTAATGATGACACCGGCTTTCAGCAAGTGCTGGAACGTGCTGACTATCTGGCGAAGGAGCATACCAAAGTTCACTGCACCGGTGAGCGCAACTTTGGCTGCAGTCGTGGCTGAGCCAGACAGAAGAGTTATCTGACTTCAGTGTGATGACGTGTTCACGGCCACCACACTGATTTTCCCTTATGAGACTGAACTGAAACCGCCATTCACACCGGACCACGCTGCCCGTACCGGGACGGCTGTTGCCTGCGTGTCGTCTGACGGTAAGGAACATATACTATGTACGCAAAATCCTTTCTCGCTCTTGATGGCAACGGACGTCTGACGGGCGCCCGTACAGCACAGGCCGCACCTTATGCTCACTACACCTGCCACTTGTGTGGCAGTGCACTCAGATACCATCCGCAATACGACACTGAACTTCCCTGGTTTGAACACACTGACGACAGGCTGACAGAGCACGGTCAACAGTGCCCTTATGTCAGGCCGGAGCGCAGAGAAATACAGTTGATTAAACGTCTGCAGCAATTCGTACCGGATGCCTTACCCGTGGTGCGTAAAGCCTGCTGGCACTGCAGACAATGTCACCACGATTATTATGGGGAGCGGTACTGCACACACTGCCAGACCGGAGGTTTCAGTCTTCCCCGGACAGCTCAGCAACTGTCTTGAACGTAAAAATTATGGAGCAACGTGATGGTACGATTCATTCCATTCTTCGTTCTTTCTGAGCATTGCGTTCAGGATAGTCAGCAGCTTGCGTATACAGGTAACCAGCGCCACTTTTTTGGGTTTTCCTGCGGCAAGCAGTCGCATGTAAAACACCTTTATTACCGGGTTAAAGCGGGTTGCGACAAGCGCTGCCATGTACAGGGCTGTTCGCACACCAGCCCTGCCGCCAAAGATGGTTCGTCGCCCTCTCATCGTGCCCGAGTCCCGGTTTACTGGAACCATACCGACAAGCGCACTGATTTCACGCCTGGAGAGGTTACCCTGTTCGGGTACTTCCGCCAGCAGCGCAGCAGCCGTCATGGTGCCAACACCTTTAATACTGCTCAGTCGCTTAGCAAGCTCTTTGAAGTGGCTATGGATATGGCTGTTCATGTCAGCATCTAGTCGCGCAAGCTCGTCTTCCAGTGCTTTGATGATGATATTAATGCTTTTCCTGTTCTATGGATGAGCAGGGTGCAACCGGTTTCTCTCGGCAACCAGCATCGTAATCAACTGCCGCCTACGAACTACCATTGCAGTGAGAACCTGACATTCAGTATCCGGCAGTGCTCTGATAAAGCGTTCCCGCTCCGGATGCCGGTTGAGAACCTCAGCCATCTGGGAAAGCACTCTGGCATCAATACTATCAGTTTTCGCGAGGTATCCCATGGCGCGGGCAAAGTCACGAGCTTGTCTGGGGTTAACCACGGCAAGCTCAAAACCTTCTGCCTGAAGCGCACAGACTATGGCGGTTTCAAGTCCTCCAGTGGCTTTCATTAAAACCAGCGCAATGGCGTACATTCTCAACTCAGCAATGATGGCGTCAAAGCCATCACTGTCATTGCCGACAGAAAATTGTTCAATAGCGCTGCTGGCGGCAATATCCAGTATCGCTTTCGAAACATCGATATCCACACAAAGTGAACCTGGCTGACTCATGATTACCCATCCTTGCAAATGCGTTATGGCGTACTGACAACTGTTCGGGTTTCAGATGAGTGGCTCAGTGTATGCGCCATTCGCTGAGCTACGGGCTATGAACCCCTTGAGGGATCGGGCTGCATACACCTTGCCAAATCTAATCACAGTTATTTTAACCAATTGTCAAGATACAAGGAGGAGATATGCGAATTCTGAACTGCTATATGGCGAATGACAGCAAAGGCCATTTTGTTACGGCGAAAGAAGCCGCGAAGCACAACCGACAGGACGTTTTGTGCTGTGTGTCCTGTGGTTGTCCGTTAACACTTAAGCGGGGAAATGACGGACAACCGCCGTGGTTTGAACATGACCAGATGACTGTTGCTGCGAAAATCCTGCTGCGATGCACCTGGCTTGACCCGGCAGAGAAAGAGGCCCGTCGTTTGCATCTGCAGGGCATGACGGTTCCGGATTATACGGTGAAGGTGAGAAAGTGGTTTTGTGTGATGTGTGACGAAGATTATGAGGGGGAAAAGTGCTGCCCGCGTTGTGGTACTGGGGTATACAGCAGGGAGGGGGGGCTGCAGGAAGGCTACTGGAAGGATAGGAACTGAGCGGTTCAGTCGCGGAAATCAGTTGCAGAGCTGTAATGATATCTCCGGGAGTGCTGCGTTGGTAGGGGCATCCCGGGATAGAGAAATTTTAGCACTTTGCCCTGAATGATTGTAGACGCCCCGAGTACTCGTACCGGTCTGAGTTATTACAGTTAGATATTCACTTTTTCTCCCGCATACTTCACATCTGTCAACGACGGATGAAAAGTGGTTCTTCCGCAACCTGGGTGGAAGAAAATGGATGAAACTTTCTGGCGAACAAGGATCTAAGCTGTTTTAAGTTATGGGCAACCCAATGCACTCTCTTAAGACACTTCTACAGTTACCTTGCGGATGGCGATGCAGTCGACAAATTATTAGCTCTGACGGTATAACCCTCCATCTCCACGGAAAACGCAAAACAGCACAATGTCCTGAATGCTTTAAGCGTAGCGACTCTGTTCATAGTTGTTGTCGGCGCCGGATACAGCATCTACCCTGATCAGGACAGACGCTATGGCTTGTATTTTCCGTCCGCCACTGGTACTGCCGTAACCCAGCTTGTTCACGTAAAATTTTTGCCGAGTCGCTTGCTCCCTTCGCCGGTTCACACCAACAGTCTTCACAGGCGTTACAAAATTTACAACGTCAACTGGGATTAATAGCTGGAGGTGAGGCTGGAAAACGGGCTGCAACGGCAGCGGGTCTCCGTTGCAGTGCTGATACTCTTCTTCGCAGGGTTATCAATACCCCGGAGACGAAACAGTCAGGCGCGCCTCATGTCGGTATTGATGAGTGGGCGTGGCATCGGGGCCACTGCTGCGGTATGTTAATAGTCAATCTTGATACTCACCGTCCCCTCGTCCTGCTTCCCGGCCGTGATCAGCGTACGCTGGCGACCTGGTTCAGAAAATATCCGGAAATACAGGTTGTCTCGCGTGATCGCAGTGGAGTCTATGCGACAGCAGCACGTGAAGGTGCACCTCAGGCCAGACAGGTGGCCGATCGATGGCACCTGCTAAAAAATATTGGTGATGAGCCTGAACGAATGATGTACAGACATATGCCTCTGATACGTCTTGTTGTCAGAGAGTTATCACTGAAGAAATCACCTGAGCCAGAAATATCTGTGCCTGTAGCATCGCTCCGTCGTCCGGAACGCCTTAAACAGCAAACCCGCAAAAAACGGCATCAGCATTGGACAGAGGTTATGGCCCTGCATAACAAGGGATGTAGTTTCAGGGAAATATCCCGTATTACAGGCCTGTCGCGAGTGACAGTCAGTCGCTGGGTGCGTTCAGGAACATTCCCTGAAATGTCAACCCGGCCTCCAAAGCGAGGGCTTCTGGACCCATGGAGGGAGTGGTTAAAAGAGCAACGAGAAAGTGGTAATTATAATGCCAGCCGGATATGGCGGGAAATGGTGGCCCAGGGGGGGGACAGGCAGTGAAACCATCGTCAGGGATACTGTTGCCAAATGGCGTAAAGGCTGGAACCCACCGGTTACTACTGCCGCAAGACTTCCTTCAGTGTTCCGGGTAAGCCGCTGGTTGATGCCCTGGAGAATAATCAGGGGCGAAGAAAATTATGCATCCCGATTTATTAGTCTGATGTGTGAAAAAGAACCGGAGTTGAAAATAGCACAGCAACTGGTACTCGAGTTCTACCGTATTCTGAAAACCTAAAATAAATCACAGCTAAGCAGCTGGTTCACTCGAGTCCACGAAAGCGGCTCAGCAGAACTTCGGTGCGTAGCTGCGGGGATGGAAGCTGATGCTGCGGCTATATGTGAGGCAATCAGCAGTCGCTGGAGTAATGGTGTTGTCGAAGGTCATGTAAATCGCCTGAAGGTGCTGATACGCCAGATGTATGGTCGAGCCGGATTTGAACTACTTAGGCGGAGGGTAATGAGTCCACTGGCATGAAAATCTTCACCTAGGTTGCGGAAGAGCCACTTTTGCACTGTTCGTGACAGTATGGCCTTTATGTACTCACTTTGTTACCGGTAGCTGAATCATCACTACCGTGCTGCAAATGGTGGTGAACAGCATCAATTGTGGAATGAATGTTGCCGAAGCGACCAATGCGCCTCGTTTCCACCATCAGTGGTTGCCGGACGAGCTGCGTGTTGAAAAGGGTTTAGTCCGGATACGCTCAAGCTGCTGGAAGCAAAAGGTCAGAAAGTGGCGCTGAATGAGGCGATGGGCAGCACGCAAAGCATTATGGTTGGGTCGGATGGTGAGTTGTACGGCGCATCCGACTCGCGCTTGGTGGATGATTTAACGGCGGGGTATTAATTGACATCCCCCGGCGCAGTGTGCCGGGGGATAATGGTTTTATGCGGTCAATAATCGTCCGGGATTATCGATACAGAGTTTTTTGAGGATCGTTTTATCGACGCCGCGCTCCGCCAGATAGGCCAGAAAAACATCTGGAACAAATCCCCAGCCATTACCGCCATTTTTAGCCCACATTTGTTTAAGGAAGACATCGTGGCTGAGAACAAGCTGATCGGCGTATCCCAACTCAATGAGATGAGCGACGGCATCGGCAGTCTCCTGCACCCCTGGCGCTATTCCCTCTTTCGGGAAGGTAATGTCTAGGCCAATCATGTCGAATTCCAGCCAGACACCCTTATCAAGCATTTTCCGCTGATACGCCACGTCTTTTCCTGACGGATCCGAGTGTGCGAGAGAGACTTTATTTGGCGAGACGCCCATTTCACCTAACACAATGTCGAGTACTTCATCACCGCGACGAAGCCAGCCCGGCATGTGAATATTCATCGCCACATGAGGATTGTTAATCTGTGCCAGCGAGGCAGCCCGCAAGCTGTTATGCTCGGCTTCGGTAAATGTCGGTGAGACACCTATTTCACCGATCATTCCGGCACGAATATCCGTATCGCCAATCCCTTGATTCAATTCTTTATCAATCGTTGCCGCCAGTTCATCAACCGTTTTATGAATTCTCTGGCTTTCAAATTTTTCCAGGTAGGGACCGGAGGAAGCAACAATATTCAGACCTGTTTTTAATGCGACTTCTCGTAATGCCTGCGCATCTCGTCCGATAGACTCAGACCCTGTGGCATCAACATGGATTTGCCCCTATATTTCCAGACATCTGTTATCACTTAACCCATTACAAGCCC
>OHAB01001056.1_pt1 | contig 19265 bp, 17 predicted proteins | sample 1577031 | NCBI WGS metagenome assembly OHAB01 (sample SAMEA3541477, study PRJEB24748) | human gut metagenome | biome: human gut; feature: human-associated habitat; material: faeces | place: China | collected 2012 | reverse complement strand
AACAAAAGGCTTACGACGAACAACAGAAGTTCATCGCCGAAACCAAAGAATTCATCGAACGTTTCAAAGGAACTTATTCCAAGACCCTGCAAGTACAAAGCCGTGTCAAAATGTTGGAAAAGCTGGTGCTTTTGGAAGTAGATGAAGAAGACACCTCGGCATTGCGGCTGAAGTTCCCTCCTTCTCCGCGTTCCGGCAATTATCCGGTCATCATGGAGAATGTAGGAAAGACGTACGGCGAACACGTCGTATTCAAAAATGCCAACCTCACCATAGAGAGAGGTGATAAAGTAGCTTTTGTAGGCAAGAACGGTGAAGGTAAATCCACATTGGTAAAGTGTATCATGGGAGAACTGGAACACGAAGGTACTCTTACCATCGGCCATAATGTGCAGATAGGCTATTTCGCCCAGAACCAAGCATCCTTGCTGGATGAGAACCTGACCGTATTCCAAACCATCGACGATGTAGCCAAAGGAGAAATCCGTAACAAGATACGTGATTTGCTGGGAGCTTTCATGTTCGGCGGACCGGAGGAGTCTATGAAAAAGGTGAAAGTCCTGTCCGGTGGAGAACGTACACGGCTTGCCATGATTAAGCTGCTGTTGGAGCCCGTAAACCTACTAATTCTGGATGAGCCTACCAACCATCTGGATATGAAAACTAAGGACATCCTGAAACAGGCGCTCATGGACTTCGACGGCACTCTGATACTTGTAAGCCACGACCGTGACTTCCTCGACGGACTGGTGAGCAAAGTCTATGAGTTCGGTAACAAACGGGTAACCGAGCATCTGAGCGGCATCTATGAGTTCCTCGAAAAGAAGAAAATGGATTCGCTTCGCGAACTGGAACGGTAAACTTTCATTAACTAACTTCCCGCAACAAATAATTTGTTATTATTGTTTCATTTCCATAAATTCTTAATTACGAATTAAAATGAAACAATATGACGCTATCATTATAGGGTTCGGCAAAGGCGGGAAACTGCTGGCAGCCGAACTTGCCAACCGTAACTGGAAAGTGGCAATCATTGAACGTTCCCCGCATATGTACGGGGGAACCTGTGTAAATACCGGGTGTATTCCCACTAAAGCGCTGATTCATGAATCGGAACAAGCCGAACGGCTCTACCGGGACGACTACAGCAATCAAGCCAAATATTATGCACTCGCCATCGGACGGAAAAACAAGCTCGTATCATTCCTGCGAGATAAGAATTATGAACATATAAAAGCCCATTCCAATATTACATTGTATGACGGTACGGCATCTTTTGTATCCGGCGATACTGTAAAAGTCGTTTCCCATGATAAAAAGGAAGTCCTCCTCAAAGGGAAAGAAGTTTTTATCAATACAGGCTCCACCCCTATCCTGCCCGAAGTGGAAGGGCTTAAAGGAAGCAAGCATGTATTCACCAGTGAAACCCTGCTCCAGCAGAGCAAACTTCCCGCCCGCCTGCTCGTTCTAGGCGCCGGAACTATCGGAATGGAACTTGCCACCATGTATGCCGGTTTCGGAAGCAAGGTTACTTTACTGGAATCCGGCAACCGCTTTATGCCCAAATCAGACCGTGACATTGCGGAATCCATGCTGGAGTCTCTGAAAAGAAAAGGAATTGAGATACGTTTAAATACCTATGCCCTGTCGGTATATGACACAGTCAATGGTGTGACACTGACCTATACGGACAGTTCCGACAACACCCCTTATTTTTTGAAAGGAGACGCCCTGCTGCTTGCCACCGGACGCAGGCCGATGACCGATGACCTCAACCTCCATGCAGCCGGCATACAGACTGATGCTCAGGGAGCTATCATCGTCAACGGACATCTTCAAACTACTTCTCCACATATATGGGCCATAGGAGATGTAAAAGGCGGTGCGCTGTACGACTATTTATCTATTGATGATTTCCGCATCATCACCAGCCAGCTGTTTGGTAATAAAAAACGAAAAGTCAATGACAGGCTTCCTGTTCCTTATGTCATTTTCACAGACCCTCCGTTGGCACATATCGGCATGACCGAAGAAGAAGCCGTAAAGCAGGGTTATTCACTCCAAGTATCCCGGCTACCGGCCGCCGCCATACCACGTGCCCGTACCCTGCAGCAGATAGACGGTATGATGAAAGCCATTGTCAATGCACATACGGGACGCATAATAGGCTGTACCTTGTTTTGCATCGACGCACCCGAAGTCATTAATTTGGTCTCACTGACCATGAAGAATGATTTGCACTACAGTGTCCTGCGAGATTTCATCTTTACACATCCCAGTATGAGCGAAGGATTAAATGATTTATTCAAGGCTTTTTAGCATCTTGGGTTTGGCAGTTAAATGATTAACTTCTATCTTTGCGACCAATCAAAGAAAGAGGGATGAAAACGAAAAGGTACATTGCATATTTCCTGTTCTTCATCAGCATGATTATGCTGGTAGTGCCTGTTATTCCCCATCACCACCATGAAGACGGTGTAATTTGTATGAAAAACGATCTGCCGTCCGAGGGATGCTGCCACCATCAAAGCTCTTGCAACGAACATTGTTGCTGTGACACAGGCTGCATGACCACCCATTTTTATCAAAAAACACCCAATCCGGACAACAGCGACTTACAGCCCGGCTTCGTATGGGTAAATACTTTATTTTCCGAACCGATTCTCAAACTCCTGACCTTACCCGAAGAAACAGGTATAGGGCAAGAGTTTATCTATTTGGAATCTCTTCACGGCACGTTCATTACACGTGCCACAGGGCTTCGCGCACCTCCTTTTGTTCTTGCTTAACCGATAGTTGCCGGAAACAGATTCTCTGTCGGCACAGGAATGATGCAACTTGGTTGCACAATCCATTCACTAATTTTGTATTTCAAAACAAGTAAGAACAAAAACAATTATCATGAAGAAAGTTATATTCATGGGAGTTATAGGATTGTTCCTGTTAGGCTCCTGTAACAGCAAGTCCGGTGAAGGACATAATCACGAAACAGAAGAACATACCCATGCGGGACATGACCACGAAGGTCATGACCATGCAAGCGAAGCCCCCGGCCATAAGCATGACGACGGGCACAATCATGGTGAGGAAGCCGCTACGGCACATAGTGACGAAATTATATTGCCGCCCGCCAAAGCACAGGCCGCCGGAGTTATGGCAAGTGTCATCGAACCGGGTAGTTTCAACCAAGTTATAAAAACCAGCGGTCAGGTTATGGCTGCGCAAGGTGACGAAAGTGTTGCCGTAGCCACTGTGGCGGGTGTAGTTTCCTTTCATGGAAAGGTAATAGAAGGTATGAGCGTCGGCAAGGGTACTCCTCTCGTAGTGCTTTCATCCAAGAATATGACGGACGGAGACCCTGTACAAAGAGCACGCATCGCCTACGAAACAGCCAAAAAGGAATACGAACGAATGAAAGAGCTTCTCCCCGATAAAATTGTTTCGGAGAAAGACTTTGCCCAGGCTCAACAGGCATACGAGAATGCCCGTATCAGCTATGAAGCCGTTGCCAAGAATCATTCTTCCCAAGGACAGTCCGTACCCTCTCCTATCAACGGATATGTAAAGAGCCTCTTAGTAAAGGAAGGTGACTATGTCACAGTAGGTCAGCCGCTCGTAAGTATCACTCAAAACCGCAGGCTATTCCTGCGTGCCGATGTTTCGGAGAAATATTATCCCTATCTCCGCACTATCGGTTCCGCCAACTTCTGCACTCCTTATAATAATAAGGTGTACACATTAAAGGAGTTGAACGGACGCCTGCTCTCTTATGGAAAAGCATCGGGCGAAAACAGCTACTATGTGCCCGTTACTTTTGAGTTTGATAACAAAGGAGATATCATTCCGGGAGCATTTGTCGAAATATTCCTGCTCTCCTCTCCTATGGAGAATGTTATTTCACTCCCCCATACGGCTTTGACCGAAGAACAAGGCAGTTTCTTCGTGTACCTGCAAGTGGATGAAGAAGGATACAAGAAACAACTTGTCACTCTTGGAGCCGATAACGGCGAAAGGGTGCAAATCCTTTCCGGCGTCAAGGGCGGTGATAAAGTCGTGACCCAAGGCGCATACCAAGTGAAACTTGCAGGCGCCACCAATGCAATTCCGGCACACAGCCACGAACACTAAACCTTACCATCATGTTAAACAAGATTATACATTTCTCTCTTCAGAACCGCATACTGGTGCTGGTGGCATCGGTACTGCTGCTGATTGGCGGTACATATACCGCAATGCATACGGAAGTGGATGTGTTCCCCGACTTGAATGCGCCGACCGTAGTTATCATGACCGAAGCCAACGGTATGGCAGCCGAGGAAGTGGAACAACTGGTGACTTTTCCTGTTGAGACAGCCGTAAACGGTGCTACGGGAGTACGTCGCGTACGTTCTTCCTCCACCAACGGTTTTTCTGTCGTATGGGTTGAATTTGACTGGGAAACGGACGTATATCTGGCACGTCAGATTGTTAGCGAAAAACTGGCGGTTGTCAGCGAGTCCCTACCCTCTAATGTAGGCAAGCCTACCCTCGGCCCGCAATCATCCATCTTAGGTGAAATGCTGATTGTAGGACTGACGGCCGATTCCACTTCCATGCTCGACCTGCGCACCATAGCCGACTGGACTATCCGCCCGCGCCTTCTCTCTACCGGCGGTGTGGCACAAGTAGCCGTGCTGGGCGGAGATATTAAAGAATATCAGATACAACTCGACCCGGAACGAATGCGTCATTACAGTGTGACCCTTACCGAAGTAATGAACGCTACGCGCGAAATGAACCTGAACGCCAACGGCGGGGTGCTTTATGAATATGGAAACGAATACATTGTACGCGGTGTAATCTCCACCGACCGTGTGGAGCAACTGGCAAAAGCTGTGGTCAAGCTGCAAGACGGAAGTGCCGGGCTCTCAACTGCCGCTTCTCCTGTTTTATTGGAAGACATTGCAGATGTGCGTATCGGAGCCAAGCTGCCGAAACTGGGTACGGCTTCCGAACGAGGCAAACCCGCTGTGCTGCTGACCGTAACCAAACAACCTGCCACAAGTACCCTCGAACTCACCGATAAGTTAGAAGCCTCTCTAAAGGACTTGCAGAAGAATCTGCCGTCCGATGTAAAAGTCAGCACCGACATTTTCAGGCAAAGCCGCTTTATAGAAAGCTCCATCGGCAACGTACAGAAATCACTGGTAGAAGGCGGTATTTTTGTTGTTATCGTCCTGTTCCTGTTTCTTGCCAATGTACGGACCACCGTCATTTCACTGGTTACGCTTCCTTTGTCACTGATAGCTTCTCTGTTGGCATTGCATTATATGGGGTTCACCATCAACACAATGAGTCTCGGAGGTATGGCCATTGCCATCGGTTCACTGGTAGATGACGCCATTGTCGATGTGGAGAACGTGTACAAACGCTTGCGGGAAAACCGGATGAAACCGGAGGCGGAACGTTTGCCGATACTGGAAGTCGTATTCAATGCTTCTAAAGAAGTACGTATGCCTATCCTGAACTCCACACTTATCATTGTGGTAAGTTTCGTACCCTTGTTCTTCCTGAGCGGTATGGAAGGGAGGATGCTCGTACCTCTGGGCATCGCTTTCATCGTGGCATTGGCGGCCTCTACCGTTGTAGCGCTGACAGTGACCCCTGTACTGTGCTCCTATCTGCTGGGAAAAGAAAAGATAAAAGATGAAAAACGCTCCACCGGCGATTCACCGGTAGCGCGTAAGATGAAAGAGTGGTATGGCACGGCACTTACCTTTGTGCTTGGACATAAGAAGAGCGTATTGGGGGGAACTATCGGTTTGTTTGCAGTGGCGCTTGCTTGCTTCTTCACATTGGGACGTTCGTTCCTGCCGCCGTTTAATGAAGGCTCGTTCACAATCAATATATCATCCCTGCCGGGCATCTCGCTGGAAGAGAGTGACAAGATAGGACATCGTGCCGAAGAGTTACTGCTTTCCATTCCCGAAATACAAACCGTAGCCCGCAAGACGGGACGTGCCGAACTGGACGAGCACGCCTTAGGCGTGAATGTCTCCGAAATCGAAGCTCCCTTTGAACTGAAAGACCGTTCGCGCAGCGAGCTGGTGGCCGATGTACGCGAAAAGCTGGGTACGATTGTAGGCGCCAATGTGGAAATCGGGCAACCTATCAGCCACCGTATCGACGCCATGCTGTCCGGCACGAAAGCCAATATAGCCATTAAGCTGTTCGGTGACGATTTGAACCGTATGTTTTCTTTGGGAAATGAAATAAAGAATACCATTCAAGACATTCCCGGCATCGCCGACCTGAACGTGGAACAACAGATTGAACGTCCACAGCTCATTATCTCTCCCAAACGGGAAGTACTTGCCAAATATGGCATTTCCTTGCCGGAGTTTTCGGAATTTGTCAACGTATGCCTTGCCGGCGAATCCGTATCCCAAGTATACGAGAAAGGAAAAAGTTTCGACCTCACCGTACGCGTCAAGGACGACTTGCGGGATGAAATGGAAAAGATACGCAACCTGATGATTGATACCGGTAACGGACAGAAAATACCGCTGAACTATGTAGCGGAAGTCCGCTCGGCAATGGGTCCTAATACCATCAGCCGCGAGAACGTGAAACGGAAAATCGTGATCTCCGCCAACGTTGCCGACCGCGACCTGCGCAGTGTGGTAAACGATATACAGGAGCGTGTAGATGCCTCGGCAAAACTGCCGGAAGGCTACCACATTGAATACGGTGGCCAGTTTGAAAGCGAACAGGCTGCAAGCCGTACACTGGCTTTGACTTCATTCATGTCCATCGTGGTGATATTCCTGCTGCTGTACCACGAGTTCCGTAGTGTAAAGGAAAGTGCAATTATCCTTATCAACCTGCCTTTGGCATTGATTGGCGGTGTTTTCGCCCTGCTCCTCACCACAGGCGAAGTCAGTATTCCCGCTATCATCGGCTTTATCTCATTGTTCGGTATCGCTACCCGAAACGGTATGCTGCTCATCAGCCATTACAACCATTTGCAACAAGAAGAGGGCTGCGGAGTGTACGACAGTGTGATACGCGGTTCGCTGGACAGATTGAATCCTATCCTGATGACAGCACTGTCCAGTGCGCTTGCATTGATTCCGTTGGCACTCAGCGGCGACCTGCCCGGTAACGAGATACAAAGCCCTATGGCAAAGGTTATTCTGGGTGGATTGCTGACTTCCACTTTCCTGAACGGTTTCATCATTCCGATTGTTTATCTGATGATGCACGGAAAGAAGAAGGAGGAGCCGCATACGTATAACGAATGAACCGGATTCATGGAGCTACCGAACGATGCTCCCACTGCAACCGAGGTATGCTCCCGATACGACTGAACGATGCTCCCAATACGACTGAAGTATGCTCCCATAGGGACTGAACGACACTCTCACTATAACAGAAACGGGTGGGACATCAACAGTTCAGTCAGTCAGCAACTTACAACATCCGTACACGATAACGAATAAATAACTTAATAACAGAATACATGAAACAAATACTTATAACCACCGTCGCCCTCCTTATCTGCCTGGGAATAAGGGCGCAAAATCAAGGTATCGACTCCGTACTCCGCCAAATAGAAGCGAACAACAAAGAGCTGCAAGCCAATGCACAACTCATTTCCTCGCAGAAGCTGGAGAATAAGACAGAGAACAACCTTCCGGATCCTACCCTTTCATACGCTCATCTTTGGGACTCCAAAAACAGTGATGAAACCGTAGGTGAAATGGTCGTTTCCCAAAGTTTTGATTTCCCTACCCTATACGTGACAAGGGGAAAGATGAACCGTCTCCGTACCGGAGCACTGGATGCGCAAGCGGCAACCATGCGCCAACAAATATTGCTGCAAGCCAAAGAGGTGTGTCTGGACATCATCATGCTGCAACACCAACAAGAATTACTCGATGCACGGTTGAAGAACGCTGAGGAACTGTCTGCCATGTATGCCAAACGACTGGCTACAGGAGACGCCAATGCACTGGAAACAAATAAAATCAATTTGGAACTGCTGAATGTCCGCACCGAATCACGTATGAACAGCACCGCCTTGAACAATAAAATCAAGGAGTTGCTGGTGCTTAACGGTAACCATCCGCTTACTCCCGGACACCCCATGCCCGAAGGACCGGCAGTACCTACCGCCAACACCCTCGGCCTGACAGACTATCCTCTGATTCCTTTGCCGGCGGATTTCTATCAGGTATGTGATGAATTATTGGCTGCCGACCCTTCCCTGCAATCATTCGACAGCGAGAGCGCGGCAGCCCGCAAACTGATTTCGGCAAGCAAACAAGGCTGGTTGCCGAAACTGGAGTTAGGTTATCGCCGCAATACGGAATCGGGACATCCGCTGAACGGCGTTGTCGTAGGATTCTCCTTTCCTCTGTTTGCCAATAAAGGAAAGGTGAAGATTGCCAAAGCCCAAGCCATGAACATCGACTTCCTGAAAGACAACGCAAAAGTAAAGGCAAGTTCCGAGTTATGGCAGCTCTATGAAGAAGCCCGCAATCTGGATGCCTCCATGCAGGAGTACAAACGGACTTTTCAAGACCAACAAGATCTGACTTTGCTAAAACAAGCGCTTATGGGCGGACAAATCAGTATGATAGAGTATTTCGTTGAGGTCTCGGTTGTGTACCAAAGCAAAACTAACCTCCTGCAACTGGAAAACCAGTACCAGAAGGCAATGGCACGGATATATAAGAGCAAGTTGTAAGATAATCACGCAACTATATATTTCCAAGTAAGCAAATGTTATACGTAATATTTGCTTACTTGGAAATATATAGTTGCGTAAAATTCAAAGAATAAAGTCTAATGACTGCCTTTCCAATTCCATCTCATATTGTTTAACAAGAGCTTGATAACTTAGAAAAGTAACTCGCCTGCCTTTACGCAATTCATCAAATGCATGATAATACAGTTTATTTTCAAACTCTAATTTACGTCTTGCATCTGCAACTATTATCATTCTAACATAAAAATCTTGCAAATCATTAAATTTCAATAGAGAATTCTGAATATCGGTTGAATGCTCTACTTCAAAAAAAGAATGTGGCATATTGCGTTCATTAAACCATATTGTGTCTATTGTAGCACTACGATTAACCAATTGGGCATATGAATAATGTGGTTGTTCACTAAGCGTGGAAAGTTCACGCAAGGCTCTTCCATCATAAAATTTTTTATTCTTGTCTTGATTCGGAATAAAAGTATTCATATTTCGATATTTACCGATAATCAATAATAAACCTTGATAATAAGCATGATTTGATTTTACTAAAGATTCCGAATTCCTATTTACTTCCGTTTCAACAAGGAATCCCTTGTCTTCTATTTGCTTTTTGTACTTCTCAAGTCCATATAGCCCTGGCTTGATTTTATAAATGCCTTTTGTTTGCTGAACAATCCGGCGAATACTGGCAAATGGAGTTTTTGTTTTCCACTCGCATTCCTTTATTTTAAATACCTCCGTATTTAAATCTCCCAAAGTAGCCATGCCACCCAATCTGTCTAAAGTTTCAATAACAGCTTCGTATTGTTTCATTATTCTATATAGTTTTATCTATGTCATCATCAACCAAACCTTTTATATTTTTATGTGCCGACTGCATATGGAATAATATTATTTTCTTTCCCACAAATAGTGTTACAAAAATAATCAATTGCCGCCTACTATTTGTCAATAATAATAGATTTATTTTTTCATTATATAAAAATCAACATCCATTAATTACAATCTCCAGTATATCGCCCCATAATAAGCCAAATCAGTAATTCAGGTATTCCTTTCTGTAATTTATCTACCGGCATTAAGCCTAAAAAGCGATAATTTTGTACCAGCAACCTAATAAGAATGAATATGAACAAGAAAATTTTAATTCTTTCTTCCAGTCCACGCCGTGGAGGAAATTCCGACAGTCTTTGCGATGAATTTATGCGTGGCGCCATTGAAACGGGAAATCAAGTGGAGAAAATATTCCTGCGTGACAAAACCATTCACTATTGTACCGGATGCAGCACATGCAGTCATTTGCAAAAGCCGTGTCCCCAAAAGGACGACGCACACGAAGTGATTGAAAAGATGATTGACGCAAATGTCATCGTCATGGCAACCCCGGTCTACTTCTACGCCATGAGTGCGCAGATGAAAACGTTGATTGACCGCTGTTGCGGTGACTACACCCGGATAACGAACAAAGAGTTTTACTTTATCGCAACCGCCGCCGAAGAGGACGAAAGCATTATGCAACGCATCACGGACAACCTGACGGGTTTCCTCGATTGCTTGGAGAACCCCGTCCTCAAAGGAACACTCTTTTGCGGAGGTGTATGGCTGATGAATGAAATAAAGGGTAATCCTAAACTGAAGGAAGCCTATGAAATGGGCAAACAAGCATAAATATACGTATAACGACCTAAATCACCGTACTTATCACCTCCGGCAGGTATCCGCTACGAATGCGCCATTCCTGCGGATAAAGGTTATTGGCGCGATTGCCGATGTTCTTGACAAAGCCGAGAGGTACGTGCCTATACGTGAGTAGAACAGCTCCACGGGGAGAGGCATCCGACAACACGACAGCCTCTTTCCGTAAATAAGCGATGGCCTTTTCGTAAGATAGCTCTTCACGCGGAAAGGCATCCGACGCCAGTATACGGCTCATTGCCAAGGCATGACAGGGCATCCAGTCCTTTCCTTTCTCTTCGGCAAGCTCTACTCCCGCCTGTACAACGCGCAAGGATGCCTGCAACACCGACAACTCCGCAAGGTAACGCTTAGGGAAGGCACTGACATTACTGCCTTTTTGAATAAACTCGTACTTTTCAGGAGCCAGCACCCACTTCTTCAAAGCCGAGAGCTGTTCTCCGGAAAGCCCCAAAGTTTTCATTCCTTTCCCATGAGGATTCTTCCCTTTTTTCCGAGAGTTTTCACCATTTAAGCCCTGAATTCCGGGAGTATACCCCTGAACAAATTCCGGTTCACCTCCGGACTTGCAAGCATTCCCTCCCTGTTTTCGGAGAACAGCTAAAAAGAATCCCTCTCCTTTGGTTTTATGGGGCAGAAAACGATAAACGGGAAAATCCTCTCCCTGCAACAAATTGCCCGTGATATTCCAATCTTCCGATACATCAAGCGGCAGCACCTCTGCTTCAAACTCATCTCTTATCCAACGGATGTTTTCTTCATTTTCCTTCGTGTTGCAGGTACAAGTACTGTATATCAGGATTCCTCCCGGCTTCAGGCAAGGCCAGATATCCGAAATAATTCTTCGCTGACGCTGCCAGCATATTTCTACATTCTCCGGACTCCACTCACTCACGGCAACAGGGTCTTTGCGAAACATTCCCTCGCCGGAACAGGGCACATCCGCCAATATAATATCAAAGAAATCTGCCAACGGCGTAAAGTCCGACGGATCACTATTGGTGACCACCACATCGGGATACCCCCACTTAGTCAAATTCTCGGCAAGTATCTGCGAACGATTGCGGATGACCTCATTGGCCACCAACAAACTGTCTTCGGGAAGAACGCTGCGTGCGTGCGTCGACTTACCGCCCGGAGCGGCACAAAGATCGAGCATCACTACCGGCTCCTCACCCATATATTGCTTCAAAGCTCGTTCTACAAACATGGACGAAGCCTCTTGCACATAATAGCATCCCGCATGAAACAAAGGATCAAAAGTAAACGTCAGGCGTTCTTTAAGATAAAAGCCAGAGGTACACCAAGGAAGCGCATCCTTCCCGGAGCGGAATGCAAAAGGTTTTAACGGGTTCAGCCGAATGCTGACAGGTTGTTCCGACTCCAAAGAGGTGACTAACTGCATATACCCCTCATTTCCTAAAAGAGTGCGGGTATATTCTGTGAAAGAAGCGGGTAGTTCCATGTATTGTACTGTTTTATGCAGGCAAAGGTAACATAAATATTTTGCGGTCAATAATAGCTATTCTAAAAAAAATATCGTCTCTTTGCAACTTTCTAAATGATTGGAAACGTCTAACACACAAAGAAACTAATAAAAAACAAAAAATAGCATGATTATGAAACGTATCATTTTTGCACTAATGACAACCATGATGCTCTGCACATTGGTACAAGGGAAGAACAGAACTGTAACGGAAAATGACAGTCTGGGAAACAAACAAAGGGTTATAGAGTTGAGAGACACCCTAATTAACGGAAAAGCCGTAACGGATACACTCAGCGTCATGACTTATGAAAACAGTTCAAGCAGTAATTCAGAAAGCGGTAATGATTATAAGCACCATAGCAGTGCTTACGACTTCGGTTGGAATATCGGACATGATGTGAAAGAAACGATTGTAGCGGTTACAGCTATCGTATTCGTATTCGGCTTTCCGCTGATAATTGTATTCATCATTTTCTTTTTCCGCTATAAGAACCGGAAAGCCAAATATCGTTTGGTGGAGCAGGCTTTGGCCAGCGGACAGCCGCTACCGGAAAACCTTTTTAAAGAAGCCGAGTCGATAGATACCCGTAGCAAAGGAATCAAGAACGTATTTGTCGGTATCGGATTATTCATCTTCCTTTGGGCTATTACCGGAGAATTCGGGCTTGGTTGTATAGGTCTGCTTGTCATGTTCACCGGCTTCGGACAGGTTGTCATTTACTACACGCAACAGAGCAAAAACGGGGAACCTTTTATCCAAGTAAAAAATGATAAGGAAAACGAAGAACAAAGTGTAAAGATAGGCGGCATCGAAATCAGCAACCGCCGGAAGAATGAAGAAAAATGAGTCAGCTCAATGATATATCGTTAGTCGCACAGGTCGTGGTGTTCCGCAACACCAGGGCCTTCGACCAGTTGGTAAGGAAATATCAGTCGCCCGTACGACGATTCTTTCTGCACTTGACTTGCGGCGACAGCGAATTGAGCGATGACTTGGCGCAAGATACATTCATTAAAGCATACACTAACTTGGCCTCATTCAAGAACCTATCCAGTTTTACCACTTGGCTCTATCGTATTGCTTATAATGTATTTTATGATTATCTTCGCACCCGTAAGGAGACAGACTGCTTGGAAACACGCCAAGTGGACGCTCAATGCAGTACGCAGCAAAGCGACATAGGACAGCGTATGGATATTTACCGTGCGCTGAGTATGCTGAAAGAAATGGAACGAACCTGCATCACACTCTTCTACATGGAGGACCAAAGCATCGAGAAAATTGCAGGTATTACCGGTTGCCCCGCAGGAACTGTAAAAAGCCACCTGTCACGGGCTAAAGAAAAAATGGCTACCTACTTAAAACAAAATGGTTATGACGGAAAATAATGACAGACTTTTAGTTGCTTTCTTTGCCGAACACCGGCAGGATATACCGGACCATGGCTTCACCCACCGCGTGATGCGTCACTTGCCCGACCGTACCCGCCGGATTTCACAATTATGGGTTACGTTCTGTTTCACACTGGCATTAGTGCTGTTCTTTACCTTCGACGGTCTACAACTGATACTGGGTACGCTTCGTGAAACGTTTACCGCCGCTACCCAAAGCGGCATCACCGAACTCGACCCGAAATCTTTATTGGTTGCAGGGATAGTATTGCTTTTCTTGCTCTATCGCAAGATATGCTCACTGGCTTAAACGTTTCGGAAAACAGAGAAGGTAAGGGCTAATTTTTTATAAACGGATGAACATATCTCAATGATATATTGTATATTTGCCAACTCATAAAACTAAATAAGCATACAAAGTTTTGAGACAGGTTCTATTCGTCATATTATTTACATTTTTCATTGGAAGCGTCCGGGCACAAAGCACCAGCGATTCTCTCGTGATGGGCTATATGCAAGAAATGGGAATACCGCTGACTTACAACAATAAAGTTGAGCTGTTAATGACCGGTCGCGAGAAGTTTATTGATTTATTTGAAACCATCCGCCATGCCCGGCATCACATTCATCTGGAGTATTTCAACTTCCGTAACGACTCTATCGCCAATGCCCTTTTCGATTTACTGGCGGAAAAGGCAAAAGAAGGCGTGGAGGTGCGCGCCATGTTCGATGCATTCGGCAACTGGTCCAATAACCAACCGCTAAAGAAACGTCATTTGCAGGCAATAAAGGCGCGCGGTATCGAGATTGTCAAGTTCGACCCTATCACTTTCCCCTATATCAACCATGCCATGCACCGTGACCACCGCAAAATTGTTGTTATCGACGGAAAAATCGGTTATACAGGCGGAATGAACATTGCCGACTATTACATCAACGGCTTACCCAAAATAGGTAAATGGCATGATATGCACATACATATAGAAGGAGATGCCGTACGTTATCTGCAAGGTATCTTCCTGACGATGTGGAATCAGGAAACCGGACAACACATCGGTGGTCCGGCGTACTTTCCCAACCTGCCCCAGTATCCGGACAGCATAGCCGAGGAAGTTTCAATAGTAGACCGTACTCCGCGGGAAACGCCCCGTTCCATCAGTCATGCTTATGCCGTCTCAATAGAAGCTGCCCAGAAAAACATTCAAATAGTAAATCCCTATTTTGTACCAACAAAATCCATTCGTAAAGCTATCAAGAAAGCACTAAAGAAAGGTACGGAGGTGGAAATAATGATACCGGCAGTATCGGATATTCCTTTTACTCCCGAAGCTTCTTTCTACATTGCACACAAACTGATGAAACGGGGAGCCAAAATCTACTTGTTTAAGGATGGATTCCACCACTCCAAAGTAATGATGGTGGACAGTTCTTTCTGCACAGTAGGTACGGCAAACCTCAACAGCCGCAGCTTGCGCTACGACTATGAGACAAATGCTTTCATCTTTGACCCGTCGACAACGCACCAACTGAACAGTATGTTTGAAAGGGATAAGAAGAACAGCATCTTGCTTACCCCCGAAATATGGAAGAAACGCTCCGGCTGGAAGAAATTTATCGGCTGGGTCGGGAATCTGATGACTCCTTTCCTGTAAGTCGTTCCACCATTTTTTTAATCTCTAATCTTTAATTTCCCAAGAACTTTGTCTACCTTTGGCAAAGCTTTTAATAAGTAATCCATGAAACAGTATTTAGACTTACTCAACCGTGTGTTGACTGAAGGCATAGAAAAAAGTGATCGCACCGGAACCGGCACTATCAGTGTGTTCGGACACCAGATGCGTTTTAATATGGACGAGGGATTCCCTTGCCTGACAACCAAAAAACTCCATTTGAAATCTATTATCCACGAACTATTGTGGTTCTTAAAGGGCGATACGAATGTAAAGTACTTGCAAGAGAATGGTGTACGTATCTGGAATGAGTGGGCTGACGAAAATGGAGATTTGGGGCATATCTACGGTTACCAATGGCGCTCGTGGCCGGATTACAAAGCCGGAACTATTGATCAAATCAGTGAAGCGGTAGAAACAATCAAACACAATCCGGATTCACGCCGTATCATAGTCAGCGCATGGAATGTAGGTGATTTGGATAACATGAATCTGCCGCCTTGCCATGCTTTCTTTCAATTCTATGTAGCCAACGGGCGACTCAGCCTGCAACTTTACCAACGAAGTGCGGACATTTTCCTTGGAGTACCCTTCAACATTGCATCGTACGCATTGCTTTTACAAATGGTAGCTCAAGTTACGGGATTGCAGGCAGGAGATTTTGTACATACTCTGGGAGATGCGCATATCTATCTGAACCACTTGGAGCAAGTAAAACTCCAACTAAGCCGCGAACCGAGAGTACTTCCGCAAATGAAAATCAATCCGGATGTAAAGAGCATCTTCGACTTTAAGTATGAAGACTTTGAATTGGTTAATTATGACCCGCATCCGCATATCGCCGGGAAAGTAGCAGTATAAGAGAAGAATCCTTCATCATTGAAAACCATTTGATTATATTAGATATATGATTAGCATCATCGCCGCAGTAGACCGCCATATGGGTATCGGTTATGAAAATAAATTATTATTCTGGCTTCCCAACGACCTGAAACGCTTCAAAGCGCTTACTACCGGCAATACAATCATCATGGGGAGGAAAACTTTTGAGTCACTGCCCAAAGGCGCCTTACCGAATCGGCGCAACATTGTCTTATCTACCCGCCCCGGCACACAATGTCCAGGTGCGGAAGTTTTTCCCTCACTTGAGGATGCTTTGAAAAACTGTACAGAGGATGAACAGGTCTATATCATAGGTGGAGCCAGCGTTTATTGCCAAGCTCTCCCTTTGGCAGATGCACTTTGCCTTACAGAAATAGATGCTGAAGCTCCCACGGCAGATGCTTATTTTCCGGAAGTAGACCCCAAGATATGGCAAGAAAAAAGCAGGGATTCCCATCCGATAGACGAGAAACATCCCTGCCCTTATGCTTTTGTCAATTATATCCGCCGATAGGATTATTCCTCTTCCTCGTCTATTACTATCGGCATCTGACGCCTAATAGCCTCATGGAATGAAATCAACGTCTCCGTACGCGATAATCCCAGCGGCTGTAATTTATCGTGGATAATGCTCAACAAGTGATGGTTATTCCGCGCATACAACTTAACAAACATATCATATTTACCCGTAGTAAAGTGGCACTCCACAATCTCAGGAATGGCTTCCAACGCTTTTGTCACGGCATCAAAAGTAGCGGGATCTTTTAAATAGATTCCGATATATGCACAAGTCTCATATCCTATCTTCTCCGGATCTATGACATATTCCGACCCTTTCAAGATTCCTAAATTAGTTAGTTTCTGAATACGCTGGTGAATAGCGGCTCCAGATACATTACAAGCTCTGGCTACTTCAAGGAAAGGAATACGCGCATTATCGGCAATCAACTGCAGTATTTGCTCGTCTAAAGTATCCAATTGATGATGTCCCATTTTTAATTTCAATAATTAATTAAATAAATAATTTCACCGTATTCCGCTACGGCAATGTGCAAAGTTAGCCATTTTTTCTCCAATAAAAATACGAATTATAACTTTTCTTGCTAAAAAGAGAATAATCGCATATATCAGGTTATACGGACAAAAGTCGTATCTTTGTAAAATGATTAAATTATAATGGATATGAAAAAGCATATTTTATTCTTACTCTGTTTTATAACCGTCTCACCTATTTATGCACAGGTTTTCACCGAGTATTTTACTGATAAGACTCTTCGTGTCGATTACATCTTTAACGGCAATGCGTCCAAACAAAGTATCTGTCTGGACGGATTATCCTCTCTCCCTACTTGGGCGGGAAGAAAACATCATTTGGCGGAACTTCCGCTGCAAGGTAACGGACAGATTGTTATGCGCGACATAGCTGATGGAAAGACTATTTATACCACCTCTTTCTCTTCACTCTTCCAAGAATGGTTGGAGACGGAGGAAGCCCAAAGCATAACCAAAGGATTTGAAAATACGTTTCTCCTTCCCTACCCGCTTCAACCGGTTGAAGTGGAAGTAATTCTACTCGATCCGCACCGCAATGTCCGTGCCTCCATGAAGCACATTGTACGCCCGGACGATGTATTGATTGCTCAAAAAGGTATCTCCCACATCACCCCGTACAAGTTCCTGTTACAAAACGGGAACTCGGAGAAGTGCATTGATGTAGCCATTCTCGCAGAAGGATACACACCTCAAGAGATGCAGACATTCTACGAAGATGCCGGCATTGCCTGTGAAAGCCTTTTCGCACACGAACCTTTCAAGTCCATGAAAAAAAGATTTAATATTGTGGCTGTAGCCAGTCCCTCCATAGACAGCGGAGTCAGTGTGCCAAGATTGAACGAATGGAAACATACCGCCTTCAGTTCTCACTTCAGCACTTTCTATTCCGACCGCTATCTGACCACATCACGTGTAAAGATGATTCATGACGCTTTAGCGGGAATACCTTATGAACACATTATTATATTAGCCAATACAAAAGAATACGGAGGTGGAGGTATCTATAACTCATATACCCTCACCACAGCCCATCATCCTATGTTTCGTCCGGTAGTAGTACATGAGTTCGGCCACAGTTTTGGCGGACTTGCCGATGAATATTTCTATGACAACGATGTCATGACCGATACTTATCCTTTGGATGTAGAACCGTGGGAACAGAACATCAGCACACAGGTGGATTTCGCATCAAAATGGAAAGATATGCTCACTAACGGCACTCCTATCCCTACTCCAACCAATGAAAACGAGAAATATCCTATCGGTGTGTACGAAGGAGGAGGCTATTCGGCAAAAGGGATTTATCGACCTGCAGACAATTGTCGTATGCGTACTAACGAATACCCCACCTTCTGCCCTGTGTGCCAACGTGCCATTCGCAGAATTATCGAATTTTATACTGAATAATAATAAAAACCAAACTTCAAAAAACTGACCTATGATCAAATTTCAGCGTATCACAACTGCGGATACAGCCTTGTATGGCTACATGGAACAGCTAATGACTACTTCTTTCCCCTCGGAAGAATATCGTTCATTGGACGAACTACGTAATTATACAGATAGCAAGCCGTATTTTTACTGTAACATTATTTTCCATCATGATATTCCAATCGGTTTTATTACATACTGGGATTTCGGACATTTCTATTATATAGAACACTTTGCTATCGATCCGTCCCAACGTAATGGAGGACATGGCAAGAATGTACTAAACCATCTGTGCCAACAAATAAGCAAACCTATCATCTTGGAAGTAGAATCTCCTGAAGAAGAAATGGCAATACGCCGCATCAATTTCTATAAACGGCATGGATTCACTTTATGGGAGAAACCTTATATGCAACCTCCCTACAAACCGGGAGATGATTACCTCCCTATGCTTTTAATGGCCTATGGAGATTTAGAGTGCGGAAAAGATTATGAATACGTAAAGGAACATATTTACCGAGAAGTATACAATGTGAAATAAAAAATAAAGGTCGCCTGTAAAACAAGCGACCTTTATTTATATAGTCTGAATTAACTTCTTACTGACGTGGTTGTGCAGAATAGTTAATTTTCAATGCATAAGCTTTACGAAGAGCCTCTTTGATATCTGTTACAATACCCATTTTTGTATCTTGGTCAACTTTCAAAGATACTGTCATTTGCGGCTGATCCTCTTCTTTCATACTGGCACGTTCACCAATAATATAGTCTTGGATTGCAGCAACTTCAGCATAGCTGTCATTCAACTGGATACGGCTTTCATTACCTAATTTCTTACGGAATTCAGCTGTAGGTTTTCCTACATAGATAAACGTAACCAAAGACTTCTTTTCAAGTTTTTCCA
>OHAB01001052.1_pt1 | contig 19295 bp, 10 predicted proteins | sample 1577031 | NCBI WGS metagenome assembly OHAB01 (sample SAMEA3541477, study PRJEB24748) | human gut metagenome | biome: human gut; feature: human-associated habitat; material: faeces | place: China | collected 2012 | reverse complement strand
GAGCATTAGCCTTCCAAGCTGAGGGTCGCGGGTTTGAGCCCCGTCTTCCGCTCTTCAAAGAGAATCTGAGAAATTAGATTCTCTTTTTTGTATAACTTTAAACCTCTAAGAACATGGAAGATTCTCCAACGCAATCACACGTACTGCAATTGGCACACCCCCCTATCCCAATTGTCCGCATCGGAATCATAGGATTGGGGAATCGAGGGCTACTCACCCTGCAACGTTATCTGCAAATAGAAGGAACCGAAATCAAAGCTCTCAGCGAAATCAGGGAAGGTAACTTGAACAAAGCCCAACTCATACTCAAAGAAGCAAAGCACCCCGAAGCCACGGGATATACCGGACCAGGCGGCTGGCGAAAGATGTGTGAATGCAACGATCTGGATTTAATTTTTATCTGTACAGACTGGCTCACTCACACCCAAATGGCAACCTATGCAATGGAATGCGGCAAACATGTAGCTATCGAAGTTCCTGCCGCCATGAATATAGCCGAATGCTGGCAACTGGTCGATACAGCAGAAAAGACAAGACGCCACTGTATCATGCTGGAAAATTGCTGTTATGACCCTTTTGCCCTGACTACTCTCGAAATGGCACGTCAAGGTGTACTCGGAGAAATAATGCATGTAGAAGGAGCATATATTCACGATCTCCGTTCCATGTATTTTGCCGAAGAGAGCGAAGGCGGTTACCACAATCACTGGGGAAAAAGATACAGTATCGAACATACAGGCAATCCCTACCCCACCCACGGACTAGGGCCGGCCTGTCAAATCCTCGACATCCACCGCAATGACAGGATGGAATATCTCGTATCCATGTCCACCCATCAGGCCGGCATGAGCGAGTATGCGCGGAAAAGATTCGGAGAGAACTCACCGGAAGCCCGTCAAAAGTATAAACTGGGAGATGTCAACACCACGCTTATCCATACCGCCAAAGGGAAAACGATCATGCTTCAGTATAATGTTTCGACTCCCCGCCCTTACAGTCGCCTGCAAACAGTATGCGGCACACTCGGCTTTGCACAAAAATATCCGGTACCATGCATTGCCCTGGATTCTCATGGAGATACTCCGCTTGAAGGCGAAGCACTTGAACAAGTATTAACTCTCTATAAACACCCTTTTAGCGCCACCATCGGCGAGGAAGCACATCGTAAAGGATTACCGAACGAAATGAACTATGTAATGGATTATCGGTTAATATATTGCCTGCGCAACGGACTGCCCCTTGACATGGACGTTTATGATGCAGCCGAATGGTCGTGTATCACCGAATTAAGCGAGAAGTCGGTATTGAACGGAAGTATTCCTGTAGAAATACCGGATTTCACCAGAGGTGTCTGGGAAAAACACAAACATTAGATTTTACCTATTTACCCCAATTAAACTATAAAAACACATGAGAACATTCCTATCATTAAAGACATGCTTACTATCTGCACTTTTACTTTGTGCAAACAGCATTTCGGCAAGCAAGATTATTTCCGTATCCGATTTCGGTTTGAAACCCGACAGCCGTATCAACGCAGTGCCATTTATACAAAAGGCAATCGATGCTTGCAAGCAATATCCAGGTTCCACACTTGTCTTTCCAAAAGGAAGATATGACTTCTGGGCACAACATGCTATCGAAAAAGATTATCACGAAACGAACACCTACGATGTTAATCCCAAAATTCTCGCCGTGCTATTGGAGCAGATCAATGATCTGACGATTGACGGTAATGGTTCTGAGTTTATTATGCATGGCCGGATGCAGCCATTCACTTTGGATCATTGCCGGAACATTACCTTAAAGAACTTCTCCGTCGATTGGGAAATCCCATTAACTGCGCAAGGTATTGTCACTCAATCTACCTCCGGATACCTTGAGATCGAAATCGACTCCCACCAATATCCTTATATCATAGAAAACAAACGACTGACTTTTGTCGGTGAAGGATGGAAAAGCAGTCTTTGGGCGATCATGCAGTTTGATCCCGACACCCATCTCGTCCTGCCAAATACAGGTGACAACTTAGGCTGGCGCTCATACGATGCAACAGAAGTAAAACCTGGATTAATACGCTTATCCGATCCTAAAAAGGAGGCTGATAAATTCTTCCCTGCGCCGGGTACGGTCCTTGTGTTACGACACAGCACCAGAGACCACGCCGGTATCTTCATTTACCACAGCATGGACACAAAACTAGAAAACGTAAAACTATTCCATACCTGCGGACTGGGAATTCTGTCACAGTATAGCAAGAATATATCTTTCAATGATGTACATATCATCCCTAACACTTCCAAGAAACGTGTGCTGAGCGGACATGACGACGGTTTCCACTTCATGGGATGCAGCGGATTACTCAAGATTGAGAACTGCAGTTGGGCAGGATTGATGGATGATCCTATTAACATCCATGGAACATGTTCCCGTATTATGGAAGTTCTTTCTCCTACCCGTATCAAATGCAAATTCATGCAGGACATGAGTGAAGGGATGGAATGGGGACGTCCGGACGAAACAATCGGATTTATAGAGCATAAAACCATGCGTACCGTAGCTACTGGTAAAATGAATAAATTTGAAGCACTAAATAAAGCTGAATTTATCATCGAATTATCAGCACCACTTCCAGCCGGAGTGGAAGCCGGATATGTAATAGAGAATCTGACCTGCACACCTGATGCAGAAATACGCAACTGCCATTTCGGAAGTTGCCGGGCACGTGGTCTGCTTGTATCTACTCCCGGCAAGGTTATTATTGAGAACAATGTATTCGAATCCAGCGGCTCTGCCATTCTGATTGCCGGAGACGCAAATGCATGGTACGAGTCAGGAGCTGTCAGAGACGTGCTGATACGTAACAATGATTTCCGTTATCCTTGCAATTCTTCGATTTATCAGTTCTGTGAAGCCGTGATCAGCATTGATCCGGAAATTCCGACATCGGAACAGAAGTACCCCTATCATCGCAATATCCGCATTATGGATAATACCTTCCACCTATTTGATTATCCGATTCTCTTCGCACGGTCGGTAGACGGACTCACCTTCTCCTCCAATACACTCATACGTGATACGACTTACCAGCCTTATCACTATCGTAAAGAAGGTATTACGCTGGAAGCATGTAAATCTGTGGTTATTTCAAACAATAAGATTGAAGGGGATGTATTAGGACGTACTGTTAAAATTGAAAATATGAAACCTTCGGATGTCAAGATTAGCAAGAACCCTTTCTTTAAACTGAAAAAATAAAAAACACCATATAGGCAATTAAACGTATTCAGGCTCAAGCATGAGCATGAATACGTTTGAGTCTTTATCCCATAAATACAACAAATAAAGGAAGGTTCTCTTTGATGAACTTCAATGCTAAGGTAATCTGCCGTTCTATTGCTTTTTCACTGACTGCACAACGTTCCGCGATTTCCCGATTAGATAGATGCTCTTCGCGGCTCATTCTAAAGATCTGCTGCCGTCTGGCCGGAAGTTGCGAAATCAATTTATCAATATAGTTCTTCAAATCAGCAGCATCCAATTCCTCTTCTATATCATAAGAATTTTCAAGTCCTTTCAGAACTGTCATTTTAAAATTCAGCTCATTAAAATGTCTACGCGAATAATTGAATATAATATTACGGGTAATCATAAAAAGCAACCCATCAAAATTCTTGGTAATATCAAGAAACTCTTTGGACTCCCAAACTTTCACAAAAACATCCTGAACTACTTCTGAAATCACGGAAGATGAAGTGACATAAAGTCGTGCAAAGTTATAAACCTTCAGCCAATAAAGGTCATACAGCAAAGAAAATGCAGCCGCATCTCCCGCTTTTACCTTTTCCAGAATTATTGTCTCCTCCATCTCTTTTCAATTGTGTTACAAAAATAAAGAAATAACCATTAACCACAACATTTTTTTTGATTTTTATTTATAATAAAGTTACCTTTTTTCCTTTAATAATGTCTTCAAAATCTATTCTAATTATTAATTTCAACTAAGTTCTGTTAGAACTAAGATAAAAAAATGACTTTTCGAAAAAAAAACTTCTTTTTGGTTAGTGGTTAATTTATTGAATATTAGCTCATTGTGATTTTAATGATAGTTTTTCTATTTTTTTTATCGAAGGGATGTGGGGATAGACTTAACTCAAGTGTATTTATAATATACGAGTAATAATAAATAGAATAATAACAAAGTAAGATAGGATGGATAAAGATACAAAGATGAGTTTGATTAAAGATTTGCTGGCAGGACGGCTGACTAAAAAGCAGCGGAGAAGCTATGCTGACCTGGAATCAGTGGATAGAGAACTTAAAATACAATGGAATGAATCAGAAAATAAAGCTATAGATTTTAAAATAAAAGAACAGATATGGGAAAGAGTAAAAGCAAGATGTGTAGATAGGAAAAGAAACAAAGTTCTAACAGAACTAAGATGGTATTTTGCCGTAGCTTCACTCGCTCTTTTACTAACAATAGGAGGATTTTGGATGAATTCAGTCAGAGATAATATTAACGACGAATTTATAATGGTGATAGCACAACAAAACCAAATGCACGTTTTACCGGACAGTACAAAAGTATGGATGGAATCAGGTAGTTCCATTAAATACACAAAAGCCTTTAACAAAAAAAGAGAAGTATGGCTAGAAGGCAACTCATTTTTTGAAGTATATAAACATGAAGGCAGTTTCTTCCAAGTACATATTAATAAAGCTTTTATAGAAGTAAAGGGAACCTGTTTTCAAATCAAGCAAACTAATGCTGAAAAAAATGAAATCACGCTGTTTCATGGTAAAATAGAATTTAATGTAGAATCTACAGGAGAGAAAATTATCATGTCTCCATCGCAAAAGGTAATGTATAATCCAAACAATGCACAAACATTAGTTGAGAATGTAATGGATATCAATTGGAAGGACGGAAGATACAACTTCAAAGAAACCCCATTACCCCAGCTCATTTCAATTGTAAATCAAATATACCAATCAAATATAATTCTAGAAGGAAAGTTTACTAAACAATCTTCATTCACAGGTAGCATCCGTTATGATGAAACATTGGATGACGTAATAGAGAAGCTTTGTTTCAGCCTTAACCTCACATACAAAAAACAGAATAGTAAAATAGTAATATATAATTAACCATATTTCTAATAATTAACCCAATATTTAACCTCACAACAAGTTAAATCATGAAAAAAAATCACAGTTGTTACCGGAGGCGATATCTGAAGCATATCGCACTCGTTTTGCTCTTTTACCCCTTGTCCGCTCTTGGAGCTCAGGGACACATATCTATCAAGGGGCAATCAATCACTATTATGCAAGCTATCCAGCTTATAGAAAAAAACAGCGACTACACGTTTTTCTACAATGCAGCAGATCTCGAAGACAAACAACGGAAAGACATTAATTGTAATGGTCCTATTGACGAGATTCTGGATGAAGTTTTCAAAGACAGCGGTATTAGCTATATCGTAAAAAACAAAGAGGTTATTCTCAACGTACAAAAAACGAATAACACCCAACAAAAGAAAAAACGTACTGTAACCGGTACTATCATAGACGCAGTGGACGATAGCCCCATCATTGGAGCTAACATCACGATTAAAGGTGACAAGAACACTGGTACAATCTCGGATATTGATGGTAATTTTAGTCTTTCCATACCCGACAATAAGACGATCCTTGTCGTAACTTACATCGGATATAAAACTCGCGAAGTTCCTGTAGAAGATCTAGGGAATATCAAAATTGTACTGGAAGGAGACGATCATACCTTGAATGAAGTTGTCGTAGTCGGTTCCGGTACCCAAAAGAAGGTCAGCGTAACAGGAGCTATCACAAGTATAAAAGGTGCCAGCCTCAAACTGCCGTCATCTACCCTGTCCAACTCATTTGCCGGAAAGTTGGCGGGTGTCATCGCAAAAACAAACTCCGGAGAGCCTGGCTCCGGTGCCGAATTTTACATTCGCGGTATCGGTACTTTTGGTGGACGAGCAACTCCTCTGATTTTATTGGATGATGTAGAAATATCATCCGGTGACCTTAATTATGTGCCAGCCGAGAATATTGAAAGCTTCTCTATCCTTAAAGATGCATCTGCCACCGCTATCTATGGTTCACGCGGAGCTAACGGTGTAATGATCGTCACAACTAAAGGCGGAGAATACAATAGTAAAACATCCATCAACGTTACAGCGGAAAACTCTTTCAACTACTTAGACAAGTTCCCGGAATTTGTGGACGGAGCTACTTACATGGATATGTATAATAAAGCTTCATTAGCCAGAAACTCTTCCGCTACACCCAAATACAGTGCTACAGACATGGAACGCACGGCATCCGGAGTCAACCCATACCTATACCCCGATGTAAACTGGCAAGACGTATTGTTCAAAAACATGAGTATGCGCCAACGTGCCAACGTCAACATTTCCGGTGGTGGTTCTAAAGTTAAATATTACATGAGTTTGGATGTCAGCCATGATTCAGGCTTGCTGAACACAGGGAAAGCATATTCATGGAACAACAATATTAATATAATGAACTATACCTTCCAGAATAATATTGCTTATAAACTGACGCCGACGACAACAATCAAAATGAATATGAACGCTCAGATCCGTCAGAAAAAAAGCCCGAATGTATCAAGCGAGGATTTGTTCAAACAGATTCTGACTACTACCCCCATAGAATTTCCGGTTACTTATCCAAGTCAGGACGGGCGTATCATGTACGGCAATAACATCATCTCAGGAAGTACCTTATACACGAACCCCTATGCCAGGATGATGACATCCTTTGCCGAAACGAACGAAAATACACTTAACACAGTTATCAAGATAGACCAGGATTTGGATTTTATCACTAAAGGGCTTAAAATTAATGCTTTTGTAAATTTCAAAACCTGGTCAAGTTCTTACTTTAATCGTAGCATTGCTCCTTATTATTATCGCATAAAAAGCGGAAGCTACGATGAAACCGACCTGGAAAATACGAATTATGAATTGGAACTGCTAAATTCGAATGGCAGCGATTATATCAGTCAGTCGGCTATCGGAAAGTCTTCCGACCAAACATTTGAATTACAGTTCAACCTAAACTATGCCCGTCAATTCGGTCTGCATAATGTAGGTGCCATGTTACTCTACAAACAACGCGAATACAGAAGCGACGTGTTACCCAACCGTAATCAAGGCCTTTCCGGACGTCTTACTTATGATTACGGACAACGCTATCTATTTGAGTTTAACTTCGGTTACAACGGGACCGAACGTCTGGCCAAAGAAGACCGTTTCGGATTCTTCCCTGCCGTCTCTTTAGGATGGGTAATAAGCAATGAAGCTTTCTTCGAACCAATGAAAAATGTAGTGGACAATCTCAAGGTCAGAGGTTCCTACGGTCTTGTAGGTAGCGACGACCTGGCAACAGCCGGCGGAAGTTATTACCTGTATATAGACAAGATTACAAACAACGACCTGTCTTATTTGAAATGGACTTCCGGACAAAATATGGACTACCAATTAGGAGGTCCTCAGATGGCATACTACGCCATGTCCGGTTTGGGATGGGAAAAAGTAAAGAAGCTCGATATAGGTATTGATTTTACATTGTTCCGAAACTGGACATTTACCTTCGATTATTTCTACGACAAGCGTTATGACATCTTCATGAACCGTGAAGCATGGCCGCAATCACTGGCTTATCATATTGCCAAACCTTGGAGTAATATTGGTAAAATGGATAATAAGGGAGTAGAATTCAGTATTAATTATGCCAATAACTTCTCCAGAGATTTGTCTGTCAGTCTACAGGCAAACTTCACCTACAACAAAAATAAAATGGTCTATGTGGATGAACCGGAATATCCGACAATATGGAAGTCAGAAACCGGAAAACCTTATTCACGTATTACCGGCTACATAGCAGAAGGCTTATTCAAGTCACAAGAAGAAATAGATAACAGCCCTGCCCAGAATTTGGGTTCTACACCCAAGGTCGGAGATATTAAATATCGTGACCTTAACGGTGATGGTATCATTGATTCGGATGACCAGACGATGATCTCCAAATATGGAAGTACTCCACGCTTACAATACGGATTTGGCGGAACTGTCAACTACAAAAAGTTTGATTTTGGTGTCTTCTTCAGTGGCTCTGCTCTGCGTTCTATCATGACAAACGGTATTGACCCTTTCCAAGAAGGAATAGCCGTCGGTAACAGAAATGTATTAAAATATATAGCCGATAATTACTGGTCGGAAGAAAAACAGAATTGGGATGCCAAATATCCTCGTTTGGGACTACTTGCAACAGACGTTGCCAACAATACAGTGAACAGTAGTTACTGGTTGAGAAATGGTTCTTTCCTCCGATTGAAGAATGTAGAAGTAGGATATAAGATACCTTACGGACGTATTTTCGTCAGCGCAGCCAATCTATTCACCTTTAGTCCGTTTGACCTTTGGGATCCTGAACTGTCTTCTTGGAACAGTTATCCTATGCAAAAAACTGTCAATGTCGGAATTCAACTTCAGTTCTAATTTATTATGAGAAAAAATATGAAACTAACACGCATCTTTCAAAATATAAGTATAGCAGTTATTATCACTGCATTGGGCTTAACCTCATGTGATTATCTAGACGTCGTTCCACCCGAACAACCCAATATCGATGACGCAATGTCAAGCCCCACCCGAGCTTTAGGATTTCTTTATTCCTGTTATGGAGGTGTCAGTACAGACTTACCCAGTGCCTATCTGGGGGAAATAAACTCTACGACAGACGAATATGTATTACCTTATTCATGGAACACAGACGGTTATTGGGGCGCCTATGCATTTAACACTGCATCATCCACTAACCAAGACTGGCTATGGGGAACTACTTACCAATATATAGGACAATGTTATCTGTTTTTACAAAAGTTGGAAAATGCGGGAAGCGACATTGCATCTGATGCAGAAAAGGAACAATGGAGAGCCGAATGCCAATTCCTGGTAGCTTATTACCACTTCGCTACTTTAAGAAGATATGGTCCCATCCCAATTACAGACTCGTACATTCCGATGGATACCCCAACGTCAGAGTATAATGGACGTTTTCACTTTGACTATTGTGTAGACTGGATTGCGAACCAGCTGGATGAAGCCGCCAAAGTACTTCCTGCCAACCGCACCGTTACCAATGAATGGGGTCGCGCTACATCTACTATAGCTAAAGCTGTAAAAGCACGTTTGTTACTTTATGCCGCATCTCCTTTATGGAACGGAAGTTTCCCCTACCCTAACTGGCAGAATGAGAATTTCGAGACTCCGGGTTACGGTAAAGCTTTGGTAAGCAATACTTATGACAAGAGCAAATGGGAAAGAGCACTGGCCGCATGTCAGGAAGCACTTACATTAGCTACAACTTCCGGTGACCGTGAACTTTACGATGACGACGAATATTACTCCCGACAATCCCTGAACTTACCTTTTGTTCCCGGAGTAGCAGACGTGGAAGATAATAAAGAATTCCTGAAAAACGTAATGAAGATGCGCTATGCCGTAAGTACACGTGAATCTGAAGGAAACAAAGAAATTATCTGGGGATTATCCAACCAGTTTGATTTTTATTCCCGTTATCCGCTTCGTATTCTGAAGAAATCGGATGGAACATGGCATGCTGGTTATAGTGGTGTATCTCCTACATTATATACGTTCGAACATTTCTATACAGCTAACGGGAAACTACCTGAAAAAGACCTTGACTTTACTCCTTCCTCTGAATGGTTTGAGTCAGCAGGTATCTCTTCACGGGAAGACATTATCAAATTGAATGTGGGTCGTGAACCTCGTTTCTATGCATGGATGGCTTTTGACGGTGGTGACTACGGAACTAAATTTGCGGCCGGTTCTCCTCTGAAACTGGAAATGAGGAATTCGGAAATGCACGGTTACAATCCGTCTCTATTTAATCGTGACCATAGTGTCACAGGGTTCCTGACACAAAAGTTTGTTGATCCGGTAACTGAATTCTATACAGCCGGCGGTTCTACAAGCGGAACAAGCGCACCTACTATCTTATTCCGCCTGGCCGAACTCTACCTAAACGTAGCAGAATGCCATGCAGCATTAGGAAATACACAGGAAGCCATTGATGCACTAAATCCTGTTCGTGAACGTGCCGGAATCCCTAAATTAACATTGGCTGATATCACAAATAATATGACAATAAAAGACTGGGTACACAATGAACGTTTTGTTGAATTATGGAACGAAGGTCACCGCTTCTTCGATGTCCGCCGTTGGGCAGAAGGAGCCAAGTACTTTGGAGCAAACAAACGGGAAGGATTGAATGCAGAAGTTCAAAGTCCCACATTCGAAGAATTTAATAAACGAACTACAGTTGATGCACCTTATGTGTGGGAAAACCGCATGTACCTGAATCCGGTATTCTACAACGAAGTATACAAAAATCCGCAAATGGTACAAGCACCCGGATATTAATTATTTTTTATTCATTCATAACAATATAGAATATATATGAAACATATATCAATAGCATTGTGTTTGTGCGGGATGATTCTGATGAATACTTCCTGCGACAATTATGACGATACCTATCCGCAGGAATATGAGAAAATACTATCACTGCAGACCACCGGTGAGCAAGCCGTAGATCTTTATAAAACAGGAGAGGCTACTAACTATTCAATAACGGTCATTAAATCCGGAAGTCAACCCACATTGACAGCTTCTGCCCATATCGGTGCAATGGATGCAGTCAATTTTGAGAAGTATATCTCCGAGAGAGGTTTGGACTATGTGGCAATGCCTGCCAATTGTTATTCGTTCAACATGGAAGAACTCGATTATTCTTCTGCTGAAACCTATAAGATCATCAATTTACAGTTGAATACCAACGAGATAGAAATCTTTGAGCAGACTCTTGAAGAGGGACAAACGTGTGTCCTTCCAATCATGCTGACCAGTACATCCGATTCCATCCTGGCGGATAAAAACACATTAGTTCTGAAACCGGAGATTATTACTCCCTCTCTTTCAGTCACTGAATCCAGTTCAGGAACCGTGACTAAATATCTGCCCCAAAGTGGAGGCACCATTGCTCTTGATTTAGGATTGCAAGTCGAAAACCAATGGAATTTCACCTGTAAAGTAGCAATTGATGAAACGACTACTACCTTAAAAGGAGCAACGTTAGTTTCGGACATCATCTCATTTGAGCCTGGAAACACATCTTCTGTTCAAGTTAATATCCCTAAGTTTACGAAGACCTCCGGAAATGTGGGTATAAAGATTCTGGAAATTAATGGAAAAGACGGTTTCGAATTCGACACGAATCCATTTATACTGGTTGCATCTGTTGAAAAATACAGTCTGACAGCGGACATGCTTTCCAGTAATGCAATAGAACCGTCAGAAGGTTCCTTAGCTAATTTATTGGATGGAGATATAGGTACCTACTTCCACAGCGCGTGGAGTGTATCAATTGCCGACAAGCATTATGTTCAAGTAAAATTGCCCGTATCAACTAAGACATTCCGTTTCACCTATACAAACAGATCAAATAACGGAAATGCCGCTTTGGCATGGTTCAATTTATATACAGGAACGAATGAGAACAATTTACAACTTTACAAGCGTTTTGCGTGGGATGAAGATGGTCTCCCGTCAGGTGCTGCAGGAGTTTATGTTTCTCCCGACGTTTCAATAGACAATGCTGCCAACACCTTACGCTTTGAATGTGAAAGCAACTGGACCGGTGGTTCCTTCTTTGTATGGAGCGAATTTAGTCTGTTCATACTGTCCGAATAATAAATGAGAGACAAAGGGTGAGTCAGACTTTTGATTCACCCTTTTATACCTCATCTATCTTAAAAACTAATACAGCAAAAAAATGACAATAAAAAGATTCATTACTAACCTGTTAGCCCTTTTTACTCTATTCACAGTTTCACTGGCATGCAAGGATACCGAAAAATCGATTATAAATAGCTCCTTCAGTATCAGTGAAGAATATCTGATACAAAATCTGGATAAATCAAGTACGTCTGTCCAGATTCCAATTAACACATCTATGGAGTTAGCTCAATGGAGTGTCTCTTATGAAGCAAACTGGCTACAATGCTCAAAACAAAAGACAGCAGCAGAAGGAACTTTCCTGAGAATTACAGTGAATGAAAATACAGGCGAAACCAAAAGAACAGCCAACATAAAAGTAACATCAACTACTGCTACCTATACTATCACCGTTAATCAATATGCCAAAGGCGAAGTAATTGTTGAGGGTGACATCAAGGTTACACCAACCGGAGGCAAAGCGAGTGAGCATCAGGAGGGACAGGATATTGAAAATACATATGATGGCAAATTTTCAACTGATGGAGCTGCCCCTTTCCACACTCCGTGGGGACAATCCGCCAAATTCCCTGTCACGCTGGAATACTATTTTAAAGGAGATACGGAAATAGACTACTTAATTTATTATACACGATCCGGTAATGGAAACTTCGGAAAGGTCAAAGTATATACAACAACCAATCCTGACCGATCAGATTATACATTACAGGGAGAATATGACTTTAAAGAGCAGAATGCTCCTTCCAAAGTTTCATTTTCAGAAGGCATAAAAGCGACCGGAATCAAATTCGAAGTATTAAGCGGTCTGGGTGATTTTGTAAGCTGTGATGAAATGGAATTTTACAAAACAAATACGGATAAAACACTGGATAAACAACTTCTTACCGTATTCACCGATATAACTTGTACGGAAATAAAGAACAACGTCACCAACGAACAGATACAAGCTCTGCCAGACTATTTCGTCAGAATAGCAGAAGCGGTTCGTGACAATACATACGACAAATGGGAAAAAGAATTTCGCATTCGCAGCTATGAACCATACAGTAATATTGCTGAATGGGCGGATAAATTAATGACTAAGAAATATAGTGATCTCGACAATCCGACTGGTATATCCGTCAAGGCAGGAGACGATATCATCGTATTGGTTGGTGACACATACGGACAGAATATTTCAATGCAGTGTATTTGGGAAACAGGAACAGAATACAAGCAAACAGCTTCTTCAGGCGATGTCTATATGCTAAATCCCGGAGTCAACAAACTGACTATGAAAGGAGAAGGACAATTGTTTGTCATGTACAACACCGAACTGACTTCAAATACAGCAAAACCCATCAAAATTCACATACCACTCGGAAGTGGCACAGTGAACGGTTTCTTCGACCTGAAAGAACATAAGACAGACGAAAAATACGCTGAATTATTGAAAAAATCAACACACAAATACTTCTGCATACGCGGTGAAAAGATCATGTTCTATTTCCACCGCAACAAATTATTGGAATATGTACCCAACAACATCCTCTCAGCTATCCATCTATGGGATAACATTGTCGGCTGGCAACAAGAATTAATGGGAATTGACGATGTACGCCCATCACAAGTCAACAACCATTTATTTGCCATCTCACCGGAAGGAAGTTATATGTGGGCTTCTGACTATCAAATCGGATTTGTCTATACCTACTTAGGCAATATCTTGTTGGAAGATAATGTAATGGCGGCGGAAGATAACGCGTGGGGACCAGCTCATGAAATTGGCCATGTTCATCAGGCAGCTATTAACTGGGCCAGTTCTACCGAATCATCTAATAATCTGTTCTCTAATTTCATTATCTATAAATTAGGAAAATACAAATCGCGTGGTAACGGGTTAGGAAGCGTTGCAACCGCCCGTTATGCCAACGGGCAGGCTTGGTATAATATGGGAGACGCAACCCACCAGAACGAAGACACAGAAACGCATATGAGAATGAACTGGCAACTATGGATTTACTATCACCGATGCGAATATAAAACAGATTTCTGGCAAACACTTTTCAAACTGATGCGTGAAGTGAATATGACCGAAGGTGAAGATCCCGGGAAAAAGCAACTTGAATTTGCCAAAATGGCAAGTAAAGCCGCCAATCAGAACCTGACAGACTTTTTCGAGATGTGGGGATTCTTCGAACCTGTCAATACGACTATCGAACAGTATGGAACATACAAATACTATGTAAGTGATGCGATGATTCGGGAAGCAAAAGAATACATGGCACAATTCCCTGCCCCGAAACATGCTTTCCAATACATTGAAGACAGAAAGAAAAGTGAGTTTCCACCGAATGACTACCGCTATTCGGCAGTCGGAGATGTCGGATATTACACTCAATTCAAAGAAAATCAGAAGATAACCAAAGCTATCACGGCAGAGCTGGCAGGACGCAAGGTCTCCATCCAAAACGGAGATGAAGCTGTGGCTTTTGAACTCAGAGAGAATGATGAAAATGGAAAATTACTTTATTTTTCTACCTTCACGACTTTCGAGATTCCTTCATCTATATTGATGGTGAATGCCAAATTATATGCCGTACAAGCTGACGGAAAACGTATTCTGTTATAAGAATAATTTAACTTAACACACATTACAGATGTAGAAACGGCATCGCTCACTGTTCGGGCGATGCCGAAAATATCATTATAACATAGCGAATAGTGCGACTCTTTTTCTACCAAAAATATAGACGGGCAATGAAAATATCTACAATAATTACACTGGATTGATTAATTAATTAGTATTTTTGACACCGAAATGAAAAACCAATTAATAACCCCCCAATTAAAAATTAAAAGAAAGATGAAGAAACTACTACTTAACACACTCATCGGTCTTGCATTGTTGACCTGCCAGACCAGTTTTGCTCAAAAGACAAAAGCAAAGTTCTCTCCGATTAAAGTAGAAACTCCGGCTCGTCCGGCAAATCAGCAAGATGTAATCCAACTCGTTACTCCTAAACTTGAAACAGTCCGTGTAGGCTTTATCGGATTGGGAATGCGCGGTCCCGGTGCGGTCGAACGCTGGACACATATTCCGGGAACTCAGATTGTAGCTTTATGCGATCTTCTCCCCGAACGTGTTGAAAATGCTCAAAAGATACTGGAGAAAGCCGGTCTGCCGAAAGCAGCTTCCTACGCAGGAGACGAAAAAGCATGGAAAAAGCTCTGCGAACGTGACGATATCGACGTGGTATACATAGCTACAGACTGGAAACACCATGCAGACATGGGTGTATACGCTATGGAACATGGCAAACATGTAGCCATCGAAGTACCTGCCGCTATGACACTGGATGAAATCTGGAAGCTAATCAACACTTCTGAAAAGACTCGCAAACACTGTATGCAACTGGAAAACTGCGTATATGACTTCTTTGAACTGACTTCACTCAATATGGCACAACAAGGTGTATTCGGTGAGGTACTTCACGTAGAAGGTGCTTATATACACAATCTGGAAGACTTCTGGCCGTATTACTGGAACAACTGGCGTATGGACTACAATCAGAAACATCGTGGTGATGTATATGCAACTCATGGTATGGGCCCGGCTTGCCAGGTACTCAATATTCACCGTGGCGACCGTATGAAAACTCTCGTAGCTATGGACACCAAAGCTGTGAACGGTCCGGCATACATTAAAAAGTCTACCGGAAAAGAAGTAAAAGACTTCCAGAACGGAGACCAGACCACAACCCTCATCCGTACGGAGAACGGCAAAACAATGCTGATACAGCACAATGTAATGACTCCCCGTCCTTACAGCCGTATGTACCAGGTAGTTGGAGCTGATGGCTATGCCAGCAAATATCCGATTGAGGAATACTGTCTAAGACCTACACAAGTAGACTCTAATGATGTGCCGAATCACGAAAAGCTGAACGCACACGGTTCTGTATCTGAAGATGTAAAAAAAGCATTGATGGCTAAATACAAAGATCCTATTCACAAAGAACTGGAAGAAACTGCCAAGAAAGTAGGTGGACACGGCGGTATGGATTATATCATGGACTATCGTCTGGTATACTGTCTGCGCAATGGTTTGCCACTGGACATGGACGTTTACGACCTCGCAGAATGGTGTTGTATGGCCGAACTGACCAGACTCTCCATCGAAAACGGTTCTGCTCCGGTAGAAGTTCCTGATTTCACCCGTGGCGGATGGAACAAAGTGCAAGGTTACAGACATGCTTTTGCCGAATAAGCCATTATACCTTATTAATATATAAACTTACGGATAGCCAGACTGGGAAAAAGTCAGGTTATCCGTAAGTTCATGTTCGGCACTTTACTGATTATTATAATCACCTATATGAAAGCAGATATTTTAAAACCCTCTAGACAGACTATCCTTCGGGAAGCCAAAGATTATGTGATGATCGCCGTAGGTATGATACTTTATGGCATCGGATGGACCGTTTTCCTACTCCCCAACGACATTACGACGGGCGGAGTGCCGGGTATTGCATCTATTGTATATTGGGCAACGGGATTCCCGGTACAGTATACATATTTCAGCATTAACTTTTTCTTATTGTTGCTTGCGCTTAAGTTATTGGGATTAAAGTTCTGTATTAAAACTATTTTTGGAGTATTCACCCTGACTTTCTTCCTGTCCGTTATCCAGCAACTGGCATCAGGCGTTTCCCTTCTTCGCGACCAACCTTTCATGGCATGCGTCATCGGAGCATCGTTCTGTGGCGGCGGTATCGGAGTTGCGTTCTGCGCCAACGGAAGCACCGGCGGTACGGACGTCATTGCCGCCATCATCAACAAATACCGGGACATAACCTTGGGAAGAGTCATACTGATCTGCGATATGATCATCATTACCTCCAGTTATTTCGTTCTGAAGGACTGGGAGAAGGTGGTATACGGATTTGCAACACTTTACATTTGCAGTTTCGTCCTCGATCAGGTAGTGAACAGCGCACGTCAGTCTGTCCAGTTCTTTATCATATCCAATAAATATGAGGAGATAGGACGACACATCAACGAATACCCTCACCGTGGAGTGACGATCATCAATGCAACCGGCTTCTACACAGGCAGAGAAGTGAAAATGATGTTTGTGCTTGCCAAAAAGCGGGAGTCTACCATCATCTTCCGACTGATTAAAGATATCGACCCCAACGCATTTGTATCGCAAAGTGCCGTTATCGGAGTTTATGGGGAAGGCTTCGACCATATCAAAGTTAAATAAAAAAAGAAACAAGATTGAAAAACATGAAATACAGATCATATCACCTATTACTGGCAGGAATATTCTCTCTGTTAACAACAGGCGCTATGGCCGAAAAGACATCCGACAAACCTTACTGGCAGGATGTGCAAGTTGTATCGGTCAATAAAGAATATCCGCGTACTTCCTTCATGACGTACGATAACCGGACTGATGCACTTACCGGGAAGTTTGAAAAAAGCAACTATTATCAGTTGCTGAACGGTACATGGAAGTTCTTCTTTGCAGACAGCTACAAAGACCTTCCCGCCAATATCACCGACCCTTCCATAAGCACGGACTCCTGGAATGACATCAAAGTTCCGGGCAACTGGGAAGTACAAGGGTATGGAGTGGCTATCTACACCAACCACGGTTATGAGTTCAAGCCCCGTAACCCGCAGCCTCCCACCCTTCCGGAAGCCAATCCCGTGGGAGTCTACCGTCGGGACATCGATATTCCCGCTGATTGGAAAGAACGGGATATCTACCTCCACCTCGCCGGAGCGAAATCAGGTGTATATGTATACATCAACGGACAAGAAGTAGGATACAGCGAAGATTCCAAGAACCCTGCAGAATTCCTGATCAACAAATACGTAAAACCGGGTAAGAATGTACTTACACTGAAAATCTTCCGTTGGAGCACAGGTTCTTATCTGGAATGTCAGGACTTCTGGCGTATCAGCGGTATCGAACGGGATGTTTATCTGTATTCACAGCCCAAAGCCGCCCTGAAAGATTTCCGCATCACATCGACACTGGATGACAGTTACAAGAACGGAGTATTCGCCTTGAACGTCGACCTGCGCAATCATCGTCCGGCTGCAACCAATCTGACGCTGGCATATGAACTGCTCGATGCTCAAGGAAAAGTAGTTGCTACTGAAGAGAAGACAACTTATGTCCCTGTCAACGAAACACGTACCCTTTCTTTTGACAAGAATCTGACTGATGTACACACATGGACATCGGAACACCCGAACCTTTACAAGCTGGTGATGACTGTCAAAGAAGAGGGTAAAGTCAATGAGATTATCCCTTTCAACGTAGGATTCCGCCGCATCGAGATCAAACCAATCGATCAGAAAGCCGCTAACGGAAAACCTTATGTATGCCTGTTTATCAACGGACAACCGCTGAAACTGAAAGGAGTCAATATCCACGAACATAATCCGGAAACCGGACATTACGTCACCGAAGAACTGATGCGTCGTGACTTCGAACTGATGAAACAGCATAATCTGAACAGCGTACGTCTCTGCCATTATCCGCAGGACCGCCGTTTCTATGAACTTTGCGACGAATACGGACTTTACGTGTACGATGAAGCCAATATCGAAAGCCACGGTATGTACTACGATCTACGTAAAGGCGGCTCATTAGGCAACAATCCCGAATGGCTGAAACCACACATGGATCGCACGATCAATATGTTCGAACGCAACAAGAACTACCCCAGCGTAACTTTCTGGTCGTTAGGAAATGAAGCCGGAAACGGATACAACTTCTACCAGACTTATCTTTGGTTGAAAGAAGCTGACAAGAACATCATGCAACGTCCCGTCAACTATGAACGTGCACAATGGGAATGGAACACCGATATGTACGTACCCCAGTATCCGGGTGCCGGCTGGCTGGAAGATATCGGCAAGAACGGCAGCGACCGTCCTATTGCCCCGTCAGAATATGCACACGCAATGGGCAACTCTACCGGAAATCTCTGGGGACAATGGCAGGCTATCTATAAATATCCGAACCTTCAGGGAGGATATATCTGGGACTGGGTAGATCAGGGTCTGCTCCAGAAAGACAAGAACGGAAGAGAATACTGGGCTTATGGAGGTGACTTCGGAGTAAATGCACCCAGCGACGGTAATTTCCTCTGCAACGGTCTTGTCAATCCCGACCGGGGTCCGCATCCGGCAATGGCAGAAGTGAAATACGTGCATCAGAATGTCGGCTTCGATGCGATTGACGCAGCATCGGGCAAGTTCAACATCACGAACCGTTTCTACTTCACCAATCTGAAAAAGTATCAGATACATTACAGCGTACTGGCCAACGGAAAAACCGTCAAAAGCGGAAAGGTATCACTGGACATCGCTCCGCAAGCTTCGAAAGAATTCACCGTACCGGTAAATGGTCTGAAA
>OHAB01001031.1_pt1 | contig 19715 bp, 17 predicted proteins | sample 1577031 | NCBI WGS metagenome assembly OHAB01 (sample SAMEA3541477, study PRJEB24748) | human gut metagenome | biome: human gut; feature: human-associated habitat; material: faeces | place: China | collected 2012 | reverse complement strand
TCAGAATCAGCCACAAAATGAGTCATATAACAAATTAATCTATATAATGTCTAATGTAAAAGGAAATGAAGATACCACATACCTGCTTCAATTATCGTGCATCGGATTTGAAAAGGTTTTCAGGGCATGCAAGCCCGGTAATTTAGGGAATATTCTCCTTCGGGGGAATGCGGAATCATTGGCTGAGATTGTTGTCAAAGGAGATTCCCGACACAAAGATGCCATGACGGAAACCTTCTTTCTGACCGATTCACTGAGAAACAGTTCAAGAAATTCCCTCCAATTACTCGACCAGTTGCCGGGAATCAGTGTGGACTGGGCATCGGATGCCATAAAGATCGGTGAGTATCGGGATGTACCGCTCATGCTGAATGGCAGAGAAGCGGGAAAGAATCTGATACAAAACCTGAATCCTCAACGCATCAGGAAAATCGAATTGCTCCGTTACCCGAAGGGCAAATACGGTGAGGTTCCCATAGTGCTGAACTGCATTACCTACGACGACTATTCAGGCTATGAATGGAGCGTTCAGTCCAAAGGGCTGGTATCCTTCCGTACCCCTCATTCCCATAGCGAACATGCAGGAGCCGATTTCGTCTGTACGTCAGACAGAGGAAATGTATATGGTGAGCTGGCGGTCAACGGTAAGAAAATGTACCGTGCCGCCTCTTATAGCTATCTGTACAGAAATGAAGTAGCCGAAGCCACCGAAAGGGAGGACCATCGCCACCCAAACAGCCACAAGGCAAATGGAGATTTTAGTGTAAGTCTTGGTACGGACTACAAGATTGCGGCCGGACATACCGTCTCACTGCAGTCATGGCTGGAAGGTGGCAGACACGATGAACATGAAGGCTACCGGTTGCTGGAGGATGCCCAGTTTTCTGAAAATCAAACCGATTACCGTTATCTCAATACAACAAGTGGCCTGTATTACCGTGGGAATATCACCGACCGGCTTGTCATCACAAGCGATCTTACCTACAACTATTATCGTGTTCATGAACGCCGGCTGTATCACAATCCGGTCCGGGATACCCAATTATCGTATACCGGAAGAAAGGATTTCTGGAGATACAATGCAGACGTGAATCCTATCTGGAACAATGCGTTGCGCAGTAACCTGGGGTATACATATACTGCCAAGTCCTACCTTAATAACGACAGACTTACCGGAGAAGCATTGTTCCGTACCCAGGAAAAACGTCACGATATTTATGCCTCGCTGATGATACGTCCCCACCGGAAGGTCAGTCTGGTAATGGGCAGCAATGTGCTTGTGGTGCATAGAGACAACGGTCTTGATTCCGATGACCGCTGTTCGTGGATGCCTTCTGCCAAACTGCACTGGCAGGCATCCGGGAAACTGTCTCTCACAGGCAATTATTTCTGTGACATCGAATACCCTAATCTGGACCAGTTGTCAACGGTCACGTATAACCGGAACCGGATACTGATGTACCGGGGCAATCCGGACCTGCAGGAACGGGTCATGCACTACATGGAATGGCGGATCAGTGTCCCCAAAGTGATGGAAGTTACCTACATGCTGAAACATTCGGCCAATGAGATGACTCCATGGTTTTATACGGAGAATGACTACGTAGTAGAAACGCTGACAGGGTGCCGGTACAGGCATCAGTACATCGGATTGAGCGGAGACTATCGTATCGGGCAGAAGTTTTCAATGAATTTTACAGCCAATTACCAGTGGTATGGAAGGAAAGGAACCGAAAGCATCTGGCGCCGGGGCCATACCAGCTACCTTGATGTAGCAGCCACCTGCCGGATGAATTCTCACGTATCTCTCAGGGCTGCCTACTTCCTGCGGGATGACCACATCCCTCTGTTGCAAGGAGAGAAGTATGACCAGGAGGAAATCCTGCAACTTGGTTTGCTGGGGCATCTTTGTCAAGGCAGATGGTCATTGTCTGTCCATTTTACCGTGCCCACCAGCCTTCTGCCGAAGCGGACCTGTCAGGACATCACCCTTCCCGGTTTCAGGTTCACTTCTTGGGAAGACGAGCGGGTCAATCATGCATTGATGCAAGTCGGTCTCCGGTACAACTTTGGTAAAGGCAGTGTCTCTAAATCAAAGAACCCGAATCGGAGTGAAACTGAAAAATAATCCGGATTGTTAAAGTAAAATACCAACCGGATGAGGCTCCATGAATTACACAAGCAGATAAACACCTGAATGAAGATTCCCGGAAGCCATCATCCGTTCATGCAGTCAGGAATTGACCACCAGCATGATACCTATTCCCCTTTTCGTGACAATCTCTATCTGCGGGTCATCGGCAAACAGTTTCCTCAATTTCGTGATGAAGACATCCAGGCTCCGGGAAGCAAAATAGTCATCCTCCTTCTCCCAGAAGCGGCTCAGGATAATATCCCGCTTTACCACCTCACCCTTATGCTGGGCAAGCAGTTGCAGAATCTGACTTTCCCTGACGGTGAGATTCGTGCTGTTGCCGGATTCGTTGTTGTAAAGCGTAGCCTGGTCTGCATTAAGAGTATATTTCCCGAATTCACATACACTTGTCTCTTGATGAGCCTTGGCCCCTTCCTTCATCTTCAGAATGGCATGAAGGTGAGCATCCAGTTCGTCCGGGATAAATGGTTTTTTGACATAATTATTTACCCCAATGTCATAGCCCTTTCTGACATCCTTGGGCGAGGTGAGTGCCGAGGCAAACAAGATAGGCGTATCATTATCCGTTGCCCTTATGTGGCGCACCATTTCAAAGCCGTCCATGACAGGCATGTCGATATCCGAGATGATAATGTCCGGATGATGTGCTCTCCAGGCCTGTAAGCCCTCCTTACCGTTGAATGCCGTAATCACTTCATAACCGCCGATGATATCTTCCAGTCCGCTCTGGATGATATAAGCCAGGTTCTTGTCGTCTTCTACCAATAACAGTTTTATCATGATATGAATAATTTATATTGTCAGGTTATTTTTAAGCGTTATCTTTAAGTACAGGGTGGGGCAGGTAAATGGAAAATTCCGTGAACTCACCTTCAATGCTTGTGACAAAAATCTTCCCCTGATGCGCCTTTACCACCTGGTCCACAAAGTTCAGTCCAAGACCAAAACCGGAGATACCGTTCTTCCGGTTCCGTTTTACCGCCGAAGTGCGTTCGAACTTCAGAAAGATCAGGTGGATGTCCTTCTCCGATATGCCCAGTCCGTTGTCGTGTATTTTGAGAATGGTATATCTGTCATCCCGTGCCGTGGAGATACCGATTCTTACCTTCTCCCTGGAGTATTTGATGGAATTGTCAATCAGGTTGCTGAGCGCTTCTTCCAGGTATTCGGCATCGGCATAGACCGTATCCGTCTGCAGGTCGACAATAAACTCCACAGGCTTCTGAGACTTCAACTTGAATTTTCCCGTAAGCTTTTCAATCATCGGGTCAAGCAGAAGCTCCGTCCTGTTCATCTCCAGTTTATGATTCTCCAGCTTGGAGATTGTCAAGACCTTGTTGGTCAGCGTGAGCAGATGGTCGGCCTCATTCTCCGCAATGTCAAAATAATTCTTCTTGATGTCCGGTTTGCTGTCAAGCTTTCCGCTCCGCAGAAACTTCAATGCCATGATAATGGAAGTAAGCGGAGTCTTCATGTCGTGGATCAGGGCATATGAGAAGTCCTCACGGACCTGGAAAATCTTCTCGAACCGGGAGATAAACCTCACCTGATAGCCTATACAGATGATTACCAGCAGCATGATGATGAACGTGCCGGCAAGCAGCAGCCCCATACGCTTGAAGACATACGTGTAAGGATTCTGCAGTGTCAGTTGGATACCTTGTGACAGGTCGGCCCTTACCGGAATCACCCTGGATTTCAGTTTGCTGTTCGTATCCGTCGGCCCCATTGCGGTACTTTGTAGGATAGAATCCTTCCTGATGTCAATAAGATTTACATAATGACGGTTGTGTATGTCTTTGTCTTTCAGCAAGAGACTGACCAGAGAGTCGATTCTGTAGATAGACAATTCTATCCCCAACTCCCTTATGCCTTCACAGAGATAAGTAATCTGGGGAACCGAGTCGCTCTCCAGATCGGCCAAAATTTCAGTATCGGCCGGAATCTGATTGCAGACAATATTGATTTCCTCGTTCAGCGCTTTCCTGAACGCTTCATAACTCTCTCTGAGCAATTCATTCCTGATCAGCTTGTACGAACTGGATATCCATATCACCTGCAGAGCCATTGCCCCGACCAGTCCGATAACCGACAGAGCAGTGATGAATATTATATTTTTCTTACGTTGCGACGTCTCCATAAACGATAATTGTATGATTGCCCGAATCTTTTCTCCGCAAATATAATATTTGGATGGTTAATACCACCCACAAATGAAAGTATTAACCTAAAGATAACATAAGGATGGCGGGTGATTTGATTGTATCGGATTATATTTGCAGTGTGGTAAAAACAAGACCGCCAATCAAAGTATAAAGCATAACATATAAAGTATAAAGCATAAAAGATATGAAGATATTCGAGAAACTGTTTGCAGGAAAATCATCCCGGAACCGTGCGCTGATTTCATACGGACGGAGCCCCGAAGGGGAGGAGGTGATGATAGACATTACCGAGTCGAGGCGGATAAATGTGACGGTCATCATAGCCTTTCTGATTATCTTGCCTCTGGTCATGCTGCTCTTTTCCGCCATTTACGGCGCCGAAAGTCTGAAAGTCACTTCTGCCAATTATTTTCCCAAGGGCTGGTGCATCATCCTTGTCGGCTTGCTGTGGGGAGTACTGATGAACTGGTTTTTGCAGGCGGTAGTCTATCTCATCATCCATCCCCGGTCGTATCGGAAATTTGCAGTGAGATTCAACCGCCACAATCACACGGTCCGTTTTTTCTACGAAGGAGATCTGAAGGTCATCCATTTCCGGGTGGCAAATATTCTGGCACATTGTGTCTGCGGATACATTCCTTTACTTGCCGGTTTCATTATCGGAGATGTGTCCGTCTGTTACCTGGGCGTCTTGTCGATCATGTATTTCCTGGACGAGACCAGTCTGGTATGGAGGCTGCGTCACTACAGTGGGCAGGCCATGTGCAGGTATAAGGTAGATAAGAAATAGGAACAGAAATGTGACAGCCGAATGGTTTTTCTCGGTATTGCTAAATAAACTGATTGTTATGGGAAAAGAAAAAAATAAAAAGACAAGCTACACATTTTGCTTGATATCAGGAATGCTTTGTGGCATAATTTTTGGAGCAGCGACCGGTAAATTAGCAGTGGGCATTGCACTGGGATTTATGTTTGCTACCATGTATTATTTGTTTTTTACGGACTCGGGTAACAAGATGAAGAGTGATGAATAAGAAACTTGTTGTTTCAGAAATGCGGGCAGTCTTGTATCGGATTGAACTGTCGTACACATACTGTCTGATGTTTAATTTGGTTACAAAATGTTTTATTAAGTGATTTTTCTTAGTATCGGGTGAATCACCTTTCCTTTTGAAAAAGTTTTATTATAAATTGCAGTCAGGTTAAATTTTTCCCTATATTTGCTTAAACTATTATGAATAAACGATGGATATCATGAAAAAACTACTGATTTTATTTTTAGCATGTCTCCCTCTGATGGGAACGGCAAAGGAGAAAAACGACAATTCCGACCCGAAATACCTGGCGGGAGCCATTACGATGAATGACGGTAAAATAGAATTTACGAAAGAGGTTTCAACGAAAGGCCTTACCCGTACCGAGGTTTACCAGGCATTGCTGAACTGGGCGAAAGGACGGTTTGTCTCAAACGGCAAACTGCACAGTCAGGTGGCTTATGCAGATGAAGAACGCGGAGAGATTGCCGCCGTAGCCGAAGAGTATATGGTGTTCTCTTCTTCTGCCTTGTCGCTCGACCGTACCCGTATTTATTATCAGTTCCTGATTCATGTGGGAGAGGAAACCTGTCAGATGACCATGACCCGCATCCGTTACTGGTATGAAGAAAACCGTGACGGTGGCGAAAGATATACAGCCGAAGAGTGGATTACGGACGATATGGCGTTGAACAAGAAAGGTACGAAACTGGCTCCGATTTGCGGAAAGTTCCGTCGGGAAACCATCGACCTGAAAGATGCGCTCTTCGAATCGGCTACTGCTGCCTTGGGACAGAAACTGCTGAACGAGCCTGCACAGGTGCCTATGGTAGCGTTGCAGCCGGCTACTCCTGTTCAGACACAACCGTCTGCATCGGGTGAACTGAAGGCTGTGGGTGTAGCTGCCTTGCCGGCTGACCTGGCTTCAATGGCTAAACAGGGACGCATTACGCTGACTGCCCTGAACGGTGAGGAGACTGAACTGAAAGCAGAAAACTGGGGTGGCTTCGGCAAACTGTTCGGTAAAGACGTGGCTTATCTGTTGATCGACAAGAGCCGTATCGCTGCCAGTGCACTGATGGAACAAAGTGAAACGTATGAGGTTTCCTTCTATCTGGCTGGAAGCAACGAACCTTCGGTAGTGGTAAACTGCAAGAAGTCTATGTCGCAGAAGATGACAGCCGATGAGCTGAAATCATTGAACCAGAATATCGATACGTCAAAAGAATACGTGATGTATATCGGTGAGGTAACCGGCGCTCAGATGAGATAATTCCGGAAGCCTTGTGGCAGATAAAAAGACATCCGGCAGGTGATTTTCACACAATCATCTGCCGGATGTCTTTTTTGTTTCCTGCCGTTTTTCTCCAGCTCTTACGTTCTTACTTTTTTCTTTTTTCTTCTGTTCTTATGTCTGACTATTTACCTAGGCTATCTTTTCCTCGATGCAAGAAATACGCCGCCCAGTACAAGAATCACTCCGCAGAGTGCATACAGGGTGATTTGCTCGTGGAGAAACAGCGAGGCGGCAATCATGGTAAACAGCGGATTCAGATACAGGTAATTGGATGCCTGTATGGTACCGAGCTGCTTGAGGATGATGTTCCATACCACAAAACAGATCAGAGAGGCAAGTACGCTGAGGAAAGCCAGGTTCATCCATACGGCTGGTCGGGTAAATGTTTCCAGCGAAAAGCTGAAGGGGTGCACCAGAAAGGCAGGAAGAACCGTGAGGATCCCGTAAAAGAAGACCTTCCGGGTGATGAACGTGGCACTGTAGCGGCCGGAGAGTTTCCGGATGAACAGACTGTAGAAGGCCCATGAAAGAGCTGCACTGAGAGTCAGTAAATCCCCTGCGGGGGAGAGCTTCAGTACAAAACTTCCGTTGAAGATAAGCAGTCCTACCCCCACCAGTGCAATCAGCGAGCCGATGACCAGCGAGGAACCGACCTTCTCCCTCTGACTGCTCATCTGAGCCAGCAGGGTAGTGAGCAGAGGGGTTGCACAGATGATGAAAGATACGTTCGTGGTCTGTGTGAGTCCGAGTGCCGTATTTTCCGTCAGGAAATACAAGGTCCCTCCCGTCAGTCCCGATAAAAGCAGCAGCACTTCGTCACGCAGGCTCTTGGCAAAGATTCTCTTGGGAGAGATGAGCCAGATGCCGAGGTAAGCGATGAGAAAACGGAGAAAGAAGATATCTTGAGGATGCATTCCGTTCTCGATGAGTACTTTGGTAGAAATAAAGGTGGTACCCCAGACACCGACAGTGAGAACGGCCAGCACATGATACAGTCCGGGTGAGCTTTTTACTTGAATGATTGGTTTCATGATGTTGTTGCTAAAAAACGGGGCAAAATTACTGCAATTATTCTTTCATACTGTGGTTTCGTTTCATAAATTTTCTTTAGAAAGGTCGTGTCTGAGGCACTTGTGAGGAGATTATGACAGATGGGCAACCGGATGGTTTCTGATAGGAAAGCAGCGGAAGTGTACCGAAGGCTTGGAAAGGTTAATATGCCGGGCAGAGGGTGGTCAACACAATTATAAAGATTTACTCACGCATAATTGTGTTTGGTTGGAAAGCTGGCGGCCTTTTGGGAAAACCTCGCCAGCTTTTGGAAAAAGACCGCGACCTTTTCATGCATGCATAAAGGTCTTTTTACAAACGCATAAAGCAAGAGGAACAGTGATATAGGGAGATTGTGGCTGGAGTATGTGGATTGGTAGAATATGCGTGTCGGTTGATGAATCTTGGGGCTTTCTCAGAATGAGTACGATTGATTGCTAATGGCATACTGTTGGGTTTGATTTCTCCAGTTCAATTTTTTGTAATATTTTATTTTACAAACTTTTATTGTCATGCAGAGGCTTTAGTTATATACAATGAATACGAAGTAAAGTAAAGGTGAACTGCTAAAATATTACCATTCAGGAAAAAGAAGAAATAAATAGTTTTTTGATTACAAGAACAATCATTATTTTTGTGTGTAATTCAATTTAATGATAGTCATGAAAGACATCAATCGACTGAAAATTGTACTTGTTGAAAAGAAAAAAACAGGGAAATGGCTAGCAGGGCAATTAGGGAAAGATCCATCAACAGTGTCTAAGTGGTGTACCAATGTCTCTCAACCTGATTTAATAACACTTTCAAGAATTGCTGAACTGTTGAATATTGACAGACGTGATTTGATAAATAAAAGTAAATAAGAAGTTATGGCTAAGAAAAAAGAAATAATAGATGAACCTTTGGAAAAACAGCTTTGGAAGGCTGCAGACAAACTTCGTAAGAATATAGATGCTGCCGAATATAAGCATGTGGTTCTGGGACTTATCTTTTTACGATATATATCTGTTTCATTCGAAGATTTATATAATAAACTTAAACGGGAAATAGACCTTGGGGCTGATCCGGAAGATCGTGAGGAATATAAGGCGGAGAATGTATTCTACGTGCCAGCTGCGGCCCGTTGGAGTACATTAGTTGCCAATGCCAAGGATCCTAAAATCGGGAAGTTGATTGATGAAGCAATGGATGCGATTGAAAAAGATAATTCTTCTTTGAAAGGTGTGTTACCTAAAGTTTTTGCTCGTCCCAATTTGGACCCTACCAGTTTGGGAGAACTTATTGATCTGATAGGCAACAGTACATTGAATACTGCTACAAACAGTGCTGATCTTTTGGGACATGTATTTGAATATTTCTTAGGAGAATTTGCATTGGCAGAAGGGAAAAAAGGAGGTCAGTTCTACACTCCTCGTAGTGTAGTGGAATTGCTTGTCAATATGCTGGAACCATACAAAGGACGTGTACTTGACCCATGTTGTGGTTCTGGTGGTATGTTTGTGCAGAGTGAGAAGTTCGTTGAACAGCATCAGGGACGTGTAAACGATATTTCTATTTTCGGTCAAGAGAGTAACCAGACAACTTGGAGACTTTGTAAAATGAATTTAGCTATTCGAGGAATAGATGCTTCTCAGGTAAAATGGAATACTGAAGGCTCCTTTTTGAATGATGCTCACCGTGATGTGAAAGTGGATTATGTAATTGCAAATCCTCCATTTAATGATAGCGATTGGAGTGGTGACCTTTTGCGTAATGACGGTCGTTGGAAGTATGGTGTTCCCCCAACAGGAAATGCAAACTTTGCTTGGATACAGCACTTTATTTATCACTTGGCTCCTGCGGGACAGGCTGGCTTTGTTTTGGCTAAAGGGGCATTGACTTCAAAAAGTAGCGGAGAGGGAGAAATACGGAAGAATCTTGTAGATGCAGGTTTAATAGACTGTATTGTAAATCTTCCTGCCAAATTATTCTTGAATACACAAATACCTGCTTCTCTTTGGTTCTTGAGTAGGAATCGTCATGCTGATGGCTCATTCCGTGAACGTAGTCAGGAGATTTTGTTTATTGATGCCCGTAACATGGGACATCTTATCAACCGTCGTACCCGAGAGTTCTCGCTGGAAGATATTAAGTTGATTTCCGATACTTATCATCAATGGCGAAACGAAGGTGGAACTTATCAGGATGTACCTGGGTTCTGTGCATCAGTTTCTGTATCCCGTGTTGCTGAATTGGATTACGTATTGACTCCAGGCCGTTATGTAGGCTTGCCGGAAGAAGATGATGACTTCAATTTTGAGGAACGGTTTACAGCACTAAAAATGGAATTTGAAGCACAGCTGAAAGAAGAGGAACGGCTGAATAAACTAATATTGGAGAATTTGGCTAAAATTAAATGAGTTTTTATGAGTACAGAAAATATCAAAATATCGGACGAGCAAAGTGTTGATAAAGAGGATCTCTATGAAGGAAAAACCGCGGAAGCGATAACAAAGCCATTTAATCCTAATGAGATTGATGTGGATATATCAACTGTGAATTTAGGCTCACTGATAGACCAGTTGGAAAACGACGAGATAGACTTGCAGCCTGATTTTCAGCGTGTGACAGACGTATGGGATAACGTGAAGAAGAGCAGGCTGATAGAATCGATCCTGCTGGGACTTCCTTTACCTTCATTTTATTTTAGTGAAGATCCTGTAAGCCAAAAACTTTCCATCATAGATGGGTTACAGCGAATCTGCTCGATAAGGGATTTTGTATTGGAAAAGAAGGAGCCGTTGAAGTTAGAGGGCCTTCAATTCTTGAAAAATTTTGAGGGATTAACCTTCTCGCAATTGGAACGGCCTGAAGTAAAGCGTATTAAGTCGCTCAAGATTACGATGAATACATTGCGTAAAGGTACTCCGTTGGATGTGAAGTACATAATATTCCAACGAGTGAATACCGCAGGAGTGCCTTTAACTCCACAAGAAATGCGCCATGCTTTGAACCAGGGACCTGCTGCGATATTTATAAAGGAACTGGCCGATATGGAGTCTTTTAAAAAGGCTACCAATTATTCAGTGGAAAGCAAGCGAATGCAAGACCGGGATTTTGTAAACCGATTTATCGCGTTCTATATCGGATATGAGGACTATATGGGTGACTTGGACATGTTTTTGAATGATAAGATGGGGGAATTGAACAAGATGACCTCTGAGCAAAGAGATGACATACGTGTTTCTTTTGATAAGGCGATGAAGTGCTGTTATGCAATATTCAAAAAAGATACATTCCGTAAGCGATATAATCAGGAAGACAGAAGAAAACCCATATCCAAAGCGGTGTATGATACGTTGAGTGTAAATATCGCTTGGCTAAGCGATGAAGAAAGAAAACTTTTGCTAAAAAATACTGAAGCTTTCAAAGCCGGAATGATTCGTTTGTTTAATAATGAAAAATTTGATTTCTCCGTCTCAACTGGTACAGGAAAGAAATACAATGTGGAACAACGTTTTACGATGGTAAAATCATTAATAGAAGAAATAATAAACCTATGATAACCCATTTGAGTATAAACAATTTAAAGCTTCATGACCATACAGACTTGGAATTGAACGGACTGACAATCCTTACAGGAATGAACGGTATGGGAAAATCAACAGTCATACAGTCGCTAATATTATTGCGTCAGTCTTTTATGATGAATGACTTGGATTCAGGCTTGAATTTGAAAGGTGATTTGTGCGATGCCGGCATATCGGGAGAACTTGCTTGTCAGGCCTCCACTGAACATACCTTACAGATAAACATGCAGTTTGCAGGACAAGATGATTTGAATTTTTCATTTGAATATCCCGATAATATTATGGATACGATGTTGCCTGGAATAGATGAGAATGAAACATCTAAAACCGTATTGTCAAAATATTCTCTTTTTAATGAGAAATTCCAATATCTGAGTGCCTTTCGTTTCGGTCCTCAGAAGAGTTACAATCGGGATACTTCTTTGGTGGTTACTAAGAAACAGATATCTAAAATCATGGGACAATGCGAATACGCAGTGCACTTCCTTGAGCAATACAAGAATGTCAATATACCTGTAAAAGAACTTGCTATCATAGATGAAGAAGATGTCACTCCTGATTATCGACTTGCAGTGCAGGTGGAACGTTGGTTACGTCTGGTTTCACCTAATATCAAAATCAATATTGAGCCTGCGGGTGAAGATTTCAAATTGAAATATAAATTCAGTCGTAATGAAAATACCATTACAGAAGATATTACAGCTCTGAATACGGGATTTGGTATTACATATGTATTACCTATCCTAATAGCAGTGTTAAGTGCAGATAAGGATGCCATTATTCTGATTGAGAACCCGGAGGCACATTTGCATCCCAAAGGACAGGCTGTGCTGATGGAACTTGTTTCAATTGCGGTGGCACATGGAGTACAAATTATTATTGAGTCACATAGCGACCACATAATAAACGGCAGTTTAGTGGCTGTGAACAAGAAATTGATTACTCCGGACTTGCTTTCCATATATTATTTCGAAAGAGAAGAGCATGGACATACGGCTTTGTCACATCATTTGCAGATTTCTGAAACAGGACATATTACTCGTCCTCCAAAAGGATTTTTTGATCAGATAGACATTGACCTCAGGACATTAACCGGATTTTGATATGGAGCACAGTGAATTATTTCTATTGCTGCCAAGATATGAGGAAGTTGACGGACAACCTGACTATATCAGGCTAAAAAGTGTCATGCCTGTGGCTGAAATCTTAGAAGTGATAGAAGGTATTGACGGAATATGCAGATTTATAGCAAACGAGAATTATAAAGGGTATTATGATGCAGACAATGTATCGGCATTTTTGTATCCTGTAGAAGTGATGGAAGAATGTTATCCAAATATCAAGACTCGTATGCGTATGGTTATGAGTAAATGGGGAGAGAACTGGCGGACTCAGAAAGTGCAGAAGGATACAGAAAGTTATCTGTATCATGGCTTGCCGATTAAGGATGATACATTGTGTGAGATTGCAGAACGAAAGTCCGTTTCTATGGATGGAAGCGTATTTCTTATAGTAAATCAAAAGGCTTTTTCTGATTCGGTGAAAACAATTCAGGTTAAACGCAATCAGACTGAACTGGAATTTGAGGTAAGTAAAGCAGACTTTAAATCTATTTCAGAATGGTATGAAATCAACCGTAAACCTCAACGAATATTCAGCTTAAATCCCAAACATGGGGAAAACGGTAAAGGGGCGCATCCCGCTAATAAAGGTGAGAAAGTGTCCGTGTTGATGTGTAGTAAAGAAGATGCAAAGAACATGCTTCTGAAAGCCATTGGTACAGATTTTCGGGTCCTTTACTTTTTCGACCAGAAACATAACCAGTATATAGAGTTCAAGCGTGAAAGTGAGAACACTTATCATGGGTTTCATCTTGATGCAATAGATGAAAAAAGAGTACCGGAAGAAATTAAGGATATGATAAAAGAGCTGATATCATGATTTTAAATCATACAGAAAAGGAGTTTATAAGTGCCATAATAACTTATGAAGGAAAAGTAAAATCGCTGGCAGAAGTGCTTAATAAAAGCAAATTGTTGGAGAGGAAAGGTATTGGCATCGTACAATATGGAGGAAAGAATATTATTTTTTTGAGGAAGGATTTATATGATGATTGGTTTCATAATGATGGTTTGGGTTATGTAGTAGAACTGCTTTCTCTGATTGATACTTTAATTAAGAAGAAATATATCATTATGATACCTTTTTGTACAGACAATGTTTTAGTGATTGGTACTGAGGATTCTCGATGGCTTAGACCAGAACTTATCTCTGTGCATGGAAATGAATTCATTACGCTTGTAGATAGAATGGAAAATTGGCTAGACGCATTAGGCAACCAGTTATATTGGCCTTGTAAATATACGGAGAAAGAGTTTCCAATAGGGAATTTATTTCATTGTGCCTTTTCTGTAAGTGAAGAGTTGAGAGTGTTAGTGAAGAATAATTTTAAGTCTGAAGAAGAAATTCATTTTAGAAAACAACAATATTTAACTTGGGTCTCTATTATTGCTGCTACATTGATTGGAATCCTTGGAATAATATTTTAATAGTTTGAGTATGGGTGAATGGAAAGAATATAAGTTAGGAGACATAATTTCATTAGGAAATGGCAAAGTACGTCCAAAAGAAACTGGGAATATTCCTATATATGGAGGTAATGGAATCCTTGGATATTGTAATTCAAGTAATTATGATGGAGAAACTGTTATTATTGGTCGTGTAGGTGCTTATTGTGGTTCTGTTTATTATGAAAATAGACCTATATGGATATCTGATAATGCATTAGCCGTCAAATCTAAAAAAGGATATTCAACTAAGTTTATATACTATTTGCTTAAAAAATTAAAATTAAATGACTATGCGGAAGGTTCTAGTCATCCTCTTATTACACAAACTTTATTGAATGCTATAGATGTTTTATTTATTGATGATATCGGAGAACAAAAAAGTATAGCTTCTATTCTCAGTTCTTTGGACGATAAAGTTGATTTGCTTTGCAGAGAAAATAGCACTCTTGAAGCAATGGCAGAAATATTATTTAATAAAACCTTATATGAAAAAGAAAATAATGGGACAATCGAGCAACTTATTTCTATTCAAAATGGATATGCTTTTAAAAGCAAAGATTTCCAAGAACATGGTGTAAATGGTGTTATTAAAATAAAAAATATATCAGGAGGAGTTATTGATGTAAATAAAACAGATTGTATTGATATTATTAGGGGAATATCATCTAAATTTAAGGTCCATACAGGAGATATTCTTATTGCAATGACTGGGGCTGAAGTTGGTAAACTTGGAATAATACCTTCTACAAATAAAGATTTATGGCTTAATCAACGAGTTGGTATGTTAATAGAAAAGTATCCAGGTTCTAAATATATTGCTTATTTGCAATTGAAGAGTGATTATGGGCAAGATTTTATAGAAAATGCTGCGACAGGAAGTGCACAGCCTAATATAAGTAGCAGTGCTATTGAGAACTGCGGCTTTCCTTTATTAGCTGCTTCTGAAATTAAAGCCTTAGCTTATCAATTAGAGGGACTATATGAGAAGATTATTCATAATTTAGGTCACATTAATGGATTAAAACTATTAAGAAATGACTTGTTGTTGAAATTGATGAATTCTCAGGTATGAATAAATTGAAAGAAAAAATCTCACAATATGGAAGATGGCATCCTTTGCAGGTTTACATATCAAGGATTGAAGTTCATTTAGATGATGATTTTTCTATTAGCATAGAAAATGCAAAGGCTCTGCTTGAGTCAATAGGAAAAGAAATCTGTAAATCTAAAGGATTTACATTGAAATCTGATTCTAGTGTGAATGGAGTCTTAAAAAATGCATTTGCGGCTTTAGGATATCCGAAAAATGAAATGATTGCTCAAATATCATCTTCTTTAGCTAATATTGGTCAACATATTGGTGCTTTACGAAATACAATCGGAAGTTCTTCTCATGGTAAATCATTGGAGGAACTTCAAAAAAGGAATGAGAAAATAAATGACATGACAAAATATTTTCTTATAGATTCAATAGAGTTGATAGCTTGCCTTTTAATAGAATTATTTGAAGGTGAAAATATTCAAATAGAATCATTATCAGATTTAGTTTATGAAGATTGTGATGATTTTAATGAGTATTGGGATGATATATATGGTGAGTTCTCTATGGGAGATTATTCTTATACTGCAAGTGAAATACTTTATAATAATGATATAAGTGCCTATAAATCAGAATATAATTCTTATAAGGATGATGAGTTGAATAATAACGAAAAATAAAAGAAGTATGATTTATAATTTTTTAGATTCAAACTTATTCCAAACATTGGTATTAATAGCAACAGCAGTTATCACTCTTTGGATATATCGTGCTAGACAAAAGAATGAATTAAGAAATGCGGCAAAAATATTGATACTTCAAATTAGAGATATAGAAAATAATATAGAATATCTTTTGTCTGAAGGTATTATTGATGGATTTGTTCAAGAAAAACCATTGCATTATTCTACAATAATTTTTGAGACAAACCATTGGGCAAAACATTCTCATTTATTGGTTGGTAAGTTATCTCAATTATCTTTTGAGTCTATAGATGATTTTTTTAAGGTAGCTTCTCGAATAAAAGAACAACAAATTTTTATTAAAAATAAAATTCAGCAATCTACAGACTATAAAGGAATGTATTATTATAACGGTATATACTCAAGAGTAAATTCAATTTTAGATAAAGCTGCTATTTCTGGTGAGAATTTAATAGAACAAAAGGAACGCTGTAAAGATGAAATTAAATTCGTTCAAAATTTATATAGTGATTCTTTAACAAATATTCCTTCTTTTCTTCAATTAGAGTTAGTTTATGGACTGGAAAAGACTTTAAAGCAATATCATAAGCTGACAGATGGTACAGCATATACAGAGTTAGAGCAATTATCAAAATAGGTTATATGATAAAAATATCAGAATCTCAAATAGAATCTTTCGCCATCCAGCTTTTTGAGCATCTTGGCTATAAATCACTTTACGGTCCAGATATTGCTCCAGACGGACCGAATCCGCTACGTGTGTCTTTAGAGGAAGTCGCGTTGAAAGAATCTTTGCGTAAATCGGTACAACGTATCAATCATAAATTACCTGTGGCGGTTTGTGAAGAGGCGGTGAATGAGGTATTACGTATTGCTTCGCCTGACTTATTGGCCAACAACGAGCTGTTTCATCGTATGCTTACAGAAGGGATTTCGGTTTCGGTATATCGTGATGGGGTTGAGAGGGGAGAGTTGGTATGGCTGATTGACTTTGATAACCCGCTAAATAATGAGTTTACGGTGGTTAATCAATATACCATCGTAGAGAACGGACGAAACAAACGGCCGGATTTAATCTTGTTTGTAAATGGTTTGCCTCTTGTAGTAATAGAATTGAAAAATGCTGCAGATGAAAATGCTACTCTTCAAAGTGCATTCCGTCAAGTAGAAACATATAAGGAGGCAATTCCTTCGTTGTTTACTTATAATGAATTAATTGTTATATCTGACGGGTTGGAAGCACGTGCAGGATCTTTATCTGCAGGATTCAGCCGTATGATGGCTTGGAAGAGCGCAGATGGTAAAGCAGAGGCTTCTCATTTGGTTAGTCAGTTGGAGGTCTTGATTCAAGGTATGCTGAATAGAGAAAGCCTGCTTGATTTGATACGTTCTTTTACAGTTTTTGAGAAAACAAAAACTGAAGATATAAAAACGAGAATCACGATGATAAAGACCATAAAGAAAGTTGCGGCCTATCATCAATATTATGCGGTAAATAAGGCAATTGAATCAACTATTCGTGCTACGGGAATAAATGAAGTAAGGGGTGACGGATATTTTTGTGAATCACCGGCACATTACGGACTTAAAGATGTGAAACAGCAACCTGTAGGAGACCATAAAGCTGGAGTGATATGGCATACACAGGGTTCCGGGAAATCCCTTTCTATGGTGTTCTATGTAGGGAAGGTGGTACGAATGCTGAACAATCCGACTATAGTAGTTATTACAGACCGAAATGATTTGGATGATCAACTTTTCAGCACATTTGCGGACTGTAAACAACTTTTACGTCAGACACCGGTGCAGGCAGAAGATGGTGAAAAACTGAAAAATCTTTTGAGTGTAAATTCTGGAGGAGTGATTTTTACTACCATTCAGAAATTCCAGCCGGAAGAGGGAAAGAATATATATAAGACATTGACAGAACGTAGTAATGTTATTGTGATTGCGGATGAAGCGCACCGTACTCAATATGGATTCAAGGCCAAGACGGTGGATGTGAAGAATGAAGCTGATGAAGTGATAGGTTCAGAAATAAAATACGGGTTTGCAAAGTATCTGCGTGATGCTTTGCCGAATGCTACTTATTTAGGGTTTACGGGTACGCCGATAGAAACGGCAGACGTGAATACTCCTGCTGTATTCGGGAATTATATTGATGTGTATGACATTGCACAAGCGGTAGAAGATGGAGCTACTGTACGAATCTTTTATGAAAGCCGTCTCGCCAAGATTGAGCTAAGTGAAGAGGGACGCAAACTGATTGAGTCGCTTGATAGGGAACTGGAAACCGAAGAAATGAATGATGTACAGTTGGCTAAGGCCAAATGGACACAACTGGAGGCTTTGATAGGAAATCCAGCTCGTATAAAGAATATTGCACGGGATATTGTTACGCATTTTGAACGACGTCAGGACGTGTTTGAGGGAAAAGGTATGATTGTGGCTATGAGCCGTCGCATTGCCGTAGCTTTGTACAATGCTATTATAGAATTGCGCCCCAATTGGCATGCAGATGATTTGGATAAAGGTGTGATAAAGGTTGTCATGACTTCTGCATCATCTGATGGACCCAACATTGCCCGACATCATACCACGAAAGGGCAGCGACGTTTATTAGCCGAGCGTATGAAAGATCCGGATAATGAACTGAAACTGGTGATAGTACGTGATATGTGGCTTACCGGTTTTGATGCTCCATGCCTGCATACTTTGTATATTGACAAGCCAATGCAGGGACATAATCTGATGCAGGCCATAGCACGTGTGAACAGGGTATATAAAGATAAACCGGGAGGTTTGGTAGTAGATTATCTGGGTATTGCTTCAGACTTGAAAAAGGCTCTATCTTTTTATTCAGATTCAGGGGGAAAGGGTGACCCAACAGAACAGCAGGAACAGGCAGTTGCCTTGATGGAAGAAAAACTTGAGGTGGTGCAGCAACTTTTGCACGGTTTTGATTATCATCCTTATTTTACGGCAGACGTTTCACAAAAGCTTTCTTTCATCTTGCAGGCAGAAGATTTTATCCTTGGACTGGATGATGGCAAAAAACGTTTTGTGAACGAGGTTAATGCTTTGTCTAAAGCATTTGCTATTGCCATACCTCATGAAAGGGCTATGATGGTAAAAGAAGAAATAGCTTTTTTTCAGGCGGTAAAAGCCAGACTTTGTAAGTTCGATTTATCATCTTCCCATAAAACAGATGAGGAAATAGAGACTACAATTCGTCAGGTGGTTGATAAAGCTTTGGTATCGGAAAAGGTCGTTGATATCTTTGATGCGGCAGGTATAAAGAAGCCGGATATATCTATTCTTTCTGAAGAGTTTCTTATGGAACTGAAAGGTATGGAACATAAGAATATAGCTTTGGAGGTTCTGCGAAAGCTGTTGAATGATGAGATAAAAACACGTATGCAGCGCAATCTTGTTCAAGGAAAAAGTCTGATGGAAATGTTGGAGGTCTCAATCAATAGATATCACAACAAAGTTATTACTGCAGTGGAGGTGATTGATGAACTTATAGGATTGAGCAAGCATATTGTAGCACAGGATAATGCGGCAAAGGAGTTAGGTTTGTCGGAATATGAATATGCTTTTTACTCTGCTGTTGCTGATAATAACAGTGCTGTAGAATTGATGGGTAAAGATAAACTTAGGGAACTTGCTGTTGTATTGACAGAAACAATACGCAACAATGCTTCTATTGATTGGGAGATTAAAGAAAATGTGAGGGCGAAAATGCGTGTTGCGATTAAACGTTTGTTACGTCGTTTTGGTTATCCACCAGATATGCAGATGTTGGCAACTGAAACTGTTATCAAGCAAGCTGAAATGATATCCGCAGAATTGATCAGGAATTAGTATTGTGGGAGCTGTTTAAGGTCTTTGTGAAAAGAATGCTTATTGGGAATTATGTAAAAGATAAGCAACCAAGTTGCTACTTATAGGCACTATAAAATATTTTGTGTAAATGGAAATACGGGATTCAGAAAAGAGTCTCGTATTTTTTATTTTATACATTTGCAAAATGAAGAAGATTATGAAAGAAAAGAATCAAGTAGTGCCTGATGAGTCAGTAGCTTTTTAGTGGGGATATGCATATAAGTTCGCAATGCGGAATAAGAAA
>OHAB01001025.1_pt1 | contig 19750 bp, 16 predicted proteins | sample 1577031 | NCBI WGS metagenome assembly OHAB01 (sample SAMEA3541477, study PRJEB24748) | human gut metagenome | biome: human gut; feature: human-associated habitat; material: faeces | place: China | collected 2012 | reverse complement strand
GGCTGCAGCTTATAAAAAACTGACCAAACGAATCGCAGAATTAAAGGATGAGGGAGCGGTACAGCAGGATAAATTTGATGCTTATAAGGCAAAATTTGAGAATGCGATCAGCAATGATTTGAATACATCAATGGCGATCACGATCATTTACGATCTGCTCAAAGATGATATGAATGATAAAACAAAACTTGCGTTGATCAATGATTTTGACAAAGTATTATCCTTAAATCTGACAACGGCACAGACAGATGCAAAAGAGGAGATCGATGCAGAGTTAGAAAACTATGTACTTGCAAAGATTGAGGAACGTAAGGAAGCAAAGAAAGCAAAAGATTTTGCAAAAGCAGATGCGATCCGCGATGAACTGCTTGAAAAGGGCATTGTACTGAAAGATACCAGAGAAGGTGTGATCTGGCACAAAGCGTGAGAGAGGGGAAATGCCGATGCGGAAAGGAATAGATTCCTATATTAAAGAACAGTTTGGGATCAGTGAAGTAGATATCCGGACATATTCACCTCTTACGTTAGCATATATCGGAGATGGGATATTTGACCTGGTGATCCGTTCGGTTGTTGTCGGAAAAGGAAACACGAGAGCAGGAGAGCTTCATAAGAGGACAAGCCAGATTGTAAAAGCGCACACACAGGCGGAGATGATCGAGAAATTACTTCCGGTTCTGACGGAGGAAGAAACGGAAGTGTACCGCCGCGGAAGAAATGCAAAATCGCCGACAATGGCAAAAAATGCGACAATGTCAGACTACCGGAAAGCAACCGGATTTGAGGCACTGATGGGATATCTGTATTTAAAAGATGAGTTTGAACGTCTGGTGGAACTGGTAAAGACAGGTGTGGACGAACTTGCACTGAAAATGTAAAAGGAGAGAGTAATGGGCTACGAAGAGCTGAAAATAGAGGGACGGAATGCGGTGCTTGAGGCATTCCGTTCCGGAAAAACGATTGATAAATTATTTGTGTTAGACGGCTGTCAGGACGGTCCGGTACGCACGATCGTAAGAGAGGCGAAAAAACACGACACGATCGTACATTTTGTGGAAAAGGAACGCTTAGACCAGCTTTCTGAGACAAAAAAACACCAGGGTGTGATCGCTGTTGCTGCTGCATATGAATATGCCGAGGTGGAAGATATGTTAAAACTGGCAGAAGAAAAGGGTGAGCCGCCGTTCTTATTTATTCTGGATAATATTGAGGACCCACATAATCTTGGTGCGATCATCCGTACCGCAAATCTTGCGGGGGCACATGGTGTTATTATTCCAAAACGCCGTGCAGTTGGTCTGACAGCTACCGTGGCAAAGACATCTGCCGGAGCGATCAACTATACCCCGGTTGCAAAGGTAACAAATCTGACTGCAACGATGAAAGAGTTAAAGGACAAAGGAATGTGGTTTGTCTGCGCAGATATGGATGGAACCTGTATGTATGATCTCGATCTGAAAGGACCGATCGGTCTTGTGATCGGCAGTGAAGGCGAAGGTGTTGGCAGACTTGTGCGTGAAAACTGCGATTTTGTTGCGTCCATCCCAATGAAGGGGGATATTGATTCTTTGAACGCATCAGTAGCAGCAGGTGTACTTGCATATGAGATCGTGCGGCAGCGTATGCGCTAAATTTGCAGCGGGAGTCTTGGGAGGAACATGTTAGAGTCATATCAGGATTTGACAGACGAACAGTTGATCGCGGTATTAAAAGACAGCGGTGATACGGACGGAAAGATCATGGATTATATTCTGGATAAATATAAACCGCTGGTCCGCAAAAAGGCAAATGCAGTATTTTTAATCGGTGGGGAGACGGATGATCTGATCCAGGAGGGGATGATCGGTCTGTTTAAGGCAATCAGAGATTTTGATAACACGAAAGAAGCGTCTTTTTTTCATTTTGCGGAATTATGTATCACAAGACAGTTATATAAGGCAGTTGAGGCGTCAAACCGCAAGAAGCATGCACCACTTAATTCTTATGTTTCTTTCTATTCAGAAAACGGCGAAAACGGATATCCGCTGGCGGAAACACTGACGATGGATGGAATCGGCAATCCGGAGCAGATGATGATCGATCAGGAGAATGTAGAGCAGTTCTGGAAAAGGCTCCGGACACATTTAAGCAGGATGGAACGGGAAGTATTAGACCAGTACCTTGCGGGACTTCATTATCAGCAGATTGCAGAAAAGATGGGAAAGACGCCAAAATCCATTGATAATGCGCTCTCGCGTATTAAGGCAAAAATCCGTGAGATGAATCCTGAAATGGGGAAGATGTAAAAGATTTATCTGCTTTTTTGTGATTGTCACGAAAAATGATTGTGCATGTTGCATAAAAAATAAAAGAGAAAATTGTAACATTTGTGAACACTTATTGAGAAAATCATGCTATTATAATGACTGTAAAAACCCCCCAATACATTATATATAGTTTTTGCTATACCCCATAGTAAAAATACCTTCTCCTAAAAAGACAGCATCGGCTGTCTTTTTTGTTGTACAAATATTGACAACTATCATAGATTCCGCTAGACTGAATGAGTCGGTAAAATATAATAGAAAACAACGCAGAGGGACTGCATGTCTGGGATAGTGCCTGGAGAGATTGCAGTTGAGAAGGTTAAAACCTGACTCTTTGAACCTGTCAGTTAATACTGTCGTAGGGAGCGTATTGGGAAGATGTTATCTCCTGTCGCACTTGCGGCAGGAGATTTTTTAAATCATTCATAGAAAAATTCTCATCGCCAGCAGTCTTTCATGCGAAAAGGAGAAAATGTATGGAACAGTATACAACACAGATGGATGCAGCAAGAAAAGGCATTGTGACAAAAGAATTAGAGATCGTGGCAAAAAAGGAGCGTATGACAGTAGAGGAACTGATGCCGCTTGTAGCAGAGGGAAAAGTTGCAATCTGCGCAAACAAACATCACACATGTATTGATCCGGAGGGCGTGGGCTCCATGCTCCGCACAAAGATCAATGTCAATCTTGGTGTGTCAAGGGACTGCAAAGATTATGATGTGGAGATGGAGAAAGTTATGGCGGCAGTCAATATGGGCGCACATGCTATTATGGATTTATCCTCTCATGGAAATACAATTCCGTTCCGCAGAAAACTGACAGCAGAATGTCCGGCTATGATCGGTACCGTGCCGATCTATGATTCCGTGATCCATTATCAGAGAGACCTTGCGACACTGACTGCAAAAGATTTTATTGATGTGGTACGTCTGCATGCGGAGGACGGCGTGGATTTTGTGACACTGCACTGTGGAATCACAAGAAAGACGATCGAGCAGATCCGGAAACATAAACGTAAAATGAATATTGTTTCCCGCGGAGGTTCTCTTGTATTTGCGTGGATGTGTATGACTGGAGAAGAAAATCCGTTTTATGAATATTACGATGAGATCCTTGAGATCTGCCGTGAGCATGATGTGACCATTTCACTTGGAGATGCCTGCCGTCCCGGATGTCTTGCGGATGCATCTGATGTATGCCAGATCGAAGAACTGGTAAGACTTGGAGAACTGACAAAACGTGCATGGGAGAAAGATGTACAGGTTATGGTCGAAGGACCGGGGCATATGCCGATGGATCAGATCGCAGCCAATATGAAGATCCAGCAGACGATCTGTATGGGTGCACCTTTTTATGTGTTAGGACCACTTGTTACGGATATTGCACCGGGATATGATCATATCACATCCGCGATCGGAGGGGCGATCGCAGCGCAGAACGGAGCAGCATTCTTATGTTATGTCACACCGGCAGAACACCTGGCACTGCCAAACGTGGAGGATGTAAAACAGGGGATCATTGCATCGAAGATCGCAGCACATGCAGCAGACATTGCAAAGGGTGTCCGTGGAGCAAGGGAGATCGATGATAAGATGGCAGATGCAAGACGTGTATTAGACTGGGATGCACAGTGGGAATGTGCAATAGATCCGGAAACAGCTAAAGCAATTTGGAACAGCAGAAAACCGGAACACGAGGATACCTGTTCCATGTGTGGAAAATTCTGTGCAGTACGCAGCATGAATAAAGCACTTGCGGGAGAATATATTGATATTCTGTAAAAAAGAGTAGAGGCATGATTCCGTCTTATGTTATAATAAATGTGTTTCGATCAGCCGGTGATCAGATGAAAAGAATATATTTGGTTGACAGTGAGAATGTAGGAGATATATGGGTACCGTTACTGGTAGCATCACAGCCTGATGAGGAAGTGATCGTATTTTATACGCAGAAAAGTCCGCATATGAATTACGAAAATGTGAGGTTATTAAAGGAGACGGAGAAAGAAGCAGAGTTTATAAAATGTTTTGAGGGAAGCAATGCACTTGATTTCCAGCTTGTTACACAGCTTGGGTATATGTTGTGTGAGAATCAGGAAAAATGTTATGTGATCGTTTCAAATGATACCGGATTTGATGCAGCAGTCCGCTATTGGAAACAGCGTAATATGCCGGTACAGCGTATCAGCGGAAAAGAATTAAGCCGCAGATTACAGCAGAAGACAAAAACAGCAGAGTTTTTGGAAAATTCCACAGAAGCTGCGACGGAGCAGACAGCAGAGTTTCTGAAACACGAGACAGAAGCTGCGACGGGGCAGACAGCTGAGTCTATGAAAAACGAAACGGTAACTGCGGAAGAACAGGTACAGACGGAAAAATATGCGGAACCAGAAGAAATGTCTGAACCAGAAGAGATTCAGATGGAAATACCGGATGAAATTATGAGACCGGATGAAACAACAGATGGGAATCAGCAGGATGAAGAAGTGTCAGATGCAGATCCAGAGAAGAATATAATGGTGAAAACACCAGAGATTTCAAAGGAACAGGATGAGGTTATCCGCAGCCTGCTTACCTGCATCAGCAAAGATCGTCTTGCAGATTTTCACAATGCACTGGTATTGTTCTTTGGGGAAGAGATCGGAAAAGAACTTTACCAGGAGGCAAAGAACAGTTCTGCATATGCAATCTGCCGTGAGAATCAGAATGCGATCAGTGAGGAAGAGAAGTTTGATGTTTATTGTCAGACAGTATTTGCCTACAGTGATCCAAAACTGGACTGTCCGGAAGATTTTTCCTCGTTTTTGTATAAGGCAAATGCGAAGAGAAAGAATCTCAATTCATTAAGAGCTGCATTGCAGGGACATTATGGCAAAGATAAGGGAATGAAATATTATTCTCTTTTTAAGTCACACATCAAGATTATGAATCGGATGTAAAAAAGGAGAGGCTGATTGAAACAAAACGGGAAGAACATAACGGATGTGGTGACAAAACACCATCTGGCCAGAAGACCCGAAGAACACAATCCCGGTGAGACAGGGAATGTTGATCTGGGATTGTGTAAATTTTTTGAAAAATTACAAAAATTTCCTGCATTTTATGCTTGACAAGCGTACAATCCTATTGTATAGTAATATAGGTGTTGAAAAACACAATGCTGCTGTGGCTCAGTCGGTAGAGCGTCGCATTGGTAGTGCGGAGGTCACGGGTCCGATTCCCGTCAGCAGCTTTTTTTGTGCCCAAAAGATCATAAACAGCAGATTGTATATTTTGAAGAAAGATTTTTTATCACGGATAAAAGGAACAGAGCGGCAGACGGTCGCTCTGTTTTTTTAATAAAAATACAAAATTTAGTTCTTTTTGATCTGTTTATCTGTATTACCGGCAATAAAATGATCAATGAGAAGATTGATCGTATGCTGCTGTGTTTCAATGATTTTTCGGAAAGTTTCATTCTCTTTTGTCAGACGGTTGATTTCAGATTCACTATTCATTTTCATCTTCCTTTTTGCGCCACTCAAATCGATACAGGTATTGTATATATTTTCATGTTAAAAAAAATTATTTGAAATGTCAAGACAATAAAGACGTCTGTGGGAAAGATTATTGCTTTATTAACATAAAGCGTCAAAATAACTATTTTATTCGACAGAACATGCAAAAAATAAAGGCTGGGAAATAGTGTTGCAATACTGGAAACTTATGAATTTATGAATTTTTTACGAATAGATGTTATTTGCTGGAGGAATGTGCTAAAATATCATTCGGCTAATTATCTAAAGGGAAGATACACCCTTGAAATGAGGTTTGACATGAATGCTAGCAGAAAAAGAAAAAATACGAAACCAAAAGGTTTCTGGGAAAAATTAAAAGAGCAGAGAAATGAGAAAATAGCAGCCAGGAACAAAAAGTCGGATAAGAAGAATGATATTTTAAAAAAGGCAGGAAGCAGTATCATATCGTTGCTGCTTGTCATATTGCCGCCTGCGGCATGTTTTTATCTTATGGAGTGTTATTCACACAATCCGTTTATGGTCGTGCGTCCGTGGGCTCAGTTTTTTAATATTGTACTGTTTTTACTGGTAACGATTGTACTGTTTTTGCTGACAGGAAAATTAAAGACAGCACACCGGATCGTTTATGGTGTGGCGATGATCTATGGTATTGCAAACAGTTATGTAGTGCGTTTCCGTACAAATCCGATCGTGCCGTGGGATATTTTTTCATGGAAAACGGCGGCGAGTGTGGCGGATAATTATAATTTTATGCCGGATACGCGTATGGTCGTGGTAACACTGGTGTTTCTTGTGGCAATCGCATTATTTCATTTCATAAAGGTAAAAGTAACACGTTTTGTATTCTGGAAACGGCTTATACCGGCAGCACTTGTGGCTGTGGTGCTTTCACTGTTTGCGGGAACCTTACAGCAGGAGAGCTTTCAGAACAGCCACAGACTTTATAATAAGCTGTTTACACCGGTCTACATGACAGATGTGGATGGAATGGCAGTCACATTTGTGATGAATCTTGCATATATGTCGATCGATAAACCGGAGCATTACAGTGACTCGGAGGCACAGGCAGTGCTTGATTCCTACGGAGCAGGAGGTGCAATGTCGGAGGATACTGATCCGGCAGCAAAAGATGATACACAAAAGGATGAAGAACTTCCAAATATCATTGTGATGATGAATGAGTCGTTTTCGGATCTGTCGGTTCTGGGTGATTTTGAGACAAATGAGGATTACATGCCGTTTATTCACAGCTTGGAACAAGGAGCAGAAAATACGGTTACCGGAATGTTAAACGTATCTGTATGTGGCGGAAATACGGCAAATACCGAGTTTGAATTTCTGACCGGCAATACCATGGCATTTCTTCCACAGGGAAGTATTCCGTACCAGCAGTATATCAATGGGGATTTAAAGGCACTTCCGGATTATCTGAAAACATTAGGATATCAGACGATTGCAACACATCCATACAATGCAGGCGGATGGGAACGTGATACGGTTTATCCGATGTTAGGTTTTAACGAAAGTGTATTTAAAGATGAGTATGTGAATCCACAGTATGTGAGACAGTATATCAGTGATGAGAGCTGTGTGGATAAGATTATCGAATTTTATGAAAATAAAGAAACAGATAAACCATTGTTTGTTTTTAATGTGACAATGCAGAATCACGGTGGATATCAGGATCAGTATGGCAATTTTACCCCGGATATCTCAGTGAAAGATTCCACTAATTTTTCGCTGCAGCAGTATTTATCGCTGGTAAAACTTTCTGATTCAGCGTTGGAGTCTTTAATCTCTTATTTTAAAGATGCAGATGAAAAAACAGTGATCGTTTTCTTCGGGGATCACCAGCCGAGTGATGCCGTTGCATCTACGGTTCTTGCAAAAAATGGAATGTCCTGGAATCACCTGACAGAGGAACAGCAGAAACTGCGTTATCAGGTTCCTTATGTGGTATGGGCAAATTATGATATTGATGAGGAAACGGGTGCAGATACGAGTGCAAATTATCTTGCAGCAGAAGTGTTAGAGCGTGCAGGTGTTCCACTGGACGAATACCGTTCCTATCTGATGCATTTAAAGACAGAATATCCGGTCATTTCTGCCGTGCGTACGGTAAAAGCAGATGGCAGTGAAGTGCGGGCTTCCGATGAAAAAGATGAGATGGATATTTACCGGAAACTGCAGTATTATGAGTTGTTTGATCATGGAACTGTCAATTAGAAAATGATAAAAAGAGAGGTTTTGTTTTGAAAAGAGAAAAGAAACTGCAAAATCAATTGTGGAAAGAAAGAATGCCGCTTCTTGCTTCATTCTTTCTGCCATTTTTTATTCTGGTTGTGATATGTATCCTTCATGACGTTTATCCGTTTGGAGAGCAGTGTATTTTACACATTGATATGTACCATCAGTACTGTCCTTTTTTCACGGAGCTGATGGATAAGATCAAACATGGCGGCAGTCTGTTTTACTCATGGAATGTCGGACTGGGGGCAGATTTCATCTCTCTGTATGCCTATTATCTGGCAAGCCCCCTGAACTGGCTGCTGCTGTTATGTCCGCAAAATCATGTGATCGAATTTATGACCTTGCTTGTGATCTTGAAAATTTCATTTGCGGGACTGTTTTTTGGTTATTATTTAAAAGAGCACTTTGAAAAAAATCATATTGCGGTCAGTATTTTTGCGACAGCCTATGCATTGTGCGGATTCTCCGCAGCCTATGCATGGGATATCATGTGGTTAGACTGTATGATGTTAGCGCCGCTTGTTGTTCTTGGGCTCGAAAAACTGATCAAAGAGAAAAAGGTACTGCTTTATTATATCTCGCTGTCTTTATGCATTATCAGTAATTATTACATTGCGATCATGGTATGCATTTTTCAGGTGATCTGGTTTTTGATCACATGGCTTGAAAATAAGGAAACAGGGATCGGTGCCTGGATTCGTTTTGCAGTTTATTCTCTTCTGGCAGGTGGAACGGGTGCAGTTCTGATCATTCCTGAGGCGATCATACTTGGTGCGAGTGGGTCACAGAATATTTCGTTCCCGGATACGATGGAATGGTATTTTAACATTATCGCGGAGCTGGGAAGACATTCTGTGATGGCAGAGCCCTATACAGGAAAAGACCACTGGCCAAATATTTACTGTGGAGTATTTGTTATTCTTTTGTTTGTACTATATTTGCTTAATCGTGAAATATCCTGGAAAAAGAAGCTGGCGCGTGGAATTCTGGCAGTATTTTTTGTTCTCAGTTTTTCAAATAATATACTTGATTTCATCTGGCATGGCATGCACTTTCCGGATTCCCTGCCGGGCAGACAGACCTTTTTATATGCATTTCTGATGCTTGCGGTATCCTACGAGGCATTTTTACATTTTAAAGGGACGCGGTTTTTAGATGTGATCGCAGCGGGAGTGGCATCAGTTGGTCTGATGGCAGTTTCCTGTCATTTTTCCGATGGGACGATCTTAGGAGAGAGCGCGGCAACGGCAACTTATGTATTTCTGGGCAGCTATATTGTGGTGCTGCTGATCTATTTTTATGCGGAGGAATGTATCCGGGAAGATGAGGTAAAAAAGATCGGAAGGATCAAAAGGGCAACCAGGGAAGAACTGAAGAAGATCATGCTTGTCTGTGGCTGCGTAGCGATGCTGTTAGAATTATTCTTTAATTACAATGTGACCGGACTTGAGACAACAAGCAGGACTGCTTATGTAAAGGCGGTGGATGATTATCATGCGGTACTTGCAGAGGCAAAAGATCAGGCACAGAAGGAAGGCGTATTATTTTACCGGACAGAGGAATTAGAGCGTAAAACGAAAAATGATGCCGCATTGTATGGATATCGTTCTGCAACACAGTTTTCGTCACTGATGAATTTAGATGTCAGTCATTTTTATCAGGCAGTCGGAATGGAGGGCGGTAAGAATTTTTACTGCGTGAATGGGGCAACACCGCTTTTATCTGCGATGTTATCCCTGCGCTATGTGATCGCAGATAATGCGCTTGAGGCAAACCCGATCCGTTCTTTTGTGGCAGGAAGCGGAAACACTTATCTCTATGAAAATAAATACGTGCTCCCGCTTGGCTTTATGATGGATGAGAATGTGATCGAAGCGTGGGATTATTCTGATTTAGACGAGATCACAGCGCAGAATAAACTTGCAGAACTTCTCGGTGCAGATGAGACGATGCTGACAGAGATCCCATCGGAATCAGTGGTCGGAGAATCAACGATCGATGTGCAGGAAGATGCATATATTTTTGCTACCTATGATTCGACGACCGTGGACAGCCTGACAGAAGAGATCAGTGACGGCAGGACAAAATCTTTCACGAAAGTTTCGCATGGTTATACGCTTGATCTTGGATACTGCACGGCAGGTACGGAAGTAAAGATTAAAAACAGCAGCGAGGAGAGGGTGAACATTACTGCATATGCCTTAAATCTCGATGCAGTAGATACTGCTTATCAGACATTAAATGAGCAGACGATGGAGATGACGTCATTTTCCGATACGAAGATCACCGGAACGATCGATGTGAAAAAAGAAGGACGGCTGATCTTTTCAGTGGCGGATGATGCAGGATGGAAATTGTATGTTGATGGAGAAGAAACCAAGCCGGAAGTTTTTGGAGAGGCATTTATCAGTACTTATCTTGAAAAAGGAACACACACGATCGAACTGCGTTACCGGACACCTGGATTTATGGTGGGAGCCGGGATCTCATTTGTCTGTGTTATGATCGTTATCCTGACCGCATGCCTGACCGCATGGATAAAAAGGCACCATTGAAATTAAAGCGGTTCTGTGAGATACTATAGCTTGGAGGAGTTTGAGAAAGGTAGTGATTTATATGAGTAAAAAAGAGATAGAAATTTATAATGAAAATGCCGATGATATCAAAATCCGCCCATATGAGCATCATGCAAAATATTATGAGACGGATCAGATGGGGATCATCCATCATTCAAATTACATCAAATGGATGGAAGAGGCGAGGATGGATTTAATGGATCAGATCGGACTCAGTTACAAACAGATGGAGGAGATGGAGATCATAAGTCCTGTGCTCTCCGTATCCTGTGAGTATCACAGCATGGTACATTTTGATGATACCGTCGTAATCGAGACAAAGATCACCCGTTATAATGGTATCAAGATGGATTTGGAATACCGGATGACAGACAAAGAGACCGGAGAACTGCGGACAACCGGAAAGAGTTCCCACTGCTTTTTGAACCGTTCCGGAAGACCGATCTCATTAAAACGATCTTATCCGGAGATCGATACGAAGTTTTTTGAGTATACGGATGCGTGATGGAAGAAACAGCCATCATGTAATATACAGATTTTGGAAAATATATAAGAAAGAGGAAAGTAAGAAATGATACAGGAAAGATTAAAGGCACTGCGTGCAGAGATGGAGAAAAGAGGGATCACTGTATATGTTGTGCCGACTGCTGATTTCCATGAATCAGAATATGTAGGAGACCATTTTAAGGCAAGAAAGTTTATTACCGGATTTACCGGTTCTGCAGGAACTGCCGTTATCACAGCAGAGGAGGCAGGGCTCTGGACGGATGGACGTTACTTTGTACAGGCGGAAAACCAGCTTAAGGGCAGCACAGTTACACTCTACCGCATGGGCGAAGAGGGCGTGCCGACCGTAGATGAATTTGTAAAAGATAAATTAAACGAAGGTGGATGTCTCGGATTTGACGGACGTGTTGTAAACGGTACCTGGGGAGGTAAACTTGAAAAAATTGCTTCTGCAAAAAATGCCTCCATGCATGTGACAGAAGATCTGATCGACCTGATCTGGGAAGACCGCCCTGCATTGTCAAAACAGCCTTTATTTATTTTAGAAGAAAAATATTCCGGAAAAAGCACCGCGGATAAAATTGCAGATTTAAGGAAAGCTATGAAGGAGAATGGTGCAAATGTCCATATTTTAACTTCTCTTTATGATATCGCATGGCTTTTAAATATCCGTGGCAATGATATTGATTATGTGCCGGTCGTATTGTCATATCTGGTGCTGACAGAAACAGAATGTATCTGGTTTTTGCAGGAGGATGTAGTGGATGATAAGATCCGTGCTTATCTGGATGAAAACCATATCATTACAAAACCATATAATGCGGTCTACGATTATGTACCGGAAATCCCGGCAGACGCAGTCGTGCTGATGAACCGCGGCATGGTTAATTACCGTATCGTAAACAGTCTTGATAAAGCAATCAAAGTTGTGGATAAACCGAACCCGACCGAGCTTATGAAAGCAGTAAAAAATAAGACGGAGGTGGATAACACCAGAGCTGCACATGTAAAAGACGGTGTTGCATTTACGAAGTTCATGTACTGGCTCAAGACAAATATCGGCAAGATCCCTATGACAGAGATCTCGGCTTCTGACTATCTTGAAGCGCGAAGAAGAGAGCAGGAGAATTTTATTGAGTTGAGTTTTGATACGATCTGTGCTTATGGTGCAAATGCTGCGATGATGCATTATGCTGCAACACCGGAATCAGATACGGAATTAAAACCGGAAGGATTCTTACTGGTGGATTCCGGCGGACATTACTTTGAGGGAACCACAGATATCACAAGAACCATGGCACTTGGACCGATCACAGATGAGATGCGTCTGCATTTCACAACCGTATGCAGATCGAATATGAATCTTGCACATGCGAAGTTCTTATATGGATGTACCGGATTAAACCTTGATATTTTGTCCCGTGGTCCTCTCTGGGAGATGGGCATTGATTATAAATGCGGTACCGGACATGGCGTTGGGTATGTGTTAAACGTACATGAGGGACCGAATGGTTTCCGCTGGAGAGTTGTGCCGGAGCGTCATGACAATGGTGTTTTAGAAGAAGGAATGATCACGACAGATGAGCCGGGCGTATATTTAGAGGGCAGATACGGCATCCGTACGGAAAATGAACTTGTATGCCGTAAGGCTGAGAAAAATGAGTATGGTCAGTTCATGGAATTTGAAAATATTACCTATGCGCCGATCGATCTTGATGCGATCGATCCGGATCTTTTAAGCGCACGTGAGAAAAAGATGTTAAATGATTATCATAAGATGGTATATGATACCATTTCCCCGTATATGACACCGGAGGAAAATGAGTGGCTGAAACGCTACACAAGAGCAATCTAAAAGACAGAGAATGGAGAGAACAATGGGCGGAAAGCTGGTATTGATTGACGGACACAGTATTTTGAACAGGGCATTTTTCGGAATCCCGGATCTGACGAATTCGGAGGGACTTCATACGAACGCAGTCTATGGATTTTTGAATATTATGTTCAAGATTTTAGAGGAGGAGCAGCCGGATTATCTGACGGTTGCATTTGATGTGTCAGAGCCGACTTTCCGCCATAAAATGTTCGCCGAATACAAAGGCACGAGAAAGCCGATGGCACAGGAACTGAGAGAACAGGTTCCGCTCATAAAAGAAATGTTAAAGGCGATGGGAGTCACCACGATCGAAAAAGGCGGTTACGAGGCAGATGACCTGCTTGGAACCATTGCAAAACAGAGCGAACAGAAAGGTCTTACCGTTTCCGTGGTTTCCGGCGACCGTGATCTTTTACAGCTTGCAACGGATCATATAAAGATCCGTATCCCAAAAACAAAGCGCACCGGTACAGAGATTGAAGATTACAATGCCACAGAGGTAAAAGAAAAGTATCAGGTAACACCGATCGAATTTATAGATGTCAAGGCACTGATGGGTGATACTGCGGACAATATTCCGGGTGTGCCTGGGATCGGTGAAAAGACGGCAACTGCGATCATTGCGCAATACGGAAGCATTGAAAATGCCTATGCGCATGTGGATGAATTAAAGCCGCCGCGTGCAAGCAAAAATTTAAAAGAATACTATGATCTTGCACAGATGAGCAAGACTCTTGCAACGATCGAAATTCACGCAGACATTGACTATGATCTTGCCGGTGCTAAGATAAACGGCATTTCCACTCTGTATACCGAGGAGGCATATCTTCTCTGCAAACGGCTGGAGTTTAAGAATCTTTTGAACCGGTTTGAGGTGGAAACACCGAAGAATCAGGCGGCAGAACATTTTAAACTTGTCGAAGATGAAAAAGAAGCAGAAAAAGTATTTGCAAAACTGCGCGGCAGAAATTGTGGATTTTATATTGTATCAGGCAGCGATGAACGCTGTCTTGGAGCTGCAGTTTCAATTGGGGAGAAAGAAACCTTTTTTATAAAAGCAGGAGAGAATCTTTCTGCAAAGCAGATCCTTTCCATGTTTACTGCAAGCGAGGCTGCATCCTATGCGACACTTGATTTAAAACCACAGCTTGCAGCACTTGGTTTACTGGAACGTCAGGAAAATGGTAATATTGCTTTATCAGATCTTTTTGACGGAGTGATCGCAGCCTATCTTCTGAATCCGTTAAAAAATGAATATCCATATGAAGATATTGCAAAAGACTATCTGGGACAGATGGTGCCGTCTAAGGCAGATCTTCTTGGAAAACAGACCATAGAGCAGGCAATGAAAAATGCGCCGGAAGCATTCCTAAGTTATGTATGCTACATGGCATATGTGGCGCAGGCATCAAAGAAGACACTCGAAGATGATCTGAAAGAAGAGGGCATGGATCAGCTATTTTCCGAGATTGAGATGCCACTTGTATTTACTCTTGCAGATATGGAAAATGAGGGAATCATTGCATGCAGGGATGCGCTGATGGAGTATGGAGATAAACTTGCAGTGCGTATCGCAGAACTGGAAAAACAGATTTATGAGGAGGCTGGGGAAGAATTTAATATCAATTCCCCAAAACAGCTTGGAGTAATTTTATTCGAGAAACTTTCCATGCCATATGGGAAGAAAACAAAGACCGGATACTCAACGGCAGCAGATGTGTTAGAACGGCTTGCACCGGAATACCCGATCGTTTCCGATATTTTAGAATACCGTCAGCTTACCAAGTTAAAGTTCACCTATGCGGACGGACTGGTAAACTATATCGCAGAAGATGGCAGAATCCATACCAGTTTTAATCAGACGATCACAGCTACCGGACGATTGAGCAGCACGGAACCGAATTTGCAGAATATTCCGATGCGTATTGAACTTGGAAGACTGATCCGCAAGGCATTTGTTCCAAAAGAGGGATTTGAGTTTATGGACGCTGATTATTCTCAGATTGAACTTCGTGTCTTAGCACATATGTCCGGGGATGAAAAGCTTATTGAAGCATACCGGGAGGCACAGGATATTCACAGGATCACAGCTTCCCAGGTATTTCACATTCCGTTCGACGAAGTGACGGATCTGCAGCGCCGCAATGCCAAGGCAGTAAATTTTGGAATCGTATACGGAATCAGTTCATTTGGACTGAGTCAGGATTTAAGCATCAGTAAGAAAGAGGCAGCAGAGTATATAGAGCGTTACTTTGAAACTTATCCGAAGATCAAGACATTTTTAGATGGACTTGTGACGGAGGCAAAAGAAAAAGGTTATGTGACGACTATGTTTGGAAGAAGGCGTCCGGTACCGGAACTTTCGAGCAGCAATTTTATGCAGCGTTCGTTTGGTGAACGTGTTGCCATGAACTCTCCGATTCAGGGAACGGCGGCAGACATTATCAAGATCGCAATGATACGTGTGCATGACAGACTGTTAAAAGAAAATTTAAGATCGCGTCTGATCTTAACAGTGCATGATGAACTGTTGGTGGAGACAGCGGTTGAGGAGGAAGATGCAGTCAAAAAGATTCTTGAAGAAGAAATGCATGGAGCAGCAGACCTTGCGGTAACGCTTGAGATTGATGCACATGTGGGAAAAAACTGGTATGAAGCAAAATAAAATATTTCAGTTTCGGGGAGCACAGAACAGATGAAATTTATAGGAATTACCGGCGGTGTCGGTGCGGGAAAATCAGAAATACTTCATTATCTTGAAACAAAAGACGGCGTAAAAGTCATGCTGGCGGATGAGATCGCACACGAACTGATGCTTCCGGGAACAGATTGTTATCAGAAATTAAAAGACAGATTCCGGAATGAAGATATCTGGTCAGAGGATGGTTCGTTTGACCGGAAAAAGTTAGCAGCAGTTATTTTTTCCGATGAGGGAAAAAGAGAAACTTTAAATGGAATCGTGCATCCTGCAGTCAAGAGATACATCAGAACTGTTGCAGAAGCAGAGCGGGAAAAGGGAGAACTTAAGATCCTTGTTTTAGAGGCGGCACTTTTGATTGAAGAACATTATGATGAAATTTGTGACGAACTTTGGTATATTTATACCAGAGAGGATATAAGAAAAGAACGCCTTATGAGATCGCGCGGATATTCCATGCAGAAAGTACAGCAGATTTTTGACAGTCAGTTAGAGGAATCTGTTTACCGGAAGTATTGTAAAGTGGTGATCGATAATAACGGAACGGTGGAAGAAGCAAGACAGCAGATTGATTTGGCAATCACAAATATGGAGAACGAGTAGGAGATACTGCAGATGAGTGACGGAAAAGACATGGAACAGTCATTGGTGTTCGGACTTGACATTGGTACAAGAAATGTAGTTGGAACTGTAGGTTACCGTACAGAGGATCAGTTTATCGTAACTGCACAGTATATCATGCAGCATGATACAAGAGCGATGTTAGATGGACAGATCCATGATATCGGACGTGTATCAGGGACGATAAGAAAAGTAAAAGAACAGTTGGAAAAACAGATCGGAAAAACCCTGACAGAAGTATGTATTGCTGCCGCAGGACGTGTGCTTAAGACGGTTACAACAAGTATCAGTTACGATTATCCGGAGGAAAGCGTAGTCACCGGAGAAGATATACATACACTTGATCTGCTTGGAATTGAAAAGGCACAGAAAATTTTACAGGAAATGAATGATACCAATTACAAATTTTATTGTGTGGGATATTCTGTGGTCAGATATTTTTTGAATGATGAGCCATTTTCAAACATTGAATCACATAAAGCAGACCGTATCGGCGAAGATATTATCGTAACATTTCTGCCGGAGGATGTAGTGGACGGACTTTATGCGGCGGTAAATCAGGCAGGACTTGAAGTAGCAAATCTGACATTGGAGCCTATTGCTGCTATTAATGTTGCAATCCCTGAAAGCTATCGTCTGCTTAATATCGCACTGGTCGATATTGGAGCGGGAACATCCGATATTTCCATTACGAAAGACGGAAGCATCATTGCATACGGTATGATTCCTCTTGCAGGAGATGAACTGACAGAACTGATCGTGCAGAATTATCTGGTTGATTTTAAAACTGCCGAATACATCAAATTGCTGAGCACAACAGAGGATGAGATCACCTATAAAGATATCATGCTGATCGAGCATACGATTCCGGCAAAAGAGGTATGGGAGCTGACTAAACCCGTAGTGGATGAGATGACAACCGCAGTAGCTGCCAAGATCAAAGAATTGAATGGTGATCAGACGGTCAGTGCAGCGTTTATCGTTGGTGGCGGTGGTAAGATCCATGGTTACACAAAAATGCTTGCAGAGAAATTAGATCTTCCGGACGTGCGTGTGGCACTGCGTGGCGAAGAGGTACTGCAGGAAGTTGTTTTTGAACAGCAGGATATCAAGAAAGATCCGCTGCTTGTAACACCGATCGGAATCTGCCTTAATTATTATGAGCAGAGAAATGGATTTATCATGGTGCGTTTCAATGGTGAGCGGCTTAAATTATATGATAATGAGGGATTAACAATCGTGGATGCCGCATTGCAGGCAGGTTTCCCGAACGAGGATCTTTTCCCGAAGAGGGGATCGGAACTTAACTTTTTTGTAAACGGTGCAAAACGTATCATCCGCGGAGAACAGGGCGAGTCGGCAGCAGTTTATATGAATGACCGGCCGACAAACCTGAATGCCGCCTTAGAGCCTAACTGTGAGATCATAATTGAGCCGTCCACAGCGGGAAAGCCGGCATCCTGCACGTTAGATCAGTTAGAGGAATATACTTCTGATTACGTGGCATTTGTAGTCAATGGAAATGTGATAAGATGTCCGAAGTTCTTAGAGGTCAACGGTAATTTAGAGCTGCCTTCCTATCAGATCAAAGAGGGAGACCAGGTGGAGACCAGAAGTTTCTACACAGTAGGACAGCTTGCAGAATTTATGGATGTGGAAGTGAATGTTGAGCATGTGATCTTAGTAAATAATCGTCGTGCAACACTCGATTCCCTGATCTATGAAAACTTCACGATCGAGTGGACCGTGCGTTCTTATGGTAAACCATCATTCCAGCCGTTAGAGCAGGAAGAAGTAAAGACACCGACTGTCGGGGAATACAAAGAAGAAGAGATACCGGATATTGTAGAGCCAAAGACAGAGGCACAGGATAGCGCAGATGCAGCAGTTTCGCATGATGACAGCAGTGCAAAGGAGAGTACAGCGCGGACAGATGATGCTGCCGCACCAGATGGAGATCAGGTAAATGCAGACAGCACAGAGGGAACAGACGATGTTACTGCATCAGAAGAAAATACGGCAGGATCAGACAGCATGGCTGCGTCAGATGAAGTCACAGTGAATGCAGGGAATGCAGCTGCGGCAACAGATGAGAACACAGTGAATGCAGAAGCGTCCCAGTCAGATTCAGTGCCAGACGCTGCAGCAGAAGATACAGCTGAAAATGTAACAGAACAGACAGAAGTACAGAGTGTACAGAACACGGATGAAAAACCGGAAGATGGCAATGCGGTATTAGTATATATCAATGGTCAGCCGGTAAAACTTACCGGAAAACCACAGTATATATTTGTAGATATTTTTGATTTTTACGAATTTGATCTCACAGCTTCAAACGGCAGGGCAATCATTACCAATTTGAATGGTGAGAATGCATCGTATTCTGCAGTATTAAAGGCCGGAGATACGATCGAACTTAGATGGAAAGAGAATTAAAGCAATGGAATTATGCAGTATAGCAAGCGGCAGCAGCGGAAACTGTATCTGTGTCGGATCTGATGACTGTCATGTACTTATCGATGCGGGAATCAGTGGAAAACGGATTGAAAACGGACTCAATTCAATTGATCTGAAAACGGAAGAAATGAAAGGCGTTCTCGTAACACATGAACATATCGATCATATATCTGGACTGGGCGTCATTGCCAGGCGTTACGGGCTTCCAATCTATGCCACGGAAGGTACGATAGATGCAATTTTGAATACAAAGTCTGTCGGAAAAATAGATGAATCTTTATTTCATGCAATAACGCCGGAACAGCCCTTTGAAATCGGGGATCTTTTGATCGAACCGATCTCAATCTCACATGATGCGGCAGATCCGGTCGCCTACAAAATAAAAAATGAGGAAAAAACAGCTGCGGTAGTAACTGATCTTGGCACTTATGATGAAAATATCATTCATAAAATAAAAAATCTGGATGTACTTTTATTAGAGGCAAATCATGATGTACATATGCTGCAGGTCGGCAGTTATCCTTATCAGTTAAAACAGAGGATTCTTGGGGAAAAGGGACATCTTTCTAATGAACTCTCTGGTCAGCTTTTAGGAGAAGTGCTTCATGATCATTTCAATACGGTTATTTTAGGCCATCTCAGCAAGGAAAATAATTATGCAGAGCTTGCATATGAGACAGTCCGGCTGGAGGTAACAATGGGAGAGAACCCTTATAAAGGTGATGATTTTCCGATGTATGTGGCAAAACGGGATGAGCCGTCAGAGCGTATCGTTTTTTAAAAAATAATATTTCTAATGACATTTAGTAGAAAAATTTATAAATGCCAACACATTTAACAGTGGAAATTATAAATCACATATGATATGATTATCCATAATATTTGCACTGATTTAGTAAAGCAGAAAAGTGAGGAGAGCAGAGATGGAGAACACAGCAGACA
>OHAB01000979.1_pt1 | contig 20462 bp, 15 predicted proteins | sample 1577031 | NCBI WGS metagenome assembly OHAB01 (sample SAMEA3541477, study PRJEB24748) | human gut metagenome | biome: human gut; feature: human-associated habitat; material: faeces | place: China | collected 2012 | reverse complement strand
CCGCTTGCCGCAAGCAGAAGGACAAGTAGGCTGACAGTTTGCTTTTTCATATTGAGTTTCGTTTATAAATCAACATATCAATCAAAAAACTTTATCGACAAATATAGAACTTATTAACGAACTGCACACATAAAAAAGGAAAAATTAATTCCGGCAAACGGTTAAAACTTTCTATCTTTGCAGCGCTTATGAAGGAACTCCGTTACATACTGGCTGTACTCTTTTCCTCCCTTATCATTATAAGCGGAGTGGGGATTTCTGTAGTTCAGTATTGCTGTGCCGGATGCGAGACGACACAAAGTTGCTGCACCTCCGGCTGTTCCAAATGCCATAATGCACATCGTGCCTCACGGCAAACATGCAAGGATACCGGCTGTACAGCCGTCTACTACAAGGTGGATTTCGTGAAGCATGCACACGAGTCTGTTTCGTTCGTGCCATTCCTTACACTGTTTTGCGAGCAACTGCCGCTGTTTGATCACTCCTTGCCGCAGGTGGCTTGTACTCCGAGAGTTGTTTCAGGAGCACCGCCATATGTCGTCGGCTCGCGTCATTATCTGGCGCTCTATTCCACGCTTCTCATTTAGTGTTGTTTTATACGGGGCAATGACATGAATTGTCCGGAGGGAACTGTTTGTTTTTTAATCACTTCTTTAAGTATAAAACAGAAATGAAATATAGTTTGATAGCCATTCTTCTGTTCTCTTTCACCGCCTTGCAGGCGCAGGTAAAGGGAACGGTAAAGGATAATTTGGGCGACCCGATTGCGGGTGCCAACCTCTTCTGGCAGAGAACCACCCAAGGTACCACCACTTCGGCGGACGGTACTTTCTCCTTGTCCAAACCCAATGACAAGCATATGCTTGTAGTCAGCTTTATCGGTTTTGAGAACGATACGATACACGTCAGTAACCGCAATGAGACGCTCGACATTGTCTTGCGCGAAGGGGTGGAACTGAGCGAGGTGAATGTGGTCAGCCGTAAGTTGGGCACCATGAAGCTGCGCAACAGTGTGATGAATGAAGATATGATAAGTAGCGCCGAGTTGAGTCGTGCCGCCTGCTGTAACCTGGGAGAGAGTTTTGTGACCAATCCCTCGGTGGACGTCACCTACTCTGACGCCGCCACCGGTGCCAAGCAAATCAAGCTTCTCGGCTTGTCCGGTACGTATGTGCAAATGATGACGGAGAATATCCCCAACTACCGCGGCTCTGCCGCCCCCTACGGACTGGGTTATGTACCCGGGCCATGGATGCAGAGTATTCAGGTGAGCAAGGGCAGTTCGTCCGTGAAGAACGGCTATGAGGCCATCACGGGACAAATTAATGTGGAATTCAAGAAACCCCAGTTGCCCGAGGCCGATTGGTTCTCCGCCAACCTCTTTGCCAGCAGCACCAACCGCTACGAAGCCAATGCCGATGCCACGGTGAAACTCTCCAAACGTTGGAGCACCTCTTTGCTGGCGCATTACGAGAATGAGACCAAAGCTCACGACAGCAACGACGACGGCTTTGCCGACATCCCCCGTGTGGAGCAGTACAACCTCTGGAACCGCTGGGCATACATGGGCGACCGCTACGTCTTCCAGGCAGGCATCAAAGTGCTTACGGAAGACCGCAACAGCGGGCAAGTCAGCCATGGCAAAACGTCCCTGGCAGACCCTTATAAGATAAGTATAGGTACCGACCGCTACGAAGCCTTCACCAAGAACGCCTATATATTCAATAAGGAGAAGAACACCAACCTGGCATTGATCCTTTCCGGCTCCCTGCACAAGCAGGATGCCTTGTACGGACGGAAAATCTACGATGTGGACCAGCACAACGCTTATGCCTCCTTGCTGTTCGAGACGGAACTGACCAAGCGTCAAAGCCTTTCTGCCGGACTGAGCTTCAACTATGACTCCTACGACCAGCACTATCGCCTGGACAATGACGCCGCACAGCCTTTGACGAAGAAATTCACCAAAGAAGCCGTCCCCGGCGCCTACGTGCAGTACACCTACAACTGGGACGATAAACTGGTGCTGATGGGTGGTATCCGCGGCGACCATAGCAGTGAGTACGGCTATTTCGTCACTCCGCGTTTCCATGTGAAGTACAATCCCAACGAGTATGTACATTTCCGTCTTTCGGCAGGAAAGGGATACCGCACGAACCATGTGCTGGCCGAGAATAACTACCTGCTGGCAAGCAGCCGCCGGATAGACATCGCCAAACGTCTTGACCAGGATGAGGCCTGGAACTATGGCGCAAGCACTTCCGCCTATATTCCCTTGTCCGGCAAAACCTTGAACCTGAATGCGGAATACTATTACACGGATTTCCGCAAGCAGGTGGTGGTGGATATGGATACGGACCCGCATGCCGTTCTGTTCTACAACCTTTACGGCCGTTCCTATTCGCAGGTAGTGCAGGTGGAGGCAAGCTATCCGTTCTTCCCGGGTTTCACCTTTACCGCGGCTTACCGTTGGACGGATGCCAAGACGAATTACAACGGAGAGCTGATGGAGAAACCCCTTACCAGCAAGTATAAAGGTTTGCTGACGGCTTCTTATCAGACACCTTTGGGATTGTGGCAGTTTGATGTGACTTTGCAGTTGAACGGTGGCGGGCGCATGCCGGCTCCATACGAACTGACAGACGGCAACTGGTCGTGGGAAAGGCGTTATGGCGGCTTCGAGCAGTTGAGTGCCCAGGTGACGCGCTATTTCCGTCGCTGGTCTATATACGTCGGTGGCGAGAACCTGACAAACTTCAAGCAGAAAAACCCCATCATCGATGCTTCCAATCCCTGGGGAAGCAACTTTGATGCTACGATGGTGTGGGGACCGATGCATGGGGCAAAAGCCTATGTAGGTGTCCGTTTTAACTTGCCGAGAATATAATATTATTTATTAAATCAATAGCGAAACAATGAAAACAAGAAGATTTTTAATGACTTTGGCAGTTGTACTCTTCTGTGCATCTGCCGCAATGGCAAAAGACATCCGTACAGCCGTGTTCAAGGTGGCACAGATGAAGTGTGAGAACTGTGTAAGGAAGATAAACAATAACATCCGTTTTGAGAAGGGACTGAAGGACTTCCACACAGACCTGAAGACAAAGACGGTAACCATCACGTATGATGCCGACAAGACCAATGTGGAAAAGTTGAAAGAAGGTTTCCAAAAGTTCCATTATGAAGCGGAGTTTGTCAAGGAAACCAAGCAGGACGATAAGAAGTAATTGAACAAACTGCTCATTCCAGTTGTTGCTTTATTAAAGCGGAACAACAACCATCTAAAAAATAAATCGAATGAGCAATATAATTACTAAGGCACATCCCGTGCCGGATATGCACAGCACGGGATTGCGCGTCGTCGGTGCATGGCTTTTTGCCATCGTACTGATACTGTTTTCTACAGTCTTTGTGCATGTACCCTATACCCGTGAAATACAGATGGTACTGGCAATTCCGGTACTGCTGTTTTTCGGCGCTCCTTTTTATGCCGGTGCCTGGAAGGGAACCCGGTCGGGCCGCAACAATATAGACCGTCTGGTGGCGCTTACCACCTCTGTGGCTTTTCTGTTCAGTGTGTTCAACACTTTCTTCCCGGATTATTGGCTGGGCATCGGGCTGGAACCGCATGTCTATTATGGGGTTGCCGCCGTCATCATCGCCTTTTCCCTGACCGGCGAGTTTATGGAGGAACGTGCCCGGCGAAATGTGTCGGCGGCTATCTGCCGGTTGGGAGGCTGGCAGCATAACGCAGCCCGCGTACTGCCGGAGAAGCAACGCATTGACGACCGCGTTGCCGAGCTTTTTGTCCCGGTCATTCTCATCATTTCCCTGCTGACCTTTTTTATATGGGTGTTCTTCGGAGGCATAGATGTAGTGTCACACGGTCTGTTTGCCGCTTTGTCCGTATTGGTGGTGGCTTGTCCGTGTGCGGTAGGGCTGGCCACTCCAGTAGCTTTGGCGGCGGGCCTTAATAAAGCTGCCCGCAATCATATCCTTATCAGGGACACTTCCGCTTTAGAGCAGATGCGCAATGTGGATGTGGTGGTATTCGACAAGACCGGGACCTTGACAGAAGGACATCCTACGGTAATAGGCTGGCTGTGGGCGCAAGGGCAGGAGGAGCATTATAAAGATGTACTGCTTGCTGCCGAGTCTACTTCGGACCATCCTCTGGCAGAAGCAATCGTTACGGCCCTGGAAGGGGAGGAGCAGGTTATCCCTGCCCACCTGGACGGTTTTGAAAACATTACCGGAAAAGGTGTCAGAGTGGCCTATCAGGGTGCGGAATATTGGGTAGGAAGCCATAAACTGCTGAAAGATTATCAAGCCAATTTGTCGGATATCCTGGCCGATATGCTGACACAATATGAATCGGACGGAAACAGTATTGTCTACTTTGGGCGTGAGAACGATTTACTTGCCGTTATTGCCATCAAGGACCAGTTGCGGGTGACTTCTATGGAAGCTATCCGGGAACTGCGTATCCAGGACATCGAGATATGCATGCTTACGGGAGACGGTGAGCGTACAGCTTCTTCCGTGGCCGGCAGTTTGGGTATCATGCGTTTTGTGGCTGATGCCATGCCCGACGACAAAGAGGATTTCATCCATAAGCTGCAGCTTCAGGGTAAAACGGTCGCCATGGTAGGTGACGGCGTGAACGATGCGCAAGCCTTGAGCTGTGCTGATGTAAGCATTGCCATGGGAAAGGGGACCGATACGTTGATGGACACCGCCATGATTACTCTCAGGACTTCAGACCTGCTGCTGTTGCCCAAAGTTTTCCGGTTGTCTCGCCAGACTGTGAGCCTCATGTACCGGAATCTGTTCTGGGCTTTCATCTATAATACAGTAGGTATCTTTGTCGCGGCCGGAGTACTCTATCCCGTCTATGACATCCTGCTGAGTCCTGCGCTGGCAGGTGCTGCCATGGCTCTTTCCTGTGTATCCGTGGCTTTGAGCAGCCTTCGTCTGAGTTCCAGGTTCTGACGGCTGTATTCTCAGCTGTTCCTATACTCCAGCGGACTCATGCCCATGTGCCTCTTGAAGTATTTTCCAAAGAAGGAAGCACTGGGGAAGTTCAGGGAATAGGCAATCTCCTGAATGGTCATGTTGGTTGATTTCAGCTTGGCTTTCACGTCTACGATGACGACGTGGGCGATGATGTCCAATACATTTCTGCCGGTCACCTGCCTCACGGTGGTGCTGAGGTGTTGCAGGGAGATGCCCAGTTTGTCGGCATAGAATTGCGCGCGGCGTTCGCGGGTATAGTTTTCGATGACGAGCTGCACCAGTTCGCGGCATATTTCCTCTTTCCGGCTCTTGTTCCCTTTTTGCATCTGCGGACGGTGGCAATACATTCTGTCTATGCCGCTGAGGAGCATGTTCAATGTGCTTTGAGCCATTTTTGTATCGGGAGGATAGGGACCGGTCGTGATGCGTGCCCATAGGGCAAAATAGTCCTTGAAGTAGGAGGCGACGGTAGGGTTGACAGCCAGTACCGGATACTCCAGTATGTTGGAGAAAGAGCTCAATGTAGACTGGATGAGGTTGACTCCATTGAGGCAATGGGAAGAAACCCCCACGAATCCCAGGCACCCTTTTTCCTTTTGTTCGTAAAACTGTATGATAGTTCCGGGAAGCAGGGTAATAAAATCCCCTTGCTTGATTTCCGTATCCATCAGATTGATGGATACCGTGATGGAACCTTCTATGCATAGTGCAAAGATGCATGCTTTCAGGCGGCACGACTGTTTGTATATGTTTAGAATGTCTTCCGTTACTTCAGTCCATGCAATCATGTCTACTGGCAGGTCGACTTGAGGAAATTCCATACGCTTTGTCGTTTAGAGTTTGCACAAAGGTAATTCTTTTCCGGGAAAAAGTAACGGAAGACATTCTGTTTTTAAAATGAAATGTTCTTTTTTTAAAATGTAACGTCCATCTTTACGACGAAAGTACGTGGCGCGCCCACTGCCATGGGACGATAGCTGTACTCCTTGTTCAGCAGGTTGTTTATCATGAACTGGAAAGCTACTTCCTTGGTGGCTTTCACCCCGAAGCGCATGTCCACTGTGGCATAGTCCGTATTATGCTTTTTCCAATAGGATGCCAGGGTTTCCCCGTTGGACGAGCCGAAGAGGATGTCGCGCACGTAGTCCAGCAGGTCAGGTTCACTTTTGCTGCGTTCGTCCAGCATAATATAGTCCACGGCAAGTATCTTGCTTTTCCAGTTTACGTTGGCACCTATGTTGATGCGTTTCCACTGAAAGTCCAGCGTGGCCTTGAAACTGTGTTTCGGACGATATTTCAAGTACTTGCCGTCATTGCTTTTCTCCTTCATCTGAAGCGGGTCGGTATAGGTGTTCTCCAGGGCATTGCGTTTCTTGTAGTCGGCATCCCTCGGTTCGGTATATACATATCCCAGGTTATAGAGCAGCTTGGCGTTTTTGTTGAAGGTGTACATGCCGTTGGTGCTGATTTCCATTCCATAAATCTGTGCTTTGGACACGTTGTGGAACTGTGCCCCGATGCCGAAACCCTTGCCGTTCTTCAGCATTTGTATGGCGTCTGTAACGCTGTTTATCATGCTCAGGTCCGCATTGTTGAATAGGCCGAACTGGAATTCCACCATATCCTTGTATTGGGTATAGAAAGCGGCGACATCTGCAAATCCTTGTAAATTGCCTGCCTTGTACCCTTGCTTGAATCCCAGCTCGGCATTGAATCCTTTTTCCGGCTGTACGTTGTAGTTGGGATATACACCTACACCTCCGATGTCTTTGCGAAGGTATTTCTCGGTGATGGAGGGATTACGGTAACCCTGGCCGAAGCTGGCACGCAGGAAGCTGTAATCGGCTAGCTGGTAGTTCAGCCCGGCACGGAACACGGGGCGGAAAGGAATCTTGCTCCCGAAAACCTTTGTGTCGGCTTCCCGGTAGTGCTTGTCTATCCGGTAGTATTCGGCACGTACACCGGCCGATACGCTCAGACGATCCCAAAAACGTTGGGCATATTGCAGGAAAGCGGCGATGTTGTCACTTTTATATATCTCATCCATTACAGCAGAGTCATAGCGGATATGTTCGAATGTAACCCCCGTAGTGATTTGCGCACCACTGTTCCATTTTTTATTAAATTGGTAGTCGAGGTAATAGTCGAAATTCTTGTCCGTCTGTGTTTTCGGATTAATGCGTGACGGATTAATAACATTAGATAGCCAAGGAACGAGATCACTGGGCAATTTGCCATCTTGTATCAGTTTGTCTAAATCAGCGGGCAGCCCGTGATCCATAGTCCATGAGATTAAGTCGCAATAGTCGGCAGTTGTTGCATTCGGGAATATATTTCCTAATGAAGTGAATATTCCATTCATTGCATCTTCCAGGTTTCCATTGATAAGTCCTGAACCAATGCCAATTAATGCCGGATAAAGTGAACTGTAATCACCTCCTGCTATATTTTGTATTGTTTGGGCATCGGTTCCCATATTCCCTAGAATATCGGTAATGGAGGCTCCGTTGGTGGGTCGTATAATGTTGTCGGCACTATAATAGAAACGGCCTTTAATCTTATGTGATGTACCGTTCTCCGGATTCACATAGTTGATGAACGGGTCGATATGGAAGTTATTTTCTTCACGTCCCATGTTGGTGAAAGGAGATGGCTTGTATACTTCTGTCGGTGAACGCCAGATAAAGAAATCTCCATATTGGTTGGACAGGAAGTCAACATTGAATCCATAGTTCAATAGTTTCATACCCATATCCGGCTGATGATAGGTCAGGCTCCCACCCATCCGGAAACGTTTGTTGTATCCTTGTTCGCGATATCCTTCGTCGGTGAAGAGGTTAATACCTCCGCTAACGTCGAAATTACCGATACGGCGGGAGTGGGAAAGGTCGAATCCTTCGTAAATAGGATTGCGTACACCACTAAGAAGGCTTCCACGCAAGATAGGTTTCACTGCGTATTTATCTTCTTTCCAAAAGCTCTTGTCGCTCCATTGATATTCATCATTTTCTGCATCACCATATACACCAACGTAAGCACTGAACCTGGTTTTCGGCGTTAGTCCCGGACGGGCGGTACGGATATTGATAATACCATTCAGTGCTGACGAACCATATAGTACCGAAGAAGCTCCTTTTATCACTTCCACTTGTTCTACATTTTCTAGAGGTACGGTGTTCCAATTTATTTCTCCGGTTTTAGGGTTGAGTGTACTCATTCCGTCTACCAGAATTTGGCTACGTGCACCTACTCCGTAGGTCCATCCGCTACCACCACGCATGGAAGGCTGTTTATCTACAATATCTACTCCGGGAAGTGTACGAAGGGTAGAGGAGATATCTGTCGGTGCTTGGCGGGCAATATCTCCTGATTTGACTACATCCATAGAGACGGTAACATCGCTCAACTTCTGCTCAAAACGTCCTGCACTGACCACTACTTCTTCCAGTAGCTTGGTGCTTTCTTTCATATAGACGTCTTTGGTGACAATTTCACGTTTATTGATCACAATAGGCATTAGCACATCTTCATAACCTACATAACTGAAAACAAGGTCAACTCCTCCTTCTGGAAGTTTGATTTCATATTCTCCGTTGATGTTGGATACTACTCCCTGATTGCCGTGAAGCTTATAAGTGACGGCTGCTCCTACCAATGGTTCATTGGTCTTTGCATCGTATATATGTCCTTTAAGGGTTTGGGCAAAACTATTCCCCAATCCAATAAGACTAATGAATAAAGTTAGGATATGTAGTTTTTTCATTTTTCTTATTTTTTATTGCTTTGTACAAGCTCTAAACCAAATTCGATTTTTTGGGGCGAAAGGAAAGCTTTCGAAATTCCATCTAAAAACGCAGAGATTATGCTTCCTAATGCTTGCATATCCTCTGGAAGCATACTAATTACTAATGGACTCAAGTCTGGAAGTAATTTAGCTATAGGAGTAAATTCTTCTTTATCTAAATAAATATGAGTGTGCCCCTCTTTTGAGGTAACAAGCATTGGAATTCCTGTAGTTAACCAATTAAAAAGTGCTTTGAAAGAGGTATCATTGATATTGATCAGAAATCCAAGTGTGTCGTTGTTTAGACTTTGATTAAGGGTAGTTAGTAGCTCTTTCAATTTCATCGGAGCCATTTGAGAGATAGCATCAATGATTGCATTAATTATATTTGCATCTATATGCTTGTCGCTAGCTATTTGAGAAATTATGTTGGCTAAGTTTAATTTTAATATAAACTTGTCATTTTTCTGATGCCAGTTGGCAAACCCTTTAGGAGATGGAATGTATTTGCGATTAGCAATATGAGGAGTGATCATATCTTGTGTCAGTGGAACTGAGAGAAAGCCAAAAATAGTTTCCATATCTAGTCCTGATAGTGGTTCATTAGAATAGGAGGCTGTTATATTTCCATCTGCTCTTAAAGTTATATCTTGTAAAACTTGTGGTAAGATATAGCTTAAAATGTTTTGAATTGCATTACCCCATGTCTGAGTTGTGGCTCCGCTTTCTGAAGCTTCTATGTCTGCATAAAAATAGCATGATGCATTTAAAACTTGTCCATCAACTTCTTGCCATGTATATTCATCTCCCCATATATCCCCCACTACAATCCTTTTGATACCGTTAATAACTGTAGGTAGTTTGTAGGTGTTTGCCCATAACTCAGCATTACCCATTTGAAGATTGGATATATTTAATGTTAACTGCCCTTTTGTGACACGCCCTTCGTATCTAAAGGAGGTTAAAGTGTTCTCTCCCATTCCATTTCCGGAAAAAGAATATCCTTCCTCATCTCCAGAAAGGGGGATGGATACCATTTTTAATTCTTTCTCTCCCGGTAAAATATCATAAAGAGTAACAATAGCTGTTTCTCCGGTTACAGTACTAAAGTCTACAGATTTTCCAATCATTGTTTCTCCATTATAGGTAAGAATTAAGTTTGGATTGGGATTTGACAGCTTGTTTGAATAATTAGCTGTCACATCTACCGGAGCCGGTCCGTAATGATCATTATCACAAGATGTCAGTAAACTGAGCGTTATGACAAGGAAGCTTGTCATTAAAATAGATATCTTTTTCATTGTTCTTTCTTTTTGATGGTTAAGATTAATTATTGTTGAATAGTGAGATCGACTCCTATTTCCATTTTGTCTAATAATGTGGTAACTTCTTTTAAATCCATTTTCAATAATGACGAAATGATATTGACGAACGGTGTAAGACTTTCTTTATTGAGATAGATATAGGTATGATCCTTTGTTGTTTGGCTGATTTCCATTGGAATACCATTCTTTAGCCATGACATTAGCATAGTGAAAGTGGCATCGTCTACCTTTAAAATATACGTCAGTATTTGATTGTTCAGAACAGTATTGAGAGCGCTTAATGCTAGCTTCAATCGTACTGGATCAGATTTGATAAGTGCTTCGCCAATACCGATGATGAGTTGATTATCTATTTCTTGTCCATTATTTTGAGTGATAAGGGAGATGATGGCGGGTATGTTTAATTGTAATACAAATGAATTATCATCTGTTTGATTCCAATAAGCTAATCCTATAGGGGAAGGAACATAGGTACGTTGTCGAAGCAGGCTTTTAAACTCTGCGTCTGTTTTATTTGCATTAGCAATCTCTATAATTTCATCAAAGTTTATGGAACTGGTAGTATAATTGGCAGTAACAAGCCCATTTCTCTCTAACGTTAAATCTTTCAATATATAAGGGAAAAGTACGTCTAAAACATTGGTTGCCATCTGTTTTATTTGTAGGATGATCGGTTTTATCGACTCGCTTTCTTCTTTTACTGTTATGTTTACATAACTAGCTCCACTATTGCGTACTGTTACTTCTTCGGTTGTTGTGTGTGAGTAGGCGGGGAATACGTATGTATTCGCAACAGAACCGTAATGAGCCATCGTCACCTCAAACGACAATTGCATAGCTTTCGGTGTGATTTTACCGCTATATTTAACTTCAGCCCCTGTTTCCGTAACGCTCGTCCCATTAAATGTATATGCATCTTTTTCTCCACTTTCATTCAATTGCACATCATTGATTGGAGTTGTGTTTTCTCCCGGAATTATATCGTTTAATGTCAGTGTTCCTGTCTCACTGTCTTCCGTTTTAAAGTTGACTGTTTTTCCAGCCAATTTCTCTCCACTGTAGGTTAGGTCTAAAGTGTATGGCTTGATATACGAACCATATTCCTGGCTGATTTCTCCCGGCCAAAAGAGTTTGTCGTTGTAGGTTTTTTCGCAGGAAACCAAGAGTAAAGCCATACAGGCGACATAAAATAGTTTCTTAGAAGTTTTCATTCTCTTTTAGTTTTATTAGAATATTAATTAAAACTCTGCAAAGGTCGTTTAATGTTTATTCGCTATCAAGCTCCATATTTGGGATTCAATGTTCTATATTTGCTATTTTAATTTGTATAATCTAATGAAATATTAAATAGATGTTCTATTTATTAGATATGTTATTCTATTCTTAATGTGCTATAACAAAGGTCTCAAAAGAAAAACTATCTTTGGGCAACTTAATTTCTTTTGGTTATGATAATAGATGGTAATCTTCCTAAATTTGATCTTCCTATTGATTTTATAGCGGACGATAGTATTACTGGTGATATATTAAATATGTATAGTCGATTTCCCTGTCAGATAAAAGCCGGGCTTTTTATACTTTGTACGGAGGGAACTGTTCGTGCCACCATAAATTTGTTGGAGGTAGTCATTCGTCGAAATGACTTTATCACTCTTCTTCCTAATTCATTTATCCAAATACATGAAGTATCTTCGGATACCCGTGTTTGCTTTGCCGGATTTTCTTCTGAGTTTGTCGCTTCAGTGAATTATGTCGATTCGTTGTTGGGCTTATTGCCAAACATACTGAATACTCCGGTTGTTTCTTTACCGGAAGAAATTGCAACTTTGTATCGTAATGCTTATAGCTTATTAATCAGGGCTTATTCTTTGCCTAATACATTGGAAAATAAAGAAATCCTTCGTTCTATTCTTACTATCTTTTTTCAAGGAGTGAAAGAGTTGTATAGTCGACAACAAACAGTAGTGAATGAACCTCTCAAACGTGAACATGAATTATATCGGCAATTTGTTCAAATATTAATGGCGAATTACACAAAAGAGCATGAAGTTGCTTTCTATGCCGATAAATGCGGAGTGACACCGGCACATTTCTCCAGTACAATTCGAAAGGCAAGTGGGCATAGTCCGTTGGTGATTATTACAGGTATGATAATAATGAATGCTAAGGCACAATTAAAGTCTACCCGTTTACCGGTGAAAGAAATAGCATTCTCGTTAGGCTTTAACAATTTGTCTTTTTTCAATAAATATTTTCGGAAGCATGTAGGGATGACTCCACAGGAATATAGAGAGAAGTAATTATGAAATAAAAGAACGGTATTCCTGCACATTTGTGTAGGGATACCGTTCTATATATTAGTCAGTTATGTTTTTAATACTATTTTCTGGCAGACTTATTTGATACCCAGTTTCTTGGCAATTTCCTTAGGAAGCGCATCCTTGTGTACTAGAATATTCATAGTCTTATAAGCAACAAAGGCTTTGGAGGCATACCAGATACCGTTATATTTGCCGGCTTTTCCCCAAGAATTCTTTACCATGAAATATTCTTTCCCTGTCTGATCTTTGGCGATTCCATAGATTTGCATTCCGTGGTCATCTGTTGTTTCCCAGTTATCAAAAGCAGTCTGACGCATTTCTTGAGTAATTTCCATTTCCGGTGATGGTTTGCTACTCAATTCTCTGCGTTTGTCGGCAGGAGTCATACCTGTCCAACGGGCCATGTCCGAACCGGAAAGTTCAGCTCCTTTGATGATATCCGGCATAACGGCGGTACCGTTGCGGCTGAACCCTTGTTCACTGACATCACTACCCCATGCAAAAGTATATCCTTTCTTTACGGCATTGTCCATTACAGCCATCAGTTCATCGATTGGCAGGTTGTATGACAGACCGTTACGCCAATTATCCTGAACTTCTACGGCAAATTGAGTATAGAACGGATGATGAGTATAAGAAGTCAGTGATACATAGTCATCGCAGTTCAGACCAAGTGATTCGGCGAAACTTTTCGGCGTATATTCTTTTCCTTTGTAAGTGAACTTCTCAGGACATTCTCCCAAATATGTATCATAAATAGCTGTCAGACCGTTTTTCCAAACCGGAGTCAATTTGCTTAACTTGCCTTTGGCTATTGCATTAATGTATCCTTCGGCAACTGCGTCCAGTTCATTGTGCACCGGTAGAGTATCGCCATACATGATACCCGGCATTACTTCTTGCGGAACGATACCGTAATTCTTAATACAATACATCACATCATAGAAACTTCCACCCGGTGAAAAAGAACTGTCGCCATGATAGCGTACATAGTTTGTTCCGCGGTCTTCCATTGTTTTGTGTACAACGAACATTTCCGAAAGGTCGTATTCACCTTTACCCAAACGTAGTAGTTCTGATTCCAGGAATCCCAAAGCAGAGAAACTCCAGCAAGTACTTGAACGATTCTGGTTTTTGATAGAAGTAATCGGATTTTCTTTCACTGTTGTGAAAACGAAGCCCTCTTCGGGTTTTGCGTCTTGTGCCATTGCGCTCAGGCTGAACAAGCCTAAGGCAGCGATAAGGATACTCTTTTTCATTCTGATGAAATTAATATTAAATTGTTTTGGTTACAAAGATATGGATTCCTTGGGGGAATTCCATATTCTTGCATAGATTTTGCATAAAAAAAGAGTAGAAAATGCTGTATCCCACCTTCTCTACTATACAAAAAGAGGAAAAGGCAATCGTATGTGATCACCTTTTTCTCTTTCTACATTTATTTTATTTTGATTCCGAGACTTTCTATATCATCGAGAGTAACAGTATAATTCTCTCTGCTTTTCATCCGTTTCATTACTAACTGTCCGACTTGTTCGGCATCCCTTTTCTCCATGAAAGGTTTTTTACCGGAAATACAGGGTATGAAAGGCTGAAAAATCGTTATATGATTGTTGTGAGATATTTGATAGCCATATCCTCCGTTTACCTCAATCACTTCCATTGAAAAAGAAGGATCAGAAGAATCTGTATTAGAAAAAGATGCTTTGGAAAAAGACAGACAAGCGATTACTGTCAATATTCCTGCAACAGAGCATCCGAGTATCTTTTTCTTAGTCATTCTCTTCCCATTCATATGGATGTAACTCCCATGTATCGTCATAATAATAGCTGCTACTGCCTCCGGTAGTGATAATACCTCGTCTGCCGGTAGCGAAACAAACCGCTTTGATGCGTGAACTTCCTTTGAAAGGAGTGTAGTCAAAACCATCTTCCGTTTCACTGCTGCGCCATAAGTCTTTAGCAGGATCGTATATCCAGTAATTACTTCGGAAGCTACCGGAGGCTGTTTGTCCTAAAGTGATATATGCCTGATCGTCTATAATAAAAGCACAGCCGTAGGTGCGGGTGATTGATTTGTAATCGTCATCGTAGTCGTCACTGCTCTGGTCTGTAATGTCACGGAGACGTACCCATTTGTTCTCTTCACTTTTGCTGGGATCGAACTTCCAGAAGTCATCGACATCCTTGCCATTGTTTGTTCCTCCGACAATGTAGGCGACATTATCGATAATAAAGGAGAGTCCGCCGGTTCTTTTCTGACCGCCGAATCCGTTGACGATAGTCCATTGGCTGCCGGAAGCGGCTGTCGGATCAAAGCGGTAAAAGTCCTTGGTCTGTTTATCATCTTTAGACTGACCGGTGCCTACATAACCGTAATTACCGATAGCGAAGGCTATGGCGTTGATTCGGGCATCTCCGGGGTAGTCATCCATCTGTTTCCAGGTGTCCGTTGCCGGTTCATATTCCCATGTATCTTTTAAATATGCATATCCTCCGGTATGTAGTGGATCGTCATCTCTGTATACGGTATATCCCGTAGTCACATATCCTTTGGAGTTGATCGCAAATCCGACAGCCCCGTTCCGGGCCGCCGCCTCTTCGGGAAGGTCGGCACATTGCGTCCACCAGTCGTTATCGATATTATATTCCCAACAGTCTCTTTCCCGCTGGTCTTTTCCCCGATATCCACCGCACAAATATCCCCGGTTATCTATCACAAATCCGTCTGCGTCCTCCCTTGCCCTTCCGTCGAAATCAGAACGGCGATACCACACACCTAATGTGTCGTCATCATCATCTGAACATGAGAACATGGATAGCATAGCTATTGATACTAATAACAGTTGTAGTTTTTTCATTATTTCCATTCGTTTTATTACGTTTTAAACTTGGGGCAAATGTAGCTATCAATGCGGTTGAAGAAAAAAGATATCGACAAATAGCCCTATTTTCTCTATCGAACAAAACCGAGTCTATAAATAGCGGGAAATAGTCGATTAATTTTGGGGATGCTTTCCTAAAGGGGTTCCTTTGCAACTCAAAAATAATATTCATTATGAGACTATTAATTACACTTTTTTATTCATTACTCTTATTTTGTACAATATTCTCCTGTAGGGATGAATCTTCTTCCATTGGAAGTAAATGGGTAGAGAGTTCTTTTATAAATGTAGTGACAGATACGTGTATGGTGACTCTGAGCACATTATTAGCCGACTCGCTGGCAACTTCGGGAGATACGATCTGCCAGATCGGGCGATTTAAGGATGATCTTTACGGAGAAATAAAAACTTCGTTTTATGCAGAATATCAAGTACCTTCTCACTCACTTAATGAGACTACTGACTATCAGTTTGACTCTATCACGTTCAAATGGTATACTTCCGGGGATTATCTGGGGGATACGCTGGTCTATCATCGTATTGACTTATATAGTTTATCGCAAGGACTCTCTCTGGAAGATAACGGTTACCTGTTTAATAAGACCAACGTTAGCTATAATCAGAATAATCATCTTGGTTCTGTCTCTATACGTCCTACACCCGGCTATCGGAACGAGTTGCATGAAACGCGCCTGCCTGACGAATGGGGAAAGAAGTGGTTTAATTTAATGCTGGAAGATGATGAATGTATGGAGTCTCAGGATCGTTTCCGGGCTTTCTTCAAAGGAATAGCTTTTATTCCCGATGAAAACGGGACGTGCATTAACGGCTTTCAGGTGAACGATTCGAGTTTTTGTATTACCCTTTATTATCATGAACTGAAAGAGAAGCCTACGGAACAGACCTTAGTGTTCAATGCCAGCACTTCACTGAACTACACCAAGGTGGAACATGACCGTACTAATACTCCTTTGGAGAATCTCAAGGCAGGAACAGATTATGAACTGCCTTCTTCCGAGAGCGAACATCAGGTGTATCTGCAAGGGCTGACCGGTATGTATATCAATATCGAATTTCCCTATCTGAATAATCTGAATCAGACCGGAAGGCTTGTTTCCATTGAAAGTGCAGTACTCAAGCTATATCCTATCAAGGGTACGTATAACGGCAAGTATCCATTGCCGAAATCGTTGTCTCTCTATACGGCAGACCAGAATAACGCCACTCAGAGTGTCATTACTGATATCTCGGGAAATACCGTGCAAACGGGAAGTCTGGTGGAAGATAATGTCTATTATGAAGATACTCACTATTCGTTTGATATCACCTCGTTTATTCAGAATAATCTGGGGACAGCGGGGGAGAGCCGTGAGAAACTGCAAATATTCCTCTCTGACAATGCTTTTTATAATACCGTTCAGGGAGTGGTGCTGGGAGATAGCAAACACCCTGTGAATGACCATGATAATAATGTATCACTCACTATTTATTATAAGACATATACGAAATGAAAAGAAGAGTTTTATCTATCCTTATACTAGGTGCGAACTTATTGAATGTAGCTGCCCAAAATATGACGAGTTCGCCGGTTTCCATGTTCGGACTCGGTGAATTGTCCACCGGAGAAGGCGGAATTTATTCCGGTTTGGGTGGAGTCGGCATTGCATTGCGTGGAGAAAATGTGATTAATAGTGCCAATCCGGCTTCTTTAACGGGATTATTGCCGCAGTATTTCTTTTTCGATTTGGGTGTCAGCGGGTCTTATCTGAAATATTCACAGTCAGGAGCGAGCAATCATTCTCTTAATGGCAATCTTAATAATTTGGCTGTTGGATTCCGTATAGCTCCCCGTTGGTATGGAGCTATTTTTATGGCTCCTGTCAGTAGTGTAGGGTATGCCATATCGCTCGATCAGGATGTGGCGGGTACGGACGGAAGTACGGTTACTTCACTTTTTCAAGGTGAGGGAGGGGTATCCAAAATGGGCATCAGTGTTGCGCACGAACTGTGGAAAGGGCTTTCACTGGGTGCAAACTTTTCTTATGTGGGAGGAAGTATTTCACAAACAGAAACTCAAGGGAGTGCAACAGAAAGTAATAGTTCGCATAAACATACGATTTATGCCGATTTCGGATTACAGTATACCTATAAGCTGGATCATTACCGTTCGGTGGTGGTAGGAGTCGTATATGGATATTCTCAAGACTTGATGCAGGATAATGATCATGCGGTGAGCAGTAGCAGTTCCAGCGGAAGCATTGAAGAAAAAGGAAAAAAGTATCGCACTTGTTTGCCGCAGTTTATCGGCTTCGGAGCGTCTTATACTACGTTGCGCTGGATGGCTTCCATCGACTATAAATTTGTTGACTGGAGCCGGCTGGAGTCTTCGCATTCCAGTATAAGTTTTCGTAATCAACATCGTTTGATGCTGGGAGGCAGCTATACATTGGGAAATCCTTATAGTAAACCGGTACGTTTATTGCTAGGAGCAGGTATGGGCAACTCATATATTTCAGTGCATGATAAGACGACAACGAATTATTATCTGAGTACCGGACTTAATTTTGAGTTTCGTAGCCGCAGTACGCTTTCTTTAGGAGTGAAATATACAGATCAACTGAAGGTGAATTCGGGGAGATTTAAAGAGCAGAAACTTTCTTTTTTTCTGAATCTGACTTTCTCGGAAAAGACTTATAAGGCAAAATTGAAGTAACTGGCGGGGTACTTTCTTTATCTGGCGGGGTAGGGAGAGCATTCATAATATAGAAAAGGGTACCACCAACGGTACCCTTTTCTATTATTTATTGCCTTCTGGTGTCACTACATAGTCTTCTTTTATAAACTCATCATAAACCCGTTTAGGATGATCGAATGCTGCGGTTCCATTCCTCTGTTCGTTGAAGTTTTCCCGGCGGAATTGTTTCAGCTTCAGGTTGTCTTCGGCATATTCTCTTAACTTCTTATGTTCACGTCCATAAAGTGAACTTTCAGTAACATCAGAATCAAGCAGGCTTTCTTTAGGAGTGATGGTGGGCAGGAGCACTTGTTCCAATAGTCCACGATAGGCACCGTTATATTCACACCAGACAAGATCGTTGGCAACGAATATACGATAGAAGTACTTTGACCATGCGGTTTTGATTTCGATGGATTGAGCGTAAATCTCAATCGTTGCTTCTGAACCATACGCTTGGTCTCGGATCACGACGGTCGTCCGACCGCTGATTTCTTCCTTCACGGAAGTTTGCCATTTGTCGGAATGCAGGATTTCCTCAATGAGTTCCGGCAACTTTTCTTTAATTTCAAACTGTATTCTCATGGTGCTTGCCTGCGGGCAGGACTTTTTTTGAATTTCCTACTTAAAACAATTAAGCTAGCCTAAAGTTACATAGATTGAAGCAAAAAAACAAGATTTTGTTTGAATATTTACTATTTTTGCCAAACTATCTGCCTTTTTCGTTTGTTTTTATTATAATTATGCAACAAATAGCAAAAAAACAAGTTTATGCAGAATAAAGCCCGGAAGAATTACATCATTTATGTACTTATGCTCCTTCTGTTTGGAGGGTTGATTTATGTCGCTATTGAAGAGGGCGACAGGTTTTCACATCACGCTGCGAATACGTTAAACACGGTACAAGACGGGCCTTTTGCCATGTTTCTACAATTTATGCAAGATAATCTGCATCATCCGCTGACGACGTTACTTATTCAGATTATTGCCGTGTTGTTCATGGTGCGTCTTTTCGGCTATTTGTTTAGTCTTATCGGGCAGCCGGGAGTGATTGGAGAAATCGTAGCCGGTATTGTCTTGGGGCCTTCTGTTTTGGGACTTTTTTTCCCGGAAGCTTTTCATTTCCTGTTCCCTGTCCATTCACTGACCAATCTTGAATTGCTGAGTCAGGTCGGGCTGATCCTTTTCATGTTCGTTATCGGTATGGAACTGGACTTCAGTGTGCTGAAAAATAAGATAAATGAAACGCTGGTGATCAGTCATGCCGGTATTTTAGTACCTTTCTTTCTGGGTATCCTGTCTTCTTATTGGATTTACGAAACGTATGCCGCCGATCATACTCCCTTTCTGCCTTTTGCCTTGTTTATAGGCATTTCCATGAGTATTACCGCTTTCCCCGTGCTGGCGCGTATCATTCAGGAACGAAATATGACCAAAACTCCTTTGGGGACTCTTGCGATTGCTTCTGCTGCCAATGATGATGTGACTGCTTGGTGTTTGCTGGCTGTTGTTATTGCTATTTCAAAGGCGGGTAGCTTTGCCAGTGCTCTCTATTCTGTGGGATTGGCTATGGCGTATATTGCAGTCATGTTTTTGGTTGTGCGTCCGTTTCTGAAAAAGGTGGGAGAGGTGTATGCCAATAAGGAGGCGATCAATAAAACGTTTGTGGCATTTATCCTGTTGATTCTGATCATTTCTTCCTGTCTGACAGAGATTATCGGTATTCATGCTTTGTTCGGAGCCTTTATGGCAGGGGTAGTGATGCCGTCCAATCTGGGTTTCCGAAAGGTGATGATGGAGAAGGTGGAAGATATTTCATTAGTCTTCTTTTTACCTCTGTTCTTTGCCTTTACCGGATTACGTACGGAAATCGGTTTGATAAACAGTCCGGAGTTGTGGATGGTATGTTTACTGTTGGTGACGGTTGCTGTTGTCGGCAAACTGGGTGGATGTGCCATTGCCGCCCGTTTGGTGGGTGAGTCGTGGAAGGATAGTCTGACGATAGGGACATTGATGAATACACGGGGATTAATGGAGCTTGTCGCTTTGAATATCGGTTATGAAATGGGAGTTCTTCCTCCCTCTATATTCGTAATTTTGGTCATTATGGCGCTAGTTACGACCTTTATGACTACTCCTTTGCTTCATTTGGTGGAACATATTTTCGTACGTCGAGAAGAAAAATTATCTTTGAAGCACAAATTGATATTTTGTTTCGGGCGTCCGGAATCCGGGCGTGTGTTGCTTTCCATTTATGATTTGTTATTTGGGAAGCAGTTGAAGAAAAATCATTTGATTGCAGCACACTATACGGTGGGTACGGATCTGAATCCGTTGAATGCCGAACATTATGCCAGCGAGAGTTTTGCTTTGCTCAATCACCAGGCAGCGAAATTA
>OHAB01000958.1_pt1 | contig 20933 bp, 18 predicted proteins | sample 1577031 | NCBI WGS metagenome assembly OHAB01 (sample SAMEA3541477, study PRJEB24748) | human gut metagenome | biome: human gut; feature: human-associated habitat; material: faeces | place: China | collected 2012 | reverse complement strand
TATGTATTCTAAGGTAAAAGATTTTTTGACGGATGATGATTTTATCAACTATGTGCTGGGGGTGGTTCCACAGTCAGCCTCCAAATGGGAGGCTTATTTCATGGAACATCCGGATGAACTGGCAGACGCGGAAGAAGCCAAGGCAGTATTAATGGCTCCGACAGATGTTGCCTGTGATTTTACAATGGCTGAAAGCAAAGAATTAAAAGATAGGATTGTTAGTAGTATAAAAGATTTTTCGGGTATTTTATAATTAGGTTAGGTAGTTGCTATTTTTTTTGTACTTTTGCGCCCAATTAAAAATATCACATTCATGAAGACAAGCGAATCTTTATTATCGATAGGTAAATTTATAGCAGAATATTCGGCCCATTTAATGGGCGCAGGAGTACATACTTCGCGGGTAGTGCGCAATTCCAAACGTATTGGAGAAGCTTTCGGACTAGATGTAAAGTTAGGCGTATTTCATAAAAACATCATTCTTACTATCATCGATAAGGAGACAAACGAAGCCTGCAACGAGGTTATAGATATTCCTGCACATCCCATCAGTTTTGAGCATAACTCCGAACTAAGCGCTTTGAGTTGGGAAGCAGTAGACAAACAGTTATCGTTGGAAGAACTGAAAGAGAAATACAAAAAGATAGTCTCTGCTCCGATGATACATCCTCTGTTCGTTTTGATATTGGTAGGCTTTGCCAATGCGTCATTCTGCAAACTGTTTGGCGGCGACTTAATCTCAATGGGAATCGTTTTCTCCGCCACTATTACAGGATTATACCTGAAACAGCAGATGCAAAAGAAGAAAATGAATCATTATATTATATTCATTGTTTCGGCCTTCGTCGCGTCGCTCTGTGCTTCTACCGCCTTGATTTTCGACACAACTTCCGAAATCGCACTGGCAACCAGCGTTCTATATCTTGTACCCGGTGTTCCTTTGATTAATGGAGTGATTGATGTTGTCGAAGGATACGTTTTGACAGGATTTGCCCGTTTGACAGAAGCCTCTTTGCTGATTGTCAGCATTGCCATCGGCCTTTCCTTTACATTATTAATGGTAAAAAACAGTTTAATTTGATATGGTAGCACTTGATATTCTTTCTGATGGTTTCTTTGCAGCGATAGCAGGTATCGGATTTGGCGCAATTTCCGATCCTCCGTTGCGTGCATTTAAAATGATTGCAATATTGGCGGCATTGGGACATGCGTGCCGTTTCTGTCTGATGACTTACTTGGGTGTAGATATTGCTACGGCTTCTTTATTCGGTGGATTAGTAATCGGGTTCGGCAGTTTATGGCTTGGAAAGCGGGTATATTGCCCGATGACGGTGCTGTATATTCCTGCGTTGCTCCCGATGATTCCGGGAAAGTTTGCGTACAACATGGTATTCTCTCTTATTATGTGCTTGCAGACAGCGAATAAACCGGAACTGCATGATAAGTATATAAAGATGCAGGAGATGTTCTTCTCCAACACTTTGGTGGCAAGTACAGTAATTTTCATGCTTGCGGTCGGAGCTACATTCCCGATGTTCCTGTTCCCGCACAGAGCCTTTTCTTTAACAAGACATTAATTAAACTACTTTTATGGAGATTTTTTGGAGAACAATTGCGTATTATAATTCAGCCACCTGGCTTTTGCAGATTATTGTCGTTCTGATCGGTATTGTGCTGACCGCATTGCTGATCAGCAAACCACGTCCGTGGGTGAAGATGGGAATGAAGATTTATATGATAGGTCTTTATTCGTGGATTTCCATTGTCTATTACTTTATCTACTGCGAAGAACGCAGCTATAACGGGGTGATGGCGATGTTTTGGGGAGTGATGGCTATTATCTGGATATGGGATGCGATTACCGGATATACGACTTTCGAACGTACACACAAATATGATCTGCTATCTTATGTGTTGCTGGCCATGCCTTTCATTTATCCTATGGTGTCGTTGGCACGCGGGCTATCTTTCCCGGAAATGACTTCTCCAGTGATGCCTTGTTCTGTAGTGGTATTTACCATCGGACTGCTGTTGCTGTTTGCACACAAGGTAAATATGTTTCTGGTATTGTTCCTTTGCCACTGGTCATTGATCGGATTATCCAAGACTTACTTCTTTCAGATTCCGGAAGACTTCCTTTTGGCAAGTGCGACTATTCCGGGACTTTATCTCTTCTTCAGAGAATACTTCCTGAATAATCTGCACGCAGATACCAAGCCCAAAGCTAAATATATCAACTGGTTATTAATAACAGTCTGCATCGGGCTGGCTATATTATTGACGACTACTATGTTTCTGGAATTAGTTCCGAAGAACTGATTGCCGTACTATTACACGCTATTAGTTTCACGCCTTGAAACGATTAGTTTCATTGCTTGAAACAAAAAGTTTCAACCGTTGAAACCAACAGTTTCAAGGCATGAAACTTTTTTTTATCTGATAGCATAAAATATTCGGAGAGCATATTGCATCATACTATCCGGTAGCCAGCTCTTGCTTTTAGCAAACAGAACTTGCACCAACGGACCTACTTTAGTCCGGAAAGGAGGATTTTTACGCGCTACTATTTTACAGATTGCAGCACCCAGCTTGCGGGGATGGCATCCGTTACGCTCTTCTTTTTCAATAATCTTTAATGATCTCAGAAAACTGTCAGCATAATCTTCATTCTGTCCGGTCAGTTCAGAGATATTCCGGTTGTCGGTAAATCCGGTATTAAAATCCCCTGGCTGCACCAGACAGACTTTGATATGAAACGGATGAACTTCCAGTGCCAAGGCCTCGCTATATCCTTCTACTGCAAACTTGGATGCTGAATAAAATCCCTGATAGGGGATGCCCATCACTCCACCAATAGAGCTGATATTGATAATCTTTCCCCGACGTGCCTTGCGCATATAAGGGAGCACTGCTTTGCACATATTGACCACGCCAAAGAAATTTGTATTCATCTGCATGCTCACTTCTTCTTCGGTAGCCAGCTCCAATGCTCCGCCAATTCCCATACCGGCATTATTAATCAATACATCCATCCGTCCCTGCTCGGATATTATTTGTTCTACAGCCTGACGAACAGAAATACTATTCGTTACATCAACGACAAGCATTCGAACCTTACCTATATTCTCCGAAGGTTTCCGGCTCGTACCGTAAACGATATGACCTTGTTCTGATAACATTTGCGCAGTGATCTTTCCAAATCCGGAAGAAGCTCCGGTAATGAGTATGATTTGTGGTTGCATATTCTTTTATTTGCAGCAAAGATAAAGAGAATATCCGAAAATTCTGTTTTTGCCGAATAGTATTCTGATTAGACGGTTTCAGAAGCTTCCTCCTGCAAAACTTGGTTTTCTGCAAAAGATATCCTATCTTCGGGAAAAATAACGATATGAAAAGAATACTTATATTCAGCATAGTATGTCTGACTTCAATTATAGTGTCGCTGGGACAGTCAGTGGAAAGCACCATTCTTCCTCCTACGGGCTACACTCGTGAAGTATGCGATGAACATTCATTTGCCGCCTATCTGCGTCAACTCCCATTATTGCCCAAAGGGAGTAAGGTTTTACTTTACAACGGACAGGAGAAAAGGAATCAGGCAGCCGCATTCGCCGTAGTAGATATGGAAATAGGCAATCGCGATTTACAGCAATGTGCGGATGCAGTCATGCGCTTGCGGGCAGAATACCTATGGGCACAGAAAAGATACGGAGAAATCAAATTTAACTTTACCAATGGCTTTCCGGCAGAATATAAAAAATGGGCGGAAGGAAACCGTATCAAAGTAACTGGAAATAAGGTAGAATGGTATGCTGCAGGAGGCAAAGACTATTCATATAAGACTTTTCGTAAATACTTGAATATGGTATTTATGTATGCCGGCACTGCTTCTCTTTCAAAAGAGCTTCGTACGGTTCCTTATACTTCACTGCAAGCAGGAGATGTGTTTATCAAAGGAGGTTCACCGGGCCATGCCGTGATAGTAGTAGATGTGGCAATTCACCCGAAAACAAAAAAGAAAGTTTTTTTATTGGCGCAAAGTTATATGCCCGCCCAGCAAATACATATCCTCGTCAATCCTGCCAACCGAAATCTGTCACCTTGGTATGAACTGACAGATACAGACAGTGGCAGATTGTATACACCGGAGTGGACATTTGAAAAGAAAGAGCTGAAAAGGTTTTAGAAATTGCTTACCTGGCACCTTTCCTTCCGGGGTCCCCTCCTGTAGGTGGGAGGAGCATAAAGATACCTCTTCTCAACTATTTAGTATAACGGTCAACTCTTGCCGCCAATCAGCACCGTTTTCTGGTTGGAAGGTTTCGAAGCCAAGTTCTTTGCCTATGTGGATATTCGAACTTCCATCGTCAACGAAGAGCGTTTCGGAAGGTATGACATGACTGTCTTTTATCATAAAGTCGAATATTTCGGGAGCCGGTTTGGTATGTCCCAACTGGTAAGATAAATATAGTTTGTCGCAATAATCGTTCAGCGGTTTCCCTTCGGATGAAAACTCCGGACTGCATGCCCATGACATAACAAAAGGATTGGTATTACTCAAGAGATACACATGATATGATTTACGAAGTCCCAATATATAATCGAGCTTTCGCAAGTCCACTTCATTGAAAAAGCCTAACCGCGCCTGTTTGGTTTCTTCCACCGTCAGTTCGCGACCGCACAGATCTCCCAATTGCTTCCGAAATTCATCGGCACTCAACTTTCCTTCTTCCAGTTCTTGGAAGATTCCGGTCTGATGGTATTTGTCCAAACGAGTATCGGCATCCGCCAATCCCAGTTTGATAAACGCCTGAACAGCTTTATCGCGATCAATGTCTACAATCACTCCGCCAAAATCAAATACAATGTTTTTAATCATGATATATACAATTTTTATTTGTTACAAAGATACGGCTAATCTTCTTAATAAACAGCCCGTCATCGCTTGATCTTTGTCAAAAAAAACATGAGGGCAATCTGCGATATGCATAATAATAGGAGCATAAATAATATAGTTACACTATCCTGCCGTGATGGTGTAACTATGATCACAGTATAGTGTCACTATGAGAGGAGGATAGTGACACCATTTTTTGTATGGTTTATAGAGGTGTATGTATCATATTATTTTTTATATTTGCAAATCCAATCGTTTGTATACAAAGATAAAAGCAGAGTTATGAATAATCTTCGAATCTTATTATACGTGGTTGTCCTTTCACTGGCTGCATGCCATCCGGAAGGGACTAATGTAAAACAGGGATTAGACAAAGCCGCACAGCTAATGGGGCAGGACCCGGATACAGCATCTATTATTCTCGAAAATATCCAGATCAACCAGATGAACGAAGCACAGCTGGCAGAATATAATCTGTTGTGTACCCAGCTGAATGAAGATAAAAATATCGCCCATACGTCTGATAAGCAAATCCGTCAGGCAGTTTCATACTTTGACCAACACGGCAATGAACTTCAGAAATCAAAGGCTTATTTTTATCTGGCATGCGTAGAGAGTGATCTTGACCAGAAAAAGGAAGCGGAGACCCACTTCAAGGAAGCAATAAAGCTTGCTGCTCTTACAGAGAAGTACGATTATGTAGCCAAGGTGTGCAGACGTTGCAGCCTTTATTATCAGAAATATGGTCATTTCGACGAAGCATTGGAAATGGAAAGAAAAGCCTATGCCAGCCAGCTAATGCTGAACGATCAGACAGGCGATACGAAGATTATTCTTTCTTCTGCATTGGGAGTCTTTGGTGTGATGTCCTTATTACTCGGGCTGCTCTGGAAGAAGAATAAGTTTGTATATTCTCAACTGACTACTTTTAAAGATGAAATGTTGCGAAAAGAGGCAGAGTCGGATAAACTGATGTTGCAATGTAACTATCTGGAAGAAAAATATCAGTCGCTTCAACAGCATATTTATGAAAGTTCTCCGGTAGTATCGAAAGTCCGGCAAATAAAAGAACGGTCTGTTTCCCCTTCCAAGGTTGTTTCTTTTTCAGAGAAAGACTGGAGTGAATTATTAAGACTACAGGAAGGAGTATATGGACTTGTTTCCAAATTGAAAGAGATAAGTCCTAAACTTACAGAAGAAGATTTGAGAGTATGTGCTTTCCTGCGCGAAGGTATCCAGCCTGCTTGCTTTGCAGATCTAATGAAACTGACTGTAGAAACTCTTACCCGAAGAATATCCAGAATAAAAACGGAGAAACTTATGCTTGTAAGTTCCAAAGAATCACTGGAAGACTACATCAAATCATTGTAGTCCGCATTTGTCCGGAATTACCTGACAAAAAGCTTTGTTTTTCAACACCTTATAGAAATGGGATGTCCGTATCCGTCCGGCTAAAAATGCCTGTTTTATATCACTGTTCTATAACTTTGCAAACAAAAAAGTTACAGAACTATGAACTACTTATTATTTAAAAGATGGAATGATTTCAGTGGTTGGCTTGTCTTCCTGATAGCAGCTTTCGTATACGGAATGACAATCGAACCTACTGCCAGTTTTTGGGATTGTCCTGAGTTTATTTCATGCGCCGAAAAGTTACAGGTCGGACATCCGCCTGGTGCACCTTTTTATATGATGGTAGGTAATCTGTTTACACAGTTTGCCTCCGATCCCTCCCAGGTCTCACGTACAGTCAACTTTCTGAATGCACTGCTAAGTGCAGGATGTATCCTCTTTCTTTTTTGGAGTATCACTCGCCTGGTCAGATCTCTTCTGAAAGAAGAAAAAGAGAATCTGTCAGTAACCGACGTGATTATCATTCTCGGTTCCGGGTTGGTAGGAGCTTTGGCATATACTTTTAGTGATACTTTCTGGTTCAGCGCAGTAGAGGGAGAAGTATATGCTTTCTCTTCTTTTCTTACTGCCTTGGTTTTTTGGATGATTCTGCGCTGGCAGGATGAGTCGGACACCGTTTATGGTGACCGATGGATTATTCTGATTGCCTATATAATCGGACTCTCCATCGGAGTACATCTGCTCAATCTGCTTTGCATTCCAGCGATTGTACTGGTTTTCTATTATCAGAAATATCGAACGATTTCGCTTAAAGGAGCAATTGCGGCGATTGCTTTATCCGGTCTGCTTATTGTATTGATTCTTTTTGTTTATATACCCGGAATGGCTGATATGGGAGGATGGTTCGAGCTATTCTTCGTCAATGTATTGGGATTTCCTTTCCAAACAGGACTGATTGTCTTTCTGGCTATCACATTTTTCCTGCTCATAGCTGGTATCTATCGTTTCAAAAAACGATTAATCAATACAGCTTTATGGTGCATACTTATGCTTACCGTAGGTTATACCACCTATGCAGTGATATTGATTCGTGCCAATGCCAATACACCGCTCAATGAAAATGCTCCGGATAATATTTTCGCACTCAAAAGCTATTTGAACCGGGAGCAATACGAAAGCGCCCCTTTACTTTACGGCAAAACGTATGCCTCCGAACCGGAGTATGTGCCCGAAGGAGATTATTACAAGGTAAAAATGAAAACGGGTGGTGCTGTCTACAGACCGAATAGGGAAGAAGGGAAATATAAAGTGATTCGAAATAAAGAGGAAGTATGTTATACTCAAAATATGCTGTTTTCACGAATGTGGAATGATCGCATGGCTTCCTCCTACAAAAGCTGGTCGGAAGGAACGGACGGAGCTCCCACGCAAAAAGAGAATCTTACCTACTTCTTCGCTTATCAGCTCAATTATATGTATTGGCGCTATTTTCTCTGGAATTTTGTCGGGCGTCAAAATGATATCCAGGGACATGGCGAACCGGAGCATGGAAACTGGATCACGGGGATTCCTCTGTTAGATAATCTAAGGCTTGGTGATCAGGAACTTTTACCCGAATCTCTGCGTCAGAATAAAGGGCATAACGTATTTTACGCTTTGCCGCTATTATTGGGATTAATCGGGATTTACTGGCAGTGGATGCGGGGAAAGAAGGGAATGCAGCAGTTTAGCGTCGTGTTTTTCCTTTTCTTCATGACAGGTCTGGCTATTGTGCTATATTTGAACCAGACTCCCGGTCAGCCCCGTGAACGGGATTATGCATACGCAGGTTCATTCTATGCTTTTGCTATTTGGATAGGAATGGGAGCTGCCGGATTGTGTGACGCACTTCGAAAAAAGAAGTCATCAGTACTTCATGTCGGCCTGTTAATGTTTCTCTGCCTGCTGATTCCGGTTCAGATGGCTAGTCAGACATGGGATGATCATGACCGGAGTAACCGTTTCACCTGCCGTGATTTTGGAGCCAATTATCTGATGACACTCCCCGACAAAGGAAATCCTATCATTTTCAGTAACGGAGATAATGATACTTTTCCCTTGTGGTATAATCAAGACACGGAAGGAGTACGCAGGGATGCCCGCATCTGCAATTTGAGTTATGCGCAAACAGATTGGTATATTTATCAGCAGCAATGCCCGTTGTATGATGCACCCGGATTACCCATTACCTGGAGTAAAGACCAATATCAGGAAGGAAAAAACGAATACGTAGCCATCCGACCGGAACTGAAAAAACAGATAGAAGAGCTTTATCAGAAACATCCGGAAGAAGCCCGTGATAGTTTCGGCAATGATCCGTTTGAGGTAAAAAACATCTTGAAGTACTGGGCATTATCGGAGAAACAGGACTTCCACGTAATCCCTACCGATACGATCAGTATCAGCATTGATAAAGATGCAGTACTCCGATCAGGCATTATGCTTCCCGACTCCATCCGTCATCTGAAAGGTGAAGATCTGAAAAATGCGATACCGGATAAGATCTATATTTCTCTGAAAGATATGCGTATTCTAACCAAGGTAGATATGCTGATGCTGGAAATGCTTGCCAACTGCAATTGGGAACGCCCATTGTACATGGCAATATCCGTCGGTGAGGTCAGCAAGCTGAAGTTTGATCATTATTTCGTTCAGGAAGGATTAGCTTTCCGTTTCACGCCTTTTGATTATAAAAAATGGGGAAATGTCAAAGGAGATAATAACTATGCGATAGATGTAGAGAGATTGTATGAAAATGTAATGAACAGATATAAGTATGGCGGACTGGACACTCCCGGACTCTATCTGGATGAAACCACCCTGCGAACCTGCTATTATCATCGAAGGCTTTTCGCCCAACTGGCAAAGGAACTGATCAGGCAGGGCGACAATACCCGAGCCAGAAAGGTACTTGCCTATGCAGAACAAGCTGTTCCGGCGTACAATGTCCCCGAGATCTATGAAAGCGGGTCATTCGACATAGCCAAAGCCTATGCTGCCCTAGGAGAAAAGACGAAAGCAATGCCTCTGTTAAAGTACCTGACAGCCGAATCGGAAGATTACATCAACTGGGCATTCTCATTAGGAGACAACAGGATCAATATGGTTCAGAGAGATTGCCTGTATAAGTTCTGGCAATGGAATCAGTATAATGAACTTGTAAAAGAGATTGATGAAGAGGAATACAGGCTAAGTAATCAGCGCTTTGAGGAGAAATATGCTTTATTCTCTCAAATCGTGGGACTTAGAAACTAAAATCCGGAAATATAAACTTGAAAACAATAAAACTATCAGAAGTATGAGAAATGCATTGAGTAAAATAAATTATATTATTCTATCGATTGGTTCGATATTGATTATCACAGGATATGTATTAATGAGCGGCGAGGGGAGTACCCCTGCCGCATATAATCCTGATATCTTCAGCAGACTTCGTATATGTTTTGCACCCATTATTTGTTTACTCGGTTATTTGCTGAATGTGGTTGGCATTATTTATATTACAAAAAAGAATAATTAGCAGGGATACATCTTAAATATTTTCAAAAGAATGCGTTTTTAAGCCAAATAATTACTTCTTTTGTCCTCACTAATAAAAATGAAAGTCGGACAACATGAGTAATAACATTGACATAAAAACGCTTGAAGCCTTCCAGGATGGAAATCACAAGGCTTTTGAAACAGTTTTTATAGCCTATTACAATAAAACAAAGACTTTCATCGACGGATATATAAAATCGGAATCGGATGCCGAAGAATTGACAGAAGACCTTTTTGTCAACCTTTGGATCAATCATGATTCAATTGATGCATCCAAGTCTTTTAGTTCTTATCTGCATACAATTGCCCGTAATTCGGCCATAAATTTCTTGAAACATAAGTATGTACATGACACTTATCTAAATAGTAGTCAGGAGATCGAATATAGTTCTACCTCCGAAGAAGATCTTATTGCTAAAGAGTTAGGCTTATTAATAGATGACATTGTCGGAAAAATGTCGGAACAGCGGAAAATGATCTATACATTAAGCCGTCAGGAAGGGTTGAGCAATGCTGAGATAGCAATACAGCTCAACACCACTAAAAGAAATGTCGAAAGTCAGTTAAGCCTCGCATTAAAGGAGATACGGAAAGCTATCTCGTGCTTTTTATTATCTTTTTTATAAAAACATCCACTTTTTCATTGAGCTTTTTGCCATCAGACTGTATATATAGTAAATACAGCAAAAATGGAAAAGAGTAATATTATCACCAGAATCATCAAAAAGTTCCTTTCCGGACGTTTTTCTGTTGAAACGGAGGAAAAGGTACAGCGATGGATTATGAAGGAAGAAAACGCGGAGGAGAAAGAAAAAGCCTCATTAGAGTATTGGAACGAACTGGATACGGAAGCCGATTCAAAAACATACAGTGCTTTAGAGCGGGTCAATTTAAGAACCGGATACAACAAAGAACATCTTGAAAATATTGTTTTATATCATAAGTTTGTCCGCATTGTAGCCGTCGTTATTCCCATATGCTTATTGGCAGGAGGATTGCTTTATTATATCCCTTCCGAAAACGAGCAGATAGAAATATCCACAGCCTATGGCGAACAAAAGCGCTTGGTTCTGCCGGATAGTTCCGAAGTATGGCTGAACGCTGGAAGTACAATTACCTATCCGAAAACTTTTACCAAAGAGAATCGTGTCGTAACCCTTGATGGTGAAGCCTATTTCTCAGTCAGAAAAGATGATGCAAAACCTTTCATAGTAGAAACATCGCAACTATCCGTCAAGGTACTTGGAACGAAGTTCAATGTAAAGGCATATGCTAATGATGCGAATATTACCACAACGTTGACTAGTGGAAAAGTGGAAGTGAGTACGCAATCCCGTCCTCCTCAAACTCTCAAGCCCAACGAACAACTCACCTATGATAAATCGACATCAGATATTGAGATATCGACAGTAGACACTGTTGACACGAACAGTTGGGTAAAAGGGAAAATAATCTTCACCAATGCTACTGCCGAAGAAATATTCAGAACGCTGGAACGACGTTATGATACTGTTATCGATCATTCTACCGATTTTTCTGCCTCTAGACGGTACACTGTCAAATTCCTGAAAGATGAGAATCTGGATGAAATGCTGAATATATTAGGAGATATAATCGGCTTTAGCTATCGGCAGAGTGGAAACAAAATAATAATAACCAAATAAAAAAAATAGCCTATGAACAAAAAGAACCGGGAAGCAGCTTGAGACCCTCTTCCCAGTTCTGAAATGTCTATCCTCATTTAAACCGCGAAGTAAAAACGAAGTATCAACGTACAAATATAAAATAATGAATCGAATTAATGCGAATAAAAAGCCAGATAAGATGATCATTCTTTTGTTTTTTTCTATTCTGTCATTGACGGCAATTTCCCAAAATGCAGAAAAGAAAATTACAATTCAAAATAAAAATATCTCTTTAAAAGAAGCCTTTGAGCAAATAGAACTACAAACAGACTATAGCATAGCTTACGAACAGTCAAACCTGAACCTGAAAAAGAGGCAAGTATTGTCGCTAAAGTCCGCAAGCATTGAGAAGGCACTAACACAAATATTGAAAGGTACCGGATACATATACAAAATAAAGAGATATCATATTATTATCTCTCTGCCGACACCAAAAACAGAAACAATCGGCGAAAAGACACAAAAACTAACGCAAACCATAAGAGGAATTGTAGTTGATTCCAAAACTAATGCTCCAATAGAGTATGCCTCTGTCTATGTCTTAGAGGAACCTTCCTTGAATAGCTCCACAGATAGTCTGGGAAACTTCAGAATCAGCAATGTTCCTATTGGACGCTACAATATTCAAGCGTCTTTTACGGGATATCACATAAGCATAATCAGTGAGGTATCCGTAACTTCATCCAAAGAAGTATATGTAGAAATTCCGATGGACGAGAATATCCAATATCTGGCAGAAGTCCTCGTGAAGCCGGAAATAAAGAAAAACCGGACGATCAATCCTATGGCTATCACAGGCGGCCGTATGATCAGCATGGAAGAAGCCGGCAGATTTGCCAACGGCTTCGATGACCCTGCACGATTAAGCGCCGCTTTCGCAGGAGTAGCGGGAGACATCGGCACCAATGCCATAGCCATTCGCGGAAACTCCCCGCAATTCATGCAATGGAGGCTGGAAGGAATTGAGATACCCAATCCGACTCATTTTGCCGATTTGTCGGGATTGGGCGGAGGTTTCCTGTCAGCTCTGAGTACACAGGTGATCGGAAATTCGGATTTTTACAACGGAGCTTTTCCCGCAGAATATAACAATGTATTATCGGGTGTTTTCGATATGCACCTGCGCAATGGAAATAATCAAAAGTACGAACACGCTTTTCAAGTCGGACTAATGGGTATCGATCTGTCATCAGAGGGCCCAATCAGTAAAAAGCGAGGAAGTTCTTATCTCGTTAACTATCGTTTTTCGACTACATCACTGGCTACCGGCAATGACCTGAATCTTAAATATCAGGATTTAGCATTCAAGCTAAACTTTCCGACCTCCAAAGTCGGCACCTTTTCTATTTGGGGATTAGGATTGATTGACAGAAACAAAGCTCCAATAGAAGAGCGTTCCAAATGGGAAACTCTGGGAGACCGACAAGCGGGAGAAAACAGACTCGAAAAAATGGTGGGAGGACTTGCACACAAGTATGTGATGAATGAAAACACGTATATCCGCTCTTCCCTGTCTGCTACTTATTCCAAAGATCATACAGTGGTAGATCAACTAGCAGATGACAAACTTATCAGAGTAGGAGATATCCGGAACAGCAGGTGGGACTTCGTTTTTAATTCTTATCTGAATACGAAGTTCAGTCCGAGACATACTAACAGAACGGGGGTTACGATTACAAACCTTCACTATGATCTTGATTATCAGGTCAGCCGTTATTTCGGATTAAACAGACCTATGGAACAGATTTCAAAAGGTGATGGTGAAAGCACAGTCTTTTCGGCCTATAGCAGTTCGGTTATCAATCTGAATAATAACTGGGACACTAGCTTAGGAGTAACAGCCCAATATTTTACTTTGAACAATAACTTATCCATCGAACCGCGGGTTGCCCTAAAATGGAAAATAAATCCGAAACATTCTTTGGCGTTGGCCTATGGATTACATAGTCGCAGGGAAAAGCTGGATTATTATTTTGTAGAAAAGGTCGTCAACGGCAAGAACCAGTCAAATCGATATCTGGATTTTTCCCGGGCACATCATGTCGGGATGACATACGACTGGAATATCAATCAAAACCTGCATTTAAAGATAGAGCCTTATTTCCAATATTTATTTCGTATACCGGTTGAAAAGAACTCCTCCTTCTCGGTCATTAACCATGAGGAATTTTATTTGGACAGAATCTTGACCAACACCGGTCAAGGCAGAAATTATGGAATAGACATCACGCTGGAACAATATATGAAAAATGGCTTCTACTATATGATTACAGGTTCTTTGTTTAAATCGAAATATAGGGGAGGAGATAACGTTTGGCGTAATACAAGACTGGATAAGAACTATCTGCTGAACTTACTTGCCGGAAAAGAATGGATGGTCGGCAAACTTAAACAAAACGTACTGAGTCTCAACGGACGTTTATTCTTTCAGGGAGGGGAACGCTACACCCCCGTAAACGAAGAAAGAAGTCAGACAGAGCATGACATCGTTTTTGATGAAACGAAAGCATACAGCAAAAGATTCAATCCTTCCATAAACGGTGATGTTTCTGTCAGCTTCCGGATAAATAAGAAAAGAGTATCTCATGAGTTCTCATTGAAGATTCTGAATGTAGGTATGCGCACCGGAATGCACTTTTACCAATACAATGAAAAGACCTTTGAAATTGAAGAAAAAGAAGGAACAGGGTTAATTCCCAATATAAGTTATAAGATTTATTTCTAGACAAACTAAAATCCTAAATGTCTTAAAGTAATCATTATGCTCTGTCATTCAGACCTCCCGTTACCAAGGGAAATGTTCTGAATGACAGAAACTCTTATGTACAATGACTTTCGGTAATTATGATATAACAATCCAGAATTAAAAAAAATCCTAATCAGTAATATTGGTATAACTTTCTGTAATTTATATACTGCAAAAATCAATCACTCTGCTTAAATTTGCATCGGTTAAAAAGCATAAGATTCGATTCTGATGAAATTGAAAATAATTAAGATATAACTACTATAAATTGAAAATCTAATAAATTTATGTTGCGTACTATCAGACTTACAGCCGCAATCGTGTGTTTCACACTTATTACTCTGCTGTTCCTTGATTTCACAGGGACATTGCACACATGGTTCGGATGGCTGGCGAAAATTCAGTTCCTGCCGGCAGTATTAGCCTTGAACATAGGTGTCGTGCTATTCCTTATTGTGCTCACATTACTATTCGGGCGTATTTATTGTTCGGTCATTTGCCCGTTAGGAGTATTTCAGGATGCTGTTTCATGGTTCTCCGGCAAACAGAAAAAGAACCGCTTCCGTTATTCTCCGGCTTTAAAATGGCTGAGATATGGTGTATTGGCTGTATTCATCCTTGCCTTGGTTGCCGGACTGAATGCTTTTGTCGTTCTACTGGCACCTTACAGTGCATACGGCCGGATGGTTTCCAGTCTGCTGGCTCCGGTATGGCAATGGGGAAATAATCTCTTGGCATATTTTGCCGAACGGGCAGAAAGCTATGCTTTCTATGAAGTGGATGTCTGGATGAAAAGTCTTTCAACACTGATCATTGCTGTGATTACCCTTATTGTGCTTTTTGTTTTGGCATGGCGTAACGGACGTACTTATTGCAATACCATTTGTCCTGTTGGCACCGTATTGGGATTCATATCACGATACTCCATCTTCAAGCCTGTGATCGATACTTCCAAATGTAATAGCTGCGGATTGTGCGCACGTAATTGTAAAGCATCCTGTATTAATGCCAAAGCCCATGAAATTGATTATAGCCGTTGTGTCGCTTGTATGGATTGCCTGGGAAAATGTAAGCAAGGAGCTATTAAATATACCAGACGTATTCAAAAGAAAGAAGGGGGGTAATACGGAAACGGTTAAAATAAAATCCGTGACCTCGGAACAGATTGACAATGCCCGTCTTAGTTTTCTTTCGGCATCGACTATTTTCGCTACTTCTACCATACTGAAAGCACAGGAGAAAAAGGTAGACGGAGGATTGGCAGCCATTGAAGACAAGAAGATTCCCAACCGGGAGAATCCGATTTATCCTCCCGGATCATTAAATGCACGCAACTTTGCCCAACATTGTACTGCCTGTCAGCTATGTGTCTCTGTTTGTCCTACTCAGGTATTACGTCCATCCGGTAATCTGGCAACTCTCATGCAGCCGGAAATGTCCTACGAGCGTGGTTATTGCCGTCCGGAGTGTGCCAAATGTGCGGAAGTATGCCCTACAGATGCCATTCATCTGACCAGCCTGGCAGAGAAATCCGCTATCCAAATCGGGCATGCTGTATGGATCAAGGAGAACTGCGTACCGCTGACTGATGGAATGGAATGCGGCAACTGTGCCCGCCATTGTCCGGCAGCCGCTATTCAGATGGTAGCTTCCGATCCCGAAATAGCGGACTCACCGAAGATTCCGGCAATCAATGTCGAACGGTGTATTGGTTGCGGTGCTTGCGAGAATCTTTGTCCATCCCGTCCTTTCAGTGCCATTTACGTGACCGGACATCAGATGCACAGAATTGTATGATTTAAATCAGAACAAGATTATGGAAGAAAAAAATAAGAAAGACATAAACAGAAGAGATTTTATCAAAATCGTAGGTATCAGTGCGGCTACATCGACAGCAATACTATACGGATGCTCGTCAAAAGGCACTTCTTCATCAAGCAGTGCATCGGCAGAAGGGGAAATTCCTACCGATAAAATGACTTACCGCACGTCTCCAACAACAGGCGACCGCGTGTCACTTTTAGGATACGGCTGTATGCGCTGGCCTCTCAAACCGGCTCCCGACGGTAAGGGTGAAGTGATCGATCAGGATGCAGTGAACGGATTAATCGATTACGCCATCGCTCATGGAGTAAACTATTTCGATACATCTCCGGCCTACGTACAAGGTTTTTCTGAGAAATCCACAGGAATTGCGCTAAGCCGTTATCCACGTGATAAATACTTCATTGCTACCAAACTATCCAACTTCTCTCCGGATACATGGTCACGCGAAGCTTCCCTCAAAATGTATCATAAATCTTTTGCAGACCTTCAGGTGGACTATATCGATTATATGCTGCTTCATGGCATCGGTATGGGTGGAATGGACGCCCTTAAAGGACGATATCTGGATAATGGAATGCTTGACTTTTTGATAAAAGAACGTGAAGCAGGTCGCATCCGCAATCTCGGATTCTCCTATCATGGCGACATCGAAGTATATGATTATCTGCTTTCCCGACACGATGAGATAAAGTGGGATTTCGTACAAATACAGCTTAACTATGTGGACTGGAAGCATGCGAAAGAGACAAATGCCCGGAATACCGATGCCGAATATCTGTATGGTGAGCTACATAAAAGGGGGATTCCATCCATTATCATGGAACCGCTTTTGGGAGGTCGCTTGTCTAAACTGAATGACAATCTGGTGGCACGCCTCAAACAACGCTGTCCGGAAAGTAGCGTAGCTTCATGGGCTTTCCGCTTTGCCGGAACGTTCCCCGATATATTGACTGTATTAAGCGGTATGACATATATGGAACATTTGCAGGATAACCTGCGTACTTATTCTCCATTGGAACCGCTGACTGACGAAGAGATGGATTTTCTGGAAGACACGGCACAGTTAATGCTGAAGTATCCTACCATCCCTTGCAATGACTGCAAATATTGTATGCCATGTCCGTATGGTCTGGATATTCCGGCTGTCTTATTACATTATAACCGTTGTGTCAATGAAGGCAATGTTCCTAAAAACGGACAGGATGAGAATTATGTCAAAGCCCGCCGGGCATTTCTTGTAGGATATGACCGCAGTGTACCTAAACTCCGTCAGGCTAGTCATTGCATCGGATGTAATCAATGCGTACCTCACTGTCCTCAAAACATAGATATACCCAAAGAACTGCACCGGATAGACCAATTTGTAGAACAACTGAAACAAGGAACCTTATAATGGAAGAATTAATCAACTTATTACACTCGGGAGGATATTCCTGTGTGATTGCCAATGGAGACAACATACGCACCTTTACTCAACGTGGCGTAGCGGATTTATATGATTTGCTGACACAGGAACCGGATTTCCTAAAAGGAGCTTCGATAGCCGACAAAGTAGTAGGGAAGGGGGCTGCGGCCCTCATGATTTTGGGAGGTATCCGGGAACTTCATACAGACATCATCAGTTCGAAAGCGTTGGATTTATTACGAAGCTCGGATATAAAAGTCCATTTCGTACAAGAAGTACCTTTTATATGGAATCGTGATCACACAGGCTGGTGTCCGGTAGAAACGATGTGTAGCGAAGAAGAATCGGCAGAAGCCATATTGCCGCTGATTCGTGATTTCCTCGAAAAAATAAGAAGTGGTAAAAAGTTGCAGGAGAAATAAAAGCGCGAAACAGAATATGAAAACAAATACAGTTTGTTTGTTTTTGTTCGGCAGCCTGCTTTCCATTTCAGGAATGGCACAACCCGGAAAAGACAGCACACAAGTCAAAAGAAACTATACTATTGACGAAGTCGTAGTTACCGGAACACGGAACGAGACGGATATTCGTCACCTTCCCATGACTATTTCAGTAGTAGGAAGGCAACAAATAGAGAAAAGATATGAACCTTCACTTTTGCCGCTATTGACGGAACAGGTTCCCGGATTCTTTACTACCAGCCGTGGTATCATGGGATATGGTGTGTCCACAGGTGCGGCAGGTGGCATGAGTCTGCGTGGTATCGGAGGCAGCCCGACAGCAGGTTTATTGGTTTTGATCGATGGACATCCGCAATATATGGGATTGATGGGACATCCGATTGCGGATGCATATCAGTCTATGTTGACAGAGAAAGTGGAAGTCTTGCGCGGCCCTGCCTCTGTACTCTATGGCTCGAATGCAATGGGCGGAGTAATCAATATAGTCACCCGCAAACAGCAAGATGAGGGAGTAAGAACGAATATGCAGGTAGGGTATGGCTCATACAACACTTTGCAGACGGAATTTTCCAACCGTGTAAAGAAAGGACGTTTCAGCAGTATCGTTACCGGTTCTTACAATCGTACGGACGGACACCGCCCCGATATGGAGTTTGAACAATATGGAGGATACGCAAAATTAGGATATGATTTCAGCTCTTCCTGGAAACTCTGGGGAGATGTAAATGTAACCCATTTCAATGCTTCCAATCCGGGAACGATACAAGTTCCACTTATCGACAATGATTCGCGTATTACACGTGGTATGACCTCGCTTGCCTTGGAAAACCATTATGAGAAGACATCAGGAGCTTTGAGCTTTTTCTATAATTGGGGACGGCATAAAATCAATGACGGATATAAAACAGGAGAACAGCCGCAAACATCACACTTTAATTCTAAAGACAAGATGCTCGGCATTTCCTGGTATCAGAGCGCTACGTTCTTCACAGGCAATCGTTTGACGATAGGATTTGACTATCAGCACTTCGGAGGCAAATCATGGAACAAAGTCTTGGCTACCGGAGAGCGGAAACTGGGAGTAGACAAGCAAATGGATGAATTTGCAGGATATGTCGATTTCCGCCAAGATATAAATAGCTGGTTGTCATTGGATGCGGGTGTTCGTGTAGATCATCACTCTCATGTAGGTACTGAATGGATTCCACAGGGAGGACTGGCTTTTCATCTTCCCAAAAGCGCAGAACTCAAAGCGATGATGAGCAAAGGATATCGCAACCCTACCATTCGGGAGATGTATATGTTTGCTCCTGCCAATCCGGAACTGAATCCGGAAAAACTGGTCAGTTATGAACTTTCCTATTCTCAACGATTATTGGAAGGAGCCTTATATTACGGACTGAACCTGTATTATATTAACGGTGACAATATTATTATGAGCAATGGCTTGATACCTCCGCTGAACGTCAATTCCGGAGAAATAGAAAACTGGGGAATTGAAGCGAATATCGGTTATCGGTTTAATTCTCATTGGAATGTGAATGCCAACTATAGTTGGTTGCACATGGAAAACCCGGTTCTCGCCGCTCCTGAACACAAATTGTATGTCGGAGCAGACTATACCGCAGGTCGCTGGACTGTATCAACAGGAATTCAATATATTAAAGGACTTTACACTTCTGTAATCGTTAATAATAAAGGCACCAAGCAACAGGATAGTTTTGTTTTATGGAATCTGCGAGGAAGTTATCGTATTTGTAATTTTGCCAACATCTTTGTGAAAGGTGAAAACCTGTTGGCACAACGTTACGAAATAAATATAGGGTATCCCATGCCCAAGGCAACATTTATGGGTGGTATTAATTTGAATTTCTAAAAGAATAAAGATATGGAAACAACAGTAAAACTCTATTCACTGAATTACAGTAATGTGAAGACCTATTTAGCAACCTCGTTATTCATCGTTGGCAATATCCTTTTTCCCAGACTCTTTCATCTCATTCCACTAGGTGGATTAACCTGGCTGCCTATTTATTTCTTCACTCTGATCGGTGCTTACAAATATGGCTGGAAGGTCGGTTTGCTAACTGCTATCCTGTCTCCAGTCATAAATTCTTTGCTCTTTGGTATGCCAGTGCCCGCAGTATTGCCTGCCATTCTATTGAAATCCGTATTATTAGCTATCGCCGCCGGATGGGCTGCGCAACGCTTCGGACGCATTTCTATCCCTGTATTAGCAGGAGTAGTCTTGTTTTATGTTCGCCATCCCCGTGGGGCAGATGTCGGCGATGGCCCTGTCCGGCTATCTGGTCAGCCGCTTCGGAAGCCATAGGATGCTGCTCCTCGCGGCCCTGCTCTATTCGGGGACCCTCATGGCCCTCGGCTTCATCAGCGAAACGTGGCATCTTTTCGCCATGCTGGTATTCTTCGGCGTCGCGGCCAACCTGCACAACATCTCGGTGAACACACAGGCCGTCGGCGTCGAACGTCTCTACCGCCGCAGCATCATGGCCGCCTTCCACGGCCTGTGGAGCCTCGCCGGGTTCGTCGGAGGGATCGTCGGCGCGCTGTTCGCGGCGTTCTCCGTCAGTACCCGCGTGCACTTCAGTTTCATCTTCGCCATCTGCATGGGCATCGTGGCGATCATGTTCCGGTTAACCCTGCCGCGCGACAGGGCACGCGATACGGCGCCCGGACACAAACGCCCCAAGGGGAAAATCGATCCCTATGTCGTCCTGCTCGGGCTGATCGCTTTCGGCTGCATGGCGAGCGAAGGGACCATGTACGACTGGAGCGCCGTATACTACGAAGCGATCATCAAGCCGTCGCCGGAACTGATCCGCCTCGGCTATATCGCATACATGTGCACGATGGTCTGCGGCAGGTTCATGGCGGACGGGCTTGTAACCAGGTTCGGGGTCATCCGTATCCTGCAAGCCAGCGGCGCGCTCATCGCCGCCGGGCTGCTGATCTCCGTTCT
>OHAB01000951.1_pt1 | contig 21103 bp, 21 predicted proteins | sample 1577031 | NCBI WGS metagenome assembly OHAB01 (sample SAMEA3541477, study PRJEB24748) | human gut metagenome | biome: human gut; feature: human-associated habitat; material: faeces | place: China | collected 2012 | reverse complement strand
GCCCAGAGACGGATCCTGGATCACTGCCATTTTGGCGGAGGCTGCATCAACGACACCATCATTCATCTCGCCACCAGCGCCATGCCCTTCGGCGGCGTGGGCGAGAGCGGCATGGGCGGGTATCACGGCCGCACCGGGTTCGAGACTTTCAGCCATTATCGGAGTATCGTGGACAAAAAGACATGGATGGATCTGCCGATACGGTACCAGGGGTATGATGAGATGAAAGAGAAGATGTTACGGAGATTTTTGAAGTAACGTCCTGAAAAGTGTGAGATGGCACGAGATTACGTCCTGAAAAGTGTAGTGTATAGCCTAAATTACGTCCTGAAAAATGTAATAGCAGGATATTTGCGTGAAATAATATAGAAATCGTGAAGGAAAGAAGGTAATTAGTATGAACTTTATCAAACAGAAATGCATTACAGCAGCAGTATTATTGCTGGTTGCTATTTTATCCATAACGGTTGTAGGAAAATACGTCTCCGCACCGGAGAATCATCAGAAGACCATCGCCTCTCTGGATGAGAAAAAACAGACTGTCATGGAATTGACGGCGGCATCCACGGTGACTTCGGCACTGATTACCTTGCTTCCGGGCGACACGGCAACACCCATTGCGGAGAAAATGGCAGATGTCAGCGGATATCTGCTGGTGGTCCTCTGCGCTATCTATCTGGAAAAATATCTCGTGACGATTACCGGCTATGTGGCATTTACCTACCTGATTCCGATTGCCTGCGGCTTGTGGATATTCAATCTGATCTTTGCAAATGCCACCGTGCGAAAACTGGCAGCAAAACTGGCGGTGTTTGGAGTGGCGATCTCCCTCGTGGTTCCTGCCAGTGTGAAGATCTCCGACCTCATCGGTGACACCTATCAGGCCCAGATCGAAGCAACCATTGAAGATGCCAAGAACACACAGAGCATACTGGAAAACAGTGGCGTGGTGGATGATACCAATGCGACGGAAACAACCGGAATCGGAACAACAGAAGCTTCTGGAACTGTTACAGGAAATGTGCAGGAGAAGGACAACAATAACTCCGGCTCTGTCTCAAACATTTTCGACTGGGCAAAAGATGCCATTTCCGGCGCTAAAGATTCAGTGGCAAATGTTGTGGAAAACGTGACGGTTTCTACCGAAGAACTGGTACAGAAGGTGGAGAATTCCCTGAATCACTTTATCGAGGCGGTTGCCGTGATGATCATTACTTCCTGCGTGATCCCGATGCTGGTATTATTATTGTTCTTCTGGATGGTGAAGATAGTGCTGGATGTGGACTTGAGTGGAGTGAAAATTAAGGGGATGCTGCCGGAGCGGAAGGAGTAGATTGCTATACAGAGAGGAACCACTATGGGGAAAAACAGAAAACCGATGAAGACAACCCTAGAAGAAGCGATTGATTACTGGGTAAAATATCAGGATGAGAGCGGCCTGAGTGTGGATTGGGCTGAGGCAAAAGAACGCTGTTGGCGATGCGGCTGTGAAAGAAATTTACAACGCTGTTATATTGTTCCCCATGCTCTTGGGGGAAAAGATGAACCTTCCAATATTGTATTGCTGTGTGAACGATGCCATGCAGACGGTCCGAATGTGGTGGATCCGGAGATTATGTGGGACTGGATTCGGAGCTACGGCGTCCCTTTTTATGATACTTTCTGGTCCATCAAGGGTATGCGGGAATATCGTCATATCTATGGCAACCGGTTCATGGATGATTTTCAGAAAATTGTAGCGGCTTCCTCTAAGCAATATTCGGAATCACAACTGGAAACAATGTTGCGGGAAAGGCTTGATCAATTAAAAGGAGATGTGAGTATTCATTTCGGGCAGCCATACCTGAATGATGCTACAATGGCGGGATTATATCGCATGTTGTTAAAGAAAATGGCAGAGGAACTGGAAGTGGATGAAAATAACTGGAAGACTGGGGAAAGAATGAAACCGTGGTGGATAGAATGCTGATACTGGGAAGTCAGTGAAGGGAGAAGCGGAAGAAAATGGAATATCTTGCACATATTGATGGAGACAGAGCACAATCCATAAAGGATCACCTGCAGGGAACTGCAGACCTTGCGGAAGAATTTGCGGCAAAATTCGGGAAAGCAGACTGGGGATATTGTTGTGGAATGTTACATGACATTGGAAAATATTCCGCGGAATTTCAAAAGAAGATCAAAGAAAATCTGGATATCCGGGTGGATCATTCCACTGCCGGGGCGAAGGTCTGCGAAAATTTAGATGGCTGCTATTGGCTTCTGACTTACTGCATAGCAGGGCATCATGCAGGGTTGCCGGATCTGGGACGAGAGGGATTGCCGTCCTCTTTGCTGGGGAGACTTAAGAAAAGGTTGTGCGATTACAGTGCGTATGAAAAGGAAATAGAAATCCCTCAAATTACCACACCACCCATTGCCATGAATCCGGAAAAGGATCCAAACTTTGCGCTGAGTGTATTTATCCGCATGCTGTATTCCTGCCTGGTGGATGCCGATTTTCTGGATACAGAACAGTTTATGAACAACGGAACGGTTCAAAGGGATTCCGGAGAGAGCATGGATGTTCTTTTGGAGAAATTGCAAAATTACACAGTAAAATGGCTTATAAATCGGAATGATACTACGATTGATGGAAGACGATCTGAAATTCTCCGGAACTGTCTGGAAATGGGAAAGTCTCCCAAAGGATTGTTTCAGCTTACAGTGCCCACCGGTGGCGGCAAAACCGTGGCTTCTCTGGCATTTGCGTTGCAGCATGCAGTGGAACATCATATGGATCGTGTGATTTACGTGATTCCCTATACAAGTATCATTGAACAGAATGCGCAGGTGTTCAGGGAAATTCTGGGTAATGAAAATGTGTTGGAAAATCACAGCAATGTAGACTATGAGATCTCGGAAGACTTCAAACCTATGCAGCTGGCAGCGGAAAACTGGGATAAACCGGTGGTAGTTACCACAAATGTTCAGTTTTTTGAATCCCTGTACGCTAATAAGTCATCAAAATGCAGAAAACTACATAATATAGTAAACAGTGTCATCATATTCGATGAGGCGCAGATGCTTCCTCCAAATTATTTGAAACCGTGCATGGCGATGATAGAAGAACTGTTGCAGCAGTATGGGACAAGTGTTGTACTGTGTACGGCGACGCAGCCGGCATTACAGCAGTTTCTGCCTGAAAAGTATGTTGCCCGGGAATTATGCCCCCGGAGAGACGAACAATTTCGATTTTTTGAAAGGGTAACCTATCAGAATATCGATACCGTCACGGAAGAGGAAATGTCGGAGAAACTACAGCAGGAGTGGCATGCACTGTGTATCGTGAACACGCGAAAAAGAGCACAGCAGCTTTACGAACGGCTGCAGGGAGAGGGCGTTTACCATTTATCAACCACCATGTATCCGGCGCATAGAAGACGAGTGCTTGCGGAGATTGTGGAACGCTTGGATGACAAAAACGGGAAAAAATGTATCGTCATTTCGACCAGTCTTGTGGAAGCCGGAGTGGATCTGGATTTTACTTCAGTATATCGGGAACTTGCCGGAGTGGATTCCATCATTCAGGCAGCAGGACGGTGCAACCGAAATGGTAATAGAGGGAAAGAAGACAGCATTGTACGGATTTTCCGGTGGAGCGAGAAAGAAAATGTATCTGGTCAGCGGCAGCAGATTGATACGACGGAAAATCTGCTGGCGGAAGGCAGGGATATTACGACACTGGATAATATCACGGAATATTTTCGGAGACTATATCATATCAAGGGTGAAAGTCTGGATATGAAGAAAATTCTGGAGAAATTCGATGGTGGAGATTACCAATTTGCGGCGGCTGCGAAAGATTTTAAGCTGATTGAAGAAAATACGGTTACGGTATATATCGACCAAGAACCGGAAGCGAAGGCTCTTTTGCAGGAGATCCGCCAGCAGGGACTGACGAAGAGCCGTATGCGAAAAGCAGGGCAATATTGTGTAAGTGTTCGGAAAAAAGGGGAATATGAGAAACGCAATATGTTGTTTGATGAAATGTATAGAGCAGGCATGTTGGAAGAGGTAGATCCGGGTGCAAAGGATTTTTGGGTGCTGACGCAGGAAGAACAATACCGGGAAGACACCGGATTGAAGCTGGAAGTGGAATTGGGCGGAATGATGATGCTTTAATATTGCAGTAAATGGAAGTAGCGGTACACGATGGAAAAGTGTACCGCTACCTTGCGATTTTACAAGAAACATAATTATTTCAATCCACAGGAAATATACCTGACACTGAAAGTATACCATATATTTTAAAGAATTATAATATATATTATTTCGATTTCAATTAAGTTTCACGTAACAAGGAAAAATTAGGTATTGCAACTATGTAAGACTTGTAGTATAGTGAATTTGTCAGATAAATACAGATAAACTAATATATTGTCATATCATATCTGTGAAAAGACAGTATTTTACAAAGGGGGTATTGTTGTCAGACAGAAAATAGTACTACAAGGGAACAGTAAACGGGAACAGCGCTTTAATTGTGGAAAGAAGGTGGAATAAATGGGAGTCGGAGTAAAAGTAAATGTATGGGGAGACTATGCATTGTTTTCGAGACCCGAACTCAAAGTTGAACGTTACAGCTATGACATCATCACGCCCTCAGCGGCACGCGGCATTTTGGAAGCTATATACTGGCATCCGGGAATGCGGTGGATCATCGACAAAATCTATGTCAAAAACCCTATCCAATTTACAAGTGTACGACGAAATGAAGTAAAAAGCAAGATCCTGGCAAGCAATGTATTGCAGGCATACAATGGTGCAGACAAACCATTGTATATCAGTACAAAGGAGGACATTGTACAGAGAGCATCACAGCTGCTCTGCAATGTAAGCTACACCATCGAGGCTCATTTTGAGATGACAGAGAAAGCCAATACTTCTGATAATCCCGGAAAGTTCAAGGACATTATCATGAGACGGCTACGTAAAGGTGAATGCTTCCATGCTCCATATTTTGGCTGCCGGGAATTCCCTGCCAATTTTGCTCTCTGTGAGGAAGAAGAGATTCACACCGCCTATGATGTAGTAGCAGAAAAAGATCTTGGCATCGTGTTGTTTGACATGGATTACAGTGATCCGGAAAATATCAAACCTATGTTTTTCCGGGCAGTAATGCGTCAGGGCGTGGTGGATCTGAGAGATTGCGAGGTGCTACGATGATATTACAGGCACTGGTAAAGTATTATGAAAATCTGGCGGAGCAGGGAAAAGTTTCCATGCTTGGATGGTGTCATGCAAAAGTGTCCTACGAAATCCATTTGTCTTCAGAGGGGGATATCATAGGTATTACCTCCCGGAAAATAGAGGATATGCGTGGCAAGAAAGCAGTATGGGTACCGGCAAATCTCGTCGTACCGGAGATGGTTACCAGATCCTCCGGCGTGGCAGCAAATTTCCTGTGCGACAATTCCAAGTACATGCTGGGCATTGATGCAGAAGGGACGAACCCGCGTGTAATGGATTGTTTCCAGGCGACAAAAGAAAAACACGGACAGATCCTGCAATCTGCACAAGGGAAAACAGCCCGGGCAATTTTAGCCTATTTTGAAAAATGGGATCCGGAGAAAGCTGCGGAACATCCCGTGATCCGGGAGAACTGGGAAGAGTTGACAGAAGGCGGCAATCTTATTTTCTCCGTGGAAGGGCAGGAAGCACAGGATGATCCGGAGATTCGTGATTGCTGGGAGAATTATCGGGCACAGAATGACGGAGAAGATAACGGCATTTGTCTGGTTACCGGTAAAAAAGCTGAGATATCACGAATCCATAAAGCAATCAAAGGAGTACCCGGGGCACAGTCCAGTGGAGCTGCACTGGTGTCATTCAATGCACCGTCATTTGAGTCTTACGGAAAGGAACAGAGTTACAATGCACCGGTGGGAAAATATGCGGAATTTGCCTATACCACTGCGCTGAATTATCTGTTGTCCCAGCGAGACTACACTTTTTCCATGGGAGATTCCATGATAGTGTACTGGGCGGAAAGCGGTAAAGAGCAGTATCAGAAATGCTTTCTGAATATGTTTAGACCCACGAAGGATAACCAGAAAAAATTGAAGGACATTTTCGACAGTTTGAAAGAAGATACGAAAACCTATCTGGAAGATGCGGAGATGGATCCCAAACAGAATTTTTACATACTGGCATTGGCGCCAAATGCAGCGCGATTGTCAGTCCGCTTTTTCTATATGAATTCTTTCGGAAACATTATACAGAATATAGCTGACCATTATGAACGGCTCAAAATCATAAAACCGACATGGGCGGAGCAAGATTATCTGGGGATTCGTGACATGCTGAATGAAACAGTGAATCAGAAATCAAAAGATAAGACACCGGCTCCGGACATGGCTGCGCAGGTATTGCAGGCAATTTTATCCGGTGGGCGATATCCGACAAGCTTATATGCGAACACTCTGATTCGTATTCGGGCTGAGAGTGGGGATAAAAAAATAAGCTGGGGACGAGCAGCAATCATTAAGGCGTATTTAATAAAAAACTATGATTGTATGAAAGGAGAAAAATTTATGGGACTGAATAAAGACTGCAATGATGCAGCCTATGTGTTGGGCAGATTGTTTTCTGTATTGGAAACTATACAGAAGGAAGCAAATCCGTCAATCACAACAACAATCCGTGATCGCTATTTTAATTCCGCTTGTGCAACACCTGCGGTTATTTTCCCGGTGCTGATCAAACTGAAAAACAGCCATGTGAAAAAGCTGGAACGGGATAAAGGCGGTACAAAAGTCTATTACGAAAAAAAATTGACGGAAATTATGGGAAAACTGGATGATTTCCCGAAACGCTTGTCGCTGGAGCAACAAGGACAGTTTGATCTTGGCTACTATCATCAACAGCAGGAAAAATATAAAAAAGGGGAGGACAAATAAATGAGTGAAGTGATCAAAAACAGATATGAGTTCGTAGTATTATTTGATGTGGAGAATGGCAATCCCAACGGAGATCCCGATGCTGGAAATATGCCAAGAGTGGACCCGGAGAGCGGACTGGGTCTGGTAACGGATGTCTGCCTGAAACGTAAGATCCGTAATTATGTCGAGACTGTAAAAGAGGATGCTCAGGGGTATAAAATCTACATTAAAGAAGATATACCGTTAAACCGCAGCGACAGAGAAGCCTGTGCAGATATGGGAATCACCGAAACAGATGATAAAAAGGTGACGGAGGAACTCAAAAAGCTAAAGAAAAATGATCCCGGTGTAGATCTTAAATTGAAAGACTATATGTGCCGGAATTTCTATGATATCCGTACTTTTGGAGCCGTAATGACTACGTTTGTAAAAGCATCGCTGAACTGCGGGCAGGTGAGAGGGCCTGTGCAGATCGGATTTGCAAGAAGCATCGATCCGATCATCAGCCAGGAAGTAACCATCACCAGAGTTGCTATCACCACAGAGAAAGATGCGGAAAACAAGAATACAGAGATGGGAAGAAAGACCATCGTCCCTTACGGTCTGTATCGTGCAGAAGGCTATATTTCCGCAAATCTGGCACGGAAAATAACCGGATTTTCCGAAGACGATCTGGAACTGTTATGGGAAGCAATCCTTAATATGTTCGAAGTGGACCATTCCGCAGCGAGAGGCAATATGGCGGTACGGGAACTGATCGTATTCAAACATAGCAAAGAGTTGGGTGACTGCCCGGCATATAAATTATTCGATGCCGTAGAAGTGAAGAAAAACGAGGATGTGGAATATCCAAGAAAATATCAGGATTACACAGTTACCGTTCACGAGGAGCAGATTCCTGATTCTGTGGAAGTGAGAAGGATGAATTAATGGAATATGCAGAAGATGATTATCTCATGATATCCGGGATCCAGCATTTCAGATTCTGCAAAAGACAGTGGGCACTGATCCATATAGAGCAGCAGTGGGCTGAAAATGAACATACGGTCATTGGTGAATTGATGCATAAGAAAGCACATGATCCATATCTTACCGAGAAAAGAAGAGACACGATCATAGCGAGAGCATTACCCGTGGCGTCCAGAGAAATGGGCGTCACGGGTGAGTGTGATGTGGTGGAATTCCACAGATGTGAGGATGGAATCCGTCTGCATGGGCACAGGGGTAATTTTTCGGTATATCCGATTGAATACAAAAAGGGAAAGCCGAAGATCACAGAGGAAGACAAATTACAATTAGCGGCGCAGGCAATGTGCCTGGAAGAAATGTTTTCCACACAGATTCCGGAAGGTGCACTTTTTTACGGAGAGACAAAACGGAGGGAAATCGTGGAGATCACGGAAGAACTTCGCAGCGAAGTGCGTGAGATGTTTCAAGAAATGCATCAATATTATGAACGGCGGTATACACCGAAAGTAAAGATGGGAAAGCACTGTACTTCCTGCTCTTTAAAGGAACTTTGTATGCCAAGACTTGCAAAAACCGGTTCTGTGAAAAACTATATGGATCAGGCACTTATGGAGGAAAACGTATGAAAAAATTATTGAATACGTTATATGTTACTTCCGAAAACAGTTATCTGGCGTTAGATGGTGAAAATATTGTTATTTACGATGATAAAAAAGAACTTGGCAGAGTTCCGCTGCATAATCTAGAGGGAATCGTATCGTTTGGATATCGGGGAACCAGCCCGGCGCTTATGGGTGCTTGTGCAGAACGAAATATTTCCCTGTGTTACATGACTCCCCAGGGAAAATTCCTGGCACGGGTCACCGGAAAAGTGAGGGGGAACGTGATCCTGCGGGAACAACAGTATGCCAGCAGCAAAGATGAACTGGTGGGATTGGAGATTGCTAAAAATTGTATCCTCGGAAAAGTACATAATGCCAGGTGGGTTCTGGAGCGGGCAGTCAGAGATCATAGTATGCAGATTGATGCAGAGCGGGTAAAAAAGGCATCCGAAATGCTGAAAAATTCTTTGATATTGATTCAGAACAGCACCTCCGGGGACGAACTCAGGGGATATGAAGGAGAGGCAGCCAGTATTTATTTTAGCGTGTTTGACGAATTGATTCTGCAGCAGAAAAAAGATTTTACATTTCAAGGCAGGAATAAAAGACCGCCCTGCGATAAAATGAACGCAATGATGTCTTTTGTGTATACATTACTGACAAATATGGAAGCATCTGCACTGGAGTGCGTAGGGTTAGATCCCTGCGTGGGATATCTGCACACAGAGCGCCCAGGCAGAGCATCGCTGGCGCTGGATATGATGGAGGAACTAAGATCCGTGTTGGCGGATCGCTTTGTGCTGTCGTTGGTAAATAAACGGATGATCACAGCTAAAAATTTTACCCAAAAAGAAAACGGCGCGGTTCTTCTGGATGATGATGGACGAAAGGTAATACTGACGGAGTGGCAGAATCGTAAAAAGGAAACCATAACGCATCCCTATTTGCAGGAAAAAGTGGAATGGGGTATGGTTCCTTATGTGCAGGCAATGCTGCTGGCACGATTTCTACGTGGCGACTTGGACGGCTATCCTGCATTTCTATGGAAGTGAGGTGTGGTATGTTAGTATTGATCACATACGATGTCAACACAGAAAATGCAGCCGGCAAAGCAAGGCTGCGAAAAGTGGCAAAGCAATGCGTCAACTATGGCAGAAGAGTTCAGAATTCTGTATTTGAATGTATTTTGGATAATGCACAGAGCATTGCGTTGAAAGCAACACTTGAGGATATCATTGATACAGAAAAGGACAGCCTTCGCTTCTATTACCTGGGGAATAAATACCAGACCAAGATAGAACATATTGGAGTGGATAGAGGAATAGCTCCGGATCAGCCACTGATTTTGTAACTGATGCGAAAGCCAAGCGCACAGAAAATGCCTAGACGATTCGCACCTGAAAAATTGTAAGATTTTTGAAATAACATACATAGATATTTTTAATTAAGGAAGTTTGTTATAAAAAATAAATGTATTAGACAATTTTTGCTAAGAACGAAGAGAATTTTTTGGCGAAAATTGATGTCGCTCCCCTCGCGGGAGCGCGGATTGAAATACACAACGGAAGATGTAACACTACTCAACCATGAGTCGCTCCCCTCGCGGGAGCGCGGATTGAAATTGTTTGAACACTTGAAAAAGGCTCTTGCATCGCTCGTCGCTCCCCTCGCGGGAGCGCGGATTGAAATAGTTTTGACGGAATCACAGGACTACCAGTGCAACGTCGCTCCCCTCGCGGGAGCGCGGATTGAAATAATGTTGAAATCGAGGAAAAGGCAGCAGTTGCAGCGTCGCTCCCCTCGCGGGAGCGCGGATTGAAATATAGTCATACAGCTTCTTTGCAGCTTGATTGACTGTCGCTCCCCTCGCGGGAGCGCGGATTGAAATAGCGTATAAGGGTACATCAGAAGTGGGGTGGTTGTCGCTCCCCTCGCGGGAGCGCGGATTGAAATTAACTCTTCCGGTGTGTCCGGTACGTCGTCATACGTCGCTCCCCTCGCGGGAGCGCGGATTGAAATCGTCATCAAGAATATTGAATTGAACGCACTTGCCAGGTCGCTCCCCTCGCGGGAGCGCGGATTGAAATCCGGCATGATCGCATCCCAGGATCCGGAACCGGGTCGCTCCCCTCGCGGGAGCGCGGATTGAAATATAAGAGAGAGAAACAGCTTTGTCACGGTTACAAAGTCGCTCCCCTCGCGGGAGCGCGGATTGAAATAGTTTTGGTGTGAGCTTGTCCGCCAGCTTGATCAGTGGTCGCTCCCCTCGCGGGAGCGCGGATTGAAATTTTGTTACGTGTTTCGGTGGATCGTTTTAATTCGGTCGCTCCCCTCGCGGGAGCGCGGATTGAAATAGATCATGCACCTGCAGGTGCACCACTTCCTGACGTCGCTCCCCTCGCGGGAGCGCGGATTGAAATTTGTGTGTGTATCCAAACCACTCATACTGATCCTGTCGCTCCCCTCGCGGGAGCGCGGATTGAAATTGACTTGTGCTGAATGTGGGCACAAACTTGTTGGCGTCGCTCCCCTCGCGGGAGCGCGGATTGAAATCTCCCCGGTGTCCCGCTGGTACTTCTCTTTTACCGCGTCGCTCCCCTCGCGGGAGCGCGGATTGAAATCACCTACCCAGTCATAATGAAGCGTTCCGCTTGTGTCGCTCCCCTCGCGGGAGCGCGGATTGAAATTGCAAAATGATATAATAATCATATCAAAAAAGATGTCGATCCCCTCGCGGGAGCGCGGATTGAAATCATCTACTCCGCTAATTAAGTCGATACCCTTTTCCGTCGCTCCCCTCGCGGGAGCGCGGATTGAAATACCATTCCACCACGTTAAATGCCCCGGCTTTATAGTCGCTCCCCTCGCGGGAGCGCGGATTGAAATATAATGATACCGTCTGTGATACCAGGACATGACCTTGTCGCTCCCCTCGCGGGAGCGAGGATTGAAATTCTTAATCAGGGTGTCCAGGGTTCGAGCCCTTGGGTCGCTCCCCTCGCGGGAGCGAGGATTGAAATGTCAGGATCTATCAGAAGACCCGGGAAGTCATCGAGTCGCTCCCCTCGCGGGAGCGAGGATTGAAATAAATTCCTTCGTGACCGTCTTGTCGATGTCGGCTGTCGCTCCCCTCGCGAGAGCGCGGATTGAAATCTTTTAGATTCGGTGTGAATTCTAACGGAGAATAGTCGCTCCCCTTGCGGGAGCGCGGATTGAAATTATGAGTGGTTTTGATTATGAGGTTGTCGGTAACGTCGCTCCCCTTGCGGGAGCGCGGATTGAAATTGTTATAGATGCCCAGCCTACCGCCTACGACCCGGAGTCGCTCCCCTTGCGGGAGCGCGGATTGAAATAATACCGAAATGGTTAGGGCAATTCTGGACGGGAGGTCGCTCCCCTCGCGGGAGCGCGGATTGAAATAAATGTGGAGAAAGCGGAATACTTACGTTTACGGTCGCTCCCCTCGCGGGAGCGCGGATTGAAATAGTAATTGCAAGGACATGGACGAGGTTGCCAAGGTCGCTCCCCTCGCGGGAGCGCGGATTGAAATTGTCCTGAACGGTTTCCTGGATGTGCTGGGCTTTGTCGCTCCCCTCGCGGGAGCGCGGATTGAAATTATGGATGAACTGCCGTTGGATCTCTCGCCGAAGGTGTCGCTCCCCTCGCGGGAGCGTGGATTGAAATACCGGCAGGCACGGCAGCGTTATCTACCTGTGCGTCGCTCCCCTCGCGGGAGCGTGGATTGAAATGCTTGTGGGCGCTGTCCCTGGTCACAAGGCTAACCGTCGCTCCCCTTGCGGGAGCGTGGATTGAAATATTTCTGTCTTCATCCAGACTGCCTCCAATCTGTTGTCGCTCCCCTCGCGGGAGCGCGGATTGAAATTGCTTACAAGCTGTTGGGTTATAAGAACGTGTACGTCGCTCTCCTCGCGGGAGCGCGGATTGAAATGCACGGACGATGGGGATAATCTGTTTTTTCAACATGGTCGCTCCCCTCGCGGGAGCGTGGATTGAAATCGAAAAGACAATCGTATATAATGTACTATGTGATTACATAGAAGGAGGACATCTAATTGAGCAAGACGGTTAGGCAAAGTGATTGGGCAACGGAAACGCTTATGGAAGCCCCATTTTGGAGAAACGGAATGACACTGGAAGAATACGAGATGGAAAACAGATATTTGAGTAAAAATTTTTATAAGCAAAAAGATGGAAACTATATGCCACTTTGGATGCAAGAAGAGAACATGAAAGCATAATTAGTTCTTTGGATTTTTTCATTTACAGACAAGAAATGCTTTATATTGAAATCAAAACAGATTGTAATCATTTCTTATACTATTCTATTTTATGTCTGATATTGTATAGCATGTTGATAATTACGATATCTTTTAAAGTCAGTTTTAACAGAATCTATTTATATTTCCTATGTCACAATTTGAATTTTTAATGTTATAAATATCACATGATTTTTGCGTAAATTTGCGTATTTTGCTATTGATTTTGTGTAATGTTGTGTATAATATAAAAGGAGAGAAGAATGCATCCACGAAAGAAAACAATTAAAGAATTGGAAAAGAACGGTTTTATTTTTAAAAGACATGGAGCAAGTCATGACCTGTATTTCAAACCGAATACCAAGCAGACCATTCCTGTAAAACGTCATGATTTTAATGAAAATGATATGCGATATATTTTGAAAGAAGCAAATATAGAAGGAGGTAAATGATATGCAATACACATATACTGCTGTTATTACCGAAAAAGACGGCACTTTCTATGCGAAGGTTCCGGATGTGGACGGGTGTATTACAACAGCACCGACTTTGACAGAAGCGATTGCACTTATTACAGATGCATTGAATCTTTGTCTTGTTGGTCTGGAGGATGAAGAAATTACTCCGAATGAGCCTACACCCCAGGCAGAGATTCCTCATTTACCGACAGATATTCTTACGATCATCCAGGCAGATACGATTAAATATCGCAGCATGACTGACACCAAGGCGGTCCGAAAAAATGTCTCGCTTCCGGCATGGATGTCCAAACTTGCCGATAAACGTGGAATCAACTGTTCAAAAGTATTGCAGGAAGCACTTACCACAAAACTTTTATAAAATCAGTATTTTTACAAAGGAGGTCCTCCCCATGTCCCACCCCATCCAATCCGAAGCCCATCTCACGACCTTCGAAGCCATCAGCATGATCGTCGGCAACAGCATCGGTACCGGCATCATCGCCGTTCCGTATCTTGCCACGAAGAACAGCATGCTGGATGTCGTGTGGATGGTATTGATCGCCTATTGTGTGAACGTGATCCTGCACCTGATCATTGCCGAGCTGTCTTACAATAACGGTGGTGTCCAGCTGGTGAAAAGCTTTGAAGGAGAGCTGTTTCATGGGAAAATGAAGCAGATCTTCAGTTGGAGCGTATTTATTGTCTATGGGCTGGCAATTATGATTGGTGTCAGCGGTAATATCAACGGCGGAGCACAGATTTTTGTGAACTGGTTCGGAATGCCTTTCGTGGCGGCGCAGGTTTTATACTATGTGATCGCCGGAGTCGTGGTGTTTATCGGCATGAAAGCAGTAGGAATCGCGCAGAAATACGCAGTCATTGTCCTCATGGGAATTGTGGCAGTGATGACGGTAGGCACATTTATGCATCCGCTGAATTCTTTGCAACGGGCAGAGTTCCACTGGAACAACCTGTTGGCGCTGTACAGCATGGTGGTATTTGCCACTTCGGCCAATCAGGCGGTGATTCAGGTGGTGAAAGGTCTGGATGGCAACGCGAAACAGATCCGCCGCTCCATTTTCATCGGTTTTGGACTTTCCTCAGTGTTTGTCCTGATCGTAACGGGCACGGTTCTCCTGGGAACCAAGGGAGCGCTGGAAAAAGAACTGGCATACATGCAGTTGGGAGAGAGTATCGGTACCTGGGCGATGATCCTGGCAGGCGTATTTTCCCTGTTTGCTTTACTTACCACGTTCTGGAGCAATACTCTCGCCCTCCGCGATGTGGTTCATGAGCAGATCGGCAGCGGCAACCGCATCAGCTGGCTGATCGCCACAGTTCCCTGCATTCTGTTTGCCGTGTTTGGCGTGAACAGCTTTATCGTTCTGACCCGGATCATGAGTGGCGTTGTGGTACTGGTGAGCATCATGCTGGTGCTGACCTATGGAAAGTCCAGGAAAAAAGCCGGCAGCAGTCCTATCTGCGGCGTGATCGGCACGGTACCGTTTCAGGTGCTGATGGTGCTGTCTACGCTGCTGTCTGCAATCGGTGCATTGATCCCGTTAAGCTGATTTCAAAAAACTCACATACCATAGTGAAACAGATTAAGTGACAGAAAAGAGATTCCTATGTATACCTCTCAAAATTTTCAAATTCTGGACGAAGAGACTTTTTCCCTTCGCATCCCGACGGACAGAGACTATAAAATATTACAATTGACAGACCTGCACCTTGGTTTCGGCATGTTTTCCGGAAAAAAGGACAGACTGGCGCTGGCAGCGGTGACGGAGCTGATCCGCCGGACGGGACCGGACCTGATCGTCCTGACCGGTGATTCCGTTTTCCCGTTTTTCCCCAAAAGCGGGACGATGAATAATAGAAAACAGGCGCAAAAACTGTTAACATTTCTGGATGGTTTTCAGATCCCCTATACGTTTGTCTTCGGTAATCATGACTGTGAGATGGGTTCCGCCTGCAATAAGGAGCAGCTGGCGGAGATTTTTGCCACGGGAAAATACGCTGTTTTTACCAAAGGAAGATACGAGCACAGTCCTCAAAACCCCATTGCCGGCGTCGGGAATTTTGTATTGGATCTGATCGATGGAGAAGGCAAGATTCTCCTGCCCCTCATCCACCTGGACTCTAACATGTACGGTGACGGCTGGTTTTTCAGTGGTTTCGACTGCATCCATGAGGACCAGGCGGACTGGTGCATGCAGAAGTTGAACGAGAGAAAAGTACCGGCTATGGCATTTTTCCACATGCCGCCCGCGGAGTTCAAGAAAGCCTACGAGAAGATGAAATTAGGTGATCACAGTGTGATCTATGAACACGGCAGTATCGGAGAAAAGAATGAGTATTTCGGAATATCGAACCGACCACCTCATTTTTTCGAAAAAGCGGTGGATAACGGCTGGTTAAAATGGATCTTCTGTGGACACGATCATCTGAATACGTTGTCACTGACCTATAAAGGTATCCGCATGACTTACGGAATGTCCATTGATTATCTGGGATATTCCGGCATCGCAAAGCAATATATCCAGCGGGGAGCCACGCTGATTACACGTAAGACAGACGGGAACATAGACATCACTATGGTACCGTTGACAGCAGTTGTTTCGACACGAGTAAGGGGAGCCTGATGAAAGGCTCCCCCGATTTGTACGAGAATGATTAGTAATTGATACCGCTGATGCCGAGTACTCCGTTCTGGACATTGAAGGTGATGTTAGGACCGTCACCGGTGCTGTAGAGGGTGAAGCCTGCCATACTGGGGCTTAATTCGGACAGATCAGCATTAGCCATAGAATCTTTCAGCTCAGGGGTGAAGATTTTGTCTGCACCTAAGGCAATCAGATCTTCCCTGGTTTCAATCACACTGCCATCGCCCAGAGCAACATAGACCGGATAATTGACCAGATCAGCGAGAGCATTCAGGTCTTCAGCGGCTACGGCATCCTGGATCTTTTTAGCGAAAGCGGTAGCATCCTCTGTGGGAACTGCAAAGTTGTCTTCATAGGCTCCTTCTGCCGTAGAGGTGCTTTCGGTGGATGCGGTTTCAGTATTGGCTTCTGTATTGCTTTCTGTAACCTGGCTTTCAGAAGCTACGGTGCTTTCAGTAGAGGCAGTAGCTCCGTTTCCGTCACTGCCGCAGGCAGCAAAAGATAATACCATCACAGTAGTTAAAAGTGCACAGATAAATTTGTTTTTCATAATAAAACTCCTTTCGTAATAAAACCATTTTTTACAGGTCTCTGATGATTAGACTGTACAGTCTTCAGAAAAGTTGCATAAGAAATAAATTTTTTTAAAAATATCAAAAACATCCACCCAAAAGAAAAACCTTCTGTTAAAATGTAAAAATAAGACAGATGAAAACAATAGAATAGGAAACTACCATGGAACCATATTACTATCAGAAAATGAACAAGCCCCAGCAGGCCGCCTATCACGCTATGCAGCAGGGAGTGCTGGCGCTGGCAGACGAGATCCAGCTGCCGCGGATCCCGGCGGAAGAATTGTATGACGTATTTTTCCGACTGCGGCTGGATCATCCGGAGATCTTCTGGGTGGTGAGTTATCGGTATAGATATTATCAGGACTCCCCCAACATCATCTTCGTGCCGGAGTATCTGTTTGAGAAAAATAAGATCAGAGAACATCAGAAAGCCATGCAGTCCCGGGTGGAAAAGCTGGCAAGACCTGCCGCAAAGTTCACAGAGTGGGAAAAAGAGAAGTACATTCACGACTTTATCTGCGAAAATATCACCTACGATAAGTTGAAAAAGCCCTATTCCCATGAGATTATCGGACCGCTGGGACAGGGCGTGGGTGTCTGCGAGGGCATTGCCAAATCGGTGAAGGTGCTTTGTGATGCGCTGGGTGTGTGGTGTGTAATCGCTATCTGCGGCAACAATCCGGAGAAAGGGATCAAGTACCGTCACACTTGGAATATTGTGCGGATCGGCGGGCAGTATTACCATCTGGATGCCACATTTGACAATACATTGGGAAAACATCAGGGCAATGCGGAAGCACCCGGAGAGATCCGCTACGACTATTTCAATCTGGGAGATAAAGCAGTGTTCCGGGATCATGAACCGTTGATCGCCCCGGCACCCGGCTGTCCGGACAACGATCATTTTTATTACAAGGAGAAAAAACTTTCCTTTACGAAAACGGAAGAAGTATATAAAAGAGCACAGCAGATGGCGAAAAAAGGCCGGGCCATGACGTTCCAGTGGCGGGGAGGCTATCTGACCAGAGAAGTCCTGCAGGAACTGTTGGAACTGATCCGCAAGGCAGGCGAGGAGCGGCAGAAGACCGCCCGGATCAGTCTCAACTGGCCACAGGCGGTCATTCATTTCAGCTATGTGGAAAATGCAGGCATCCCGGAGCCGGAGGTCGTCATGGAAGACGCCAATGAAGGAGAACAGTTTGACACCGGGGAATAAAGGTATGGGATGATGTCAGGATCAAGAATTCTCCGACTTTAATGCGCACTCCCGGAATAACGCATTGACGGCCAGCTTATAGTCGCTGGCATCCGTGGCTTTGCGGATCTTTTTTACGTATTTGTCCGGAGATTCGAAGCTGTGGCTTAAGAAAGCCCAGAGATCCTTCATCTTATAGAGCGTATTGGTATCGCCGGACATGATCTCCTGATAACCGGTCAGGAGGGAAGTGTGGAATTCCTTCAGGACAGCCAGTCGCTCTTCACAAGACGGGAGCGCAACACTCTCCGTGGAGGCAGCCTTCAATTCCTGCAATAATCCCGGATTCTGCAAAATTCCCCGGCCGATCATGACCGTATCGATACTGGGAAGCTGCGTAAGAATCTGCGTTAGCGACTCCGGAGAGGTAATATCCCCGTTATAGCACAGCGGACATTGCAGGGCTTCCACCGCCTCTGCGAAAGCCTCCAGACGGGGTGTCCCCTTGTAACCTTCCTTTTGCAGTCTGGGGTGAATGATCAGTTCCTTCATGGGAAATTTTTGATATATTTTCAGTAACGGAGCCCACTCATCAGGATATTCCATGCCGATGCGGGTTTTAATGGAAATTTCCAACGGGCATTTTTCGAAAATTTCGTCCAGAAAATCCTCCAGTTCCCGGGGTGTGCCTAAGAAGCCGGCACCACGGTTTCTTGCCACCACCGTCCCGGAAGGACAGCCCAGATTCAGGTTGACCTCATGGTAGCCATATCCGGCCAGCTGCTCTGCCAGCGACAGAAATTCCTCCGCCTTATTGGTCAGGATCTGCGGTACGGTGTACATGCCCACATTATGTTCCGGAAGCACATCGTTGCGTTCTCTGCTGTTCATGTGCCGATTGGAGATAAAAGGGGTAAAATATTTGTCCATGCCGCCGTAACAGCGGTTCCAGTTAGTGCGGAAATTATAAGTGGTCAGTCCCTCCATGGGGGCAAGATAATATTTCATAAAAAATGTATGCCTTTCCGTAACCTGCAAGCGTTCCACTGCATTTCCGGCGTATGCTTTCGCAGATTGTACTTTGTATCAGGTGTTTTGCCAAATCCCTTATTCAGAGATATTCTTAATAACGGGATTGCCCTTTACATGATTATAAACAATTACTATTATAATAGAGATAGTAAAAATTGCAAAGAAAACCGCAAAGATCCAAAAAGAAAGAGGCTGGAAGAAGGAATAAAGATCATGACTGAAAAAACAGAAAATAATACCATAAACCTAACCACCAACGAACGCACCCAGCAGGAGATCACCATCTCCGGCAACCCCGGGAAACCGGTCGGGGAGGATGGGGAGAAGATGCTGCGCCGCATGAACGAAAGCCACTACGCAGTGACCGGCTGGGCACTGGAACACTGGAAGATCCGGGAGAATGACCGGATTCTGGACATCGGCTGCGGTGGAGGAGCAACTCTGAAACGCATGAGTGAAGAGGTGCGTGACGGACATCTGACCGGAGTGGATTATTCCGCCACTTCACTGGAGCTTTCCGGGAAAACCAATGCAGAAGCACTGCAGCAGGGAAAAATGGATCTCGTGGAAGCCTCAGTGGAAAAACTGCCTTTTGCGGACAATGCTTTTGACAAGATCATTACGGTGGAAAGCTTTTATTTCTGGCCGGATCCCGCGGAGAATCTGAAAGAAGTCTACCGGGTATTGAAGGAGCAGGGAACCTTTTTACTGGTGGCCGACATTTACCAGAAGGAGGATCTGCCGGAACAGGTGCGGGAAAACATTCAAAGATTCCATCTGTTTAATCCCACACCGGAAGAATTCCGGGAACTGCTGGAAAATGCAGGATTTGAAGAGGTACGGATTCGCTTAAAAGACGGCGAGGACTGGATCTGCGCGGAAGGGCACAAATAAGCAGTAGAACCCTTCGGAAAAACGCAAAAATCGGGTGGAAGTCCGAAACGGAACACGCTAGAATCAGAAACGTAGAAAATGTGAAAGTATCCATGAAAATATTCAAAGGAGAAAACAATAACCATGTATAATCAGAATTATAAAGTAGAACTTCCCCAGTTCCCGGACCGGGAGGTGTCCATAGCAGAATACGGCGCGAAGAGCGGCGATTTGCAGATCGAGACCGGCAGACACAATGCGGAGGCCATTAACCGCGCGATCTGCGAGGTGTCTGAGCAGGGCGGCGGTACGGTAAGAGTTCCCGCAGGCATCTGGGCGGTGGCTCCGCTCCGGCTGTTAAGCGGTGTCAATCTTCATCTGGACAGTCAGGCTATGTTAAAATTCATCAAGTCCAAAGAGGACTATCCGCTGCGGATCACCAGCTATGAAGGGCAGGACTGCATTCGCACCGTATCTCCCGTTACCGCGGAAAATGCAGAAAATATCGCCATCACCGGAGATGGTATCATAGATGGAAGCGGTGATAAATGGCGTCCAGTCAAGAAATTCAAGATGACGGCAAAGCAGTGGGATGCGCTGTTTCAGATCAGTCCTTATGTGATCGAGACGAAGGAGACGGAGATCTGGATGCCTACTGAGACCATTCTGGAAGGCAATCGCCATAACATCCAGGGAACCACCGAAGAGGCACTGGCTGCTGCGGCACCTTATTATGATTTTTACCGTCCGGTGATGGTCAGTCTGCGTTATTGTAAAAAGGTATTGTTACAGGGCGCAACGTTTATGAACTCTCCGGCATGGAATATTCATCCCTATTTTTGCGAGGACCTTACCGTGGACAGTGTGAAGATCCGTAATCCGTACTATGCACAGAATGGTGACGGCATCGATGTGGAATCCTGCACCAATGTGCACATTCATCACAGCACCTTCGAGACCGGTGACGATGCTATCTGCATGAAATCCGGCAAAAATGCCATCGCCCGCAGGATCGAAGGCCCTTGCAGCAATGTCTACATTCATGATTGTCTGGTGAATGAAGGCCACGGAGGCTTTGTCATCGGTAGCGAGATGTCCCGTGGGGTAAAAGACATTCTGGTGGAGAACTGTACTTTCGTGGGAACCGATGTGGGTGTCCGCATGAAGAGTGCGCTGGGACGCGGCGGCGTGGTGGAAAACATCACACTCCGCAATATCCATATGAGCGAGATCAAGGGCGAGGCAGTGATCCTTACGATGTCTTATGTCCTGAATTCTCTGAACCGTAATGAGACCATTGCCATGGAAAATGAGGAGGACATCCCATATTTTAGAGATCTGTCTATGGAAAATATCGAAGTCACCGGCTGCAGACAGTTTACGAAGATTGAGCCTCTGCAGGGCAGACCGGAGACGATCCGTAATGTTGTGGTGAATGGACAGAAGCTGGTGTAAGGTTCCAGACAGGAAACAGATTTCCGTCACTCGCGGAAAAATTTTGCAGCATATAGCAGGAGGTAATGATTATGC
>OHAB01000941.1_pt1 | contig 21418 bp, 32 predicted proteins | sample 1577031 | NCBI WGS metagenome assembly OHAB01 (sample SAMEA3541477, study PRJEB24748) | human gut metagenome | biome: human gut; feature: human-associated habitat; material: faeces | place: China | collected 2012 | reverse complement strand
ATAAGATGGACGTGATTGAGCTTGCCGCAGAGCGTCCGAAGCCTGAGTTTGATTTTAAACTCGGACGGACACCGGGAAAATATATTTTTGAGACAAAAGATCTTGTTATCGGTTACGATGAGCCGTTATCAAAGCCGCTTAATATCTCTATGGAACGTGGTCAGAAAATCGCATTGGTCGGTGCAAACGGTATTGGAAAGACTACGTTGCTGCGCAGTATTTTAGGACTTGTTCCGGCACTTTCCGGGGAAGTTACACTGGGTGAAAATTTAGAGATCGGCTATTTTGAGCAGGAGATCAAGGGTGAAAATAAAAATACCTGTATCGAAGAGATCTGGGAGGAATTTCCGGCATTTTCACAGTATGAAGTGCGTGCAGCACTGGCAAAATGCGGACTGACGACAAAGCATATCGAAAGTCAGGTGCGTGTGCTAAGCGGTGGTGAGCAGGCAAAGGTACGTTTGTGTAAACTGATGAACCGCACGACTAATATCCTGCTTTTAGACGAGCCGACAAACCATCTGGATGTGGATGCAAAAGACGAATTAAAACGTGCCTTAAACGAATACCGCGGGGCAGTACTTTTGATCTGTCATGAACCTGATTTCTATCAGGATGTGGTAAATGCAGTGTGGGACTGCTCGAAGTGGACGACAAAGATTTTATAATAATTCAGATGCCGTTTTCAGAAGGTGATTCATAACAATAAAACACTTTCTGGAAATGGCATTTTATATTTTAAGAAGGGAGATGTGGAAAATGCAGCCAGATTATTATAAGGAGTTTACCTGTATTGCAGATCAGTGCAGCTTTACATGCTGCAGGGAGTGGAAGATTGGGGTGGATGATGTTACTTTTAAAAAGTGGAAACATACATGTATACCGGACGGGATGTATGAGGAAAGCCTGATCAGGCAGAATGTGGCTGATTGCAGCAATGGCGTAAACAGAGAAAGCTGCGTGCAGAAAAGACAGGATCTGAACACAAAGGAAAAAAAGTTGCAACTGAGTGAGTATGTGATAAAAAAGGATGGAAGCAGAGTTATAGGGTTAAATGAAGAGAAAAACTGTCCGTTTTTAAATGAAAAAAAATTGTGCAGATTAGTCCTTGCCTATGGGGATGAGATACTTTCACAGACTTGTAAGATTTTTCCAAGGGAGCTTCATACATTTAATGAAGATGTTACGGAATATTCCCTGATGCCGTCCTGTCCGGCGGTCGTTGATCTGTTATGGAAAAGAGATCATATTTCTTTTTCCGGGGAAATGGATGCATCTGCCTACCGGGAACTTGCTCCGCTTGTGAACTTACGTGCATTTCTGATGAAGCTGATGGAAGATGATGCACATACGCCGGAACATGATCTGATGAAGATTTTTTATGTACTGCTTGATCTATACGAACGGGTGGAAAAGGAGCCGGTAAATGATGCGGTAAAATCGTATCCGGACGGATTTCTCGAAGAACTTTCAAAGACTATCGATGACATTGAGCAGAACCCGCAGTATTCCATTGAGGAGCGCAACGAATTATTCCTTGATCTTGCAGAAAATTACCGCAGGGAAGGGTTGTATGAAAAATACTTAGAGCCAGTGGCACAGCTTGCAGAACAGTTGTCGGAACAGGGAATCAAGGAGGAGGTTGTAAAAGAATGGCAGGAGTTTGAAGTACATTTTTTGAAATACCAGCCTCTGATGCGCCGATTTCTTTTGATGGAATTATATGCGGACAGTTTAAAACCGGAGGGCAATATAGAAGAGATGGTCGTGCAGGTGCAGTGGATCGCCATGGAATATGCCACGATCCGGCATGCAGTTTTTTTGTACTGGCTGCTTGGCATGGAAAATAAGTTTTCGAATGGAAAATCTATTTTACAGGAAGCTCTTGCTTATGAGAATCTACGTGAGTATATCGTTGTGATTTCCCGCATGATGGGATATGAGGAAGAGGATATTTATGAATATCTGGAAAACAGCTTTGAGGATATCATCTGGGACTGGGGATATTTTGCGTTGATTTGTGGTTGACATCTGCTGTTAAATGTATTATTGTATTATTCAGATAATACACAAAGGAGGCTGGAGTTATGAAGAAAGAACATTGCAGTAAAATGATAGCTCCGATTATTATTGCGATTATTCTGATCGTGTATTACGTTGCAATTGCTGCCGCATTTGTGCTGATCCCGGATATTGCAGTCATAGTAAAAATACTTATGATAATCATTCCGCTGGCATTGGCAGGAGTAGCATTTGCGGTAACTGTAGAACGTGTGAATGAGATAAGGAGTGGAGAAGAAGATGATCTTAGTAAATACTGATTATATCAGCGACAAAAATTTAGAAATGCTCGGTCTGGTAAAGGGAAGCACGATCCAGAGCAAGAATATTGGAAAAGATATTACACAGAGTTTCAAAACATTAGTTGGTGGGGAATTAAAGGCATACAATGAAATGATGAATGAGGCAAGAGCCCTTGCCACTAAACGTATGGTGGAAGAAGCAGAAAGTCTTGGTGCGGATGCGGTTGTAAATATCCGCTATGCATCTTCTGCAGTTATGCAGGGAGCCGCGGAAGTTATTGCATATGGTACGGCTGTAAAATTTGTAAATTAGTAAAAAATTCTTGACTTGTAGTCCACTTCAGGTTGTAGAATTTATAAGTACTTCCGGTGGGGAAGCAAGTGATAAAATTCGTCGACGGAAAGGAGTAATTTTATTATGAAGACTACAAGTGAAGAAGAAATTGAAAAACAGAACGTATTTGGAACAGGAGCGGAGAATACAGGATTTGCACAGTATTTTATCGGTAATTCTTATCTGAATCCACTGACAGATCCAAAGAACTGTGCAGTATTTATGGCAAATGTTACGTTTGAGCCAGGTTGCCGCAATAACTGGCATATTCATCATGCGACAAAAGGTGGCGGACAGCTTTTTATCTGTACAGCAGGTGAGGGATGGTACCAGGAAGAGGGAAAAGAGCCGGTCAGCCTGACACCGGGTACGGTGATCACTATTCCTGCAGAGGTAAAGCATTGGCATGGAGCGAAAAAAGATAGCTGGTTTTCCCATATTGCAGTGGAAGTTCCTGGAGAAAACTGCAAAAACGAATGGTGCGAACCGGTATCTGATGAAGTATACGATAAACTGAAATAAAATAATAGAAAAAAGGGGCTGTAAAATAAGCCCGTAGATAAAGAAACGTCCGGCGGGAGCGTCCAAAAGTTTGTGTAAACCTTCAAACTGATGTAAGATAAAATTACTCAGTTTGGAGGTTATTTTTATGGCAAGAAGAAAAGACAGCCCGTAAAAAGCAGCAATGAGAAAAATGATGCGTGATTATCTGAAAAATAATGATTGCCTGATGGACTGTACTCTTCCTGTATGATTTCTTACCCGTTGTTTCTGCTGCTTTTACTCCAGCAATCTTAGGACCACGTTCTACTGTATAGATGTTACTGCCCTTTATCCTCGTTCCTTTTGGCTCATGAGAATGAATCTTGGCTTTCTCCTTTGTGAGAATGACCATAGGCTTGTCATCCACTTTTTTTATCTTCAATGTTCTCACCTTCTTTCAGAAAATTTATGATTAAATCTTTATAAACTCGTTGCATAATTTGCTTCGTCTGTGTATACTATAGTTAGTAGATGGGCTATATGCCTATCATGTGGACTGACACATAAAATCCGAAATTCTTTCCGGACTTTGGGTGCCGGACAGTTGGCTGGCAACGGAAAAACCAGTTTGCTTATCGGACTTCGGGTGCCGATCAGTTGGCGGACAACAGAAAATTCAGTCATTAAAGGAAGGTGTCATCTGCTACGGCAGACGAACCTTCCTTTTAAATTTGCCAAAATACCATTTAGATATAAGGGACTTAATGCTTATGACTAAGAAACAGGCTATTGCCATCATCACCAAGTGTGCAAAACAATACCAGCAGTATTTAGAAGGTAATCAGGTTGTTTTTGTCTATCGTGACGAAAACAATAAGTCAAGAATCATATTAAGAAACCGAAGAAGCGGACAAGTGAAGATGATGAACGATTTGCACAGTCATTTGAGAAGCTTGTGCTGATGGCACAGGCGAGAGAAGGTGAGCAGGATGGGACTGTTTAAGAAGAAAAGTGTGGTTCAGTCTTATGACAAGGAAAATAAGAAGCCTGTAATCAAAGCCAGCATTTGTAATGGCGAGCAGGTTGCAGGTTTTAAGGATATACAAACAGGTAAGATTGAAGAGGTTATGCTGATAAAAAGTCCGGCAGACCTTGAAAGTTTTAAGGCTATGTATGGAATAGATGAAGAGATAGTAAAGGAATACTGATTATGAATATACAGATATTTGGCACTAAGAAATGTAATGATACTAAGAAGGCTGAGCGTTTTTTTAAGGAGCGTGGCATCAAGTATCAGTTCATTGACATGAAAGAAAAAGGAATGAGCAAAGGTGAATTTAACTCTGTTGCACAGGTAAATGGTGGTCTGGAGAATATGATCAACTGGGATGGCAAAGACAAGGATTTGCTTGCACTTATTAAATATACTACGGACGAAGATAAACTGGAAAAAGTGCTTGAGAATCCGCAGGTAATTAAAACTCCGGCAGTAAGGAATGGAAAGCAGTCGACATTAGGTTATCAGCCGGATATCTGGAAAGGATGGAACTAATGGTAAAGAAAATAGTAAAAGACCCATTGTTTCTTGCACAGAAGTCGGTGGATGCAACAGAGGCAGATAAGCAGGTGGTAACAGATCTGATTGATACACTTAGAGCCAATCTTGACCATTGCGTAGGCATGGCTGCAAACATGATAGGTGTTAAGAAGAATATTATTGTTGTGGCAGCAGGACCATTTCAATTTGCAATGATTAATCCGGTAATCACAAAGAAATCCGAAGCATTTCAGACAGAGGAAGGATGCCTGTCTCTGGAAGGTGCTCGTCCTTGCACCAGATATCAGGAGATTGAGGTGGATTACTTTGACCAGAGCTTTAAAAAGCAGCATGGGAAATATTCCGGCTGGACGGCACAGATAATTCAGCATGAGATTGATCATTGTAATGGTATTGTGATATAAAATGCTGTCTATTATTTATGGTTGCGTGAGGATATTTCAATGGGCAGAATCTCGTCCTTCTATTGAATCGGAAACCAAAGAGGATACGATTGAACCGGGAACCGAAATATTATCTCTTACAGCAGATCCAAGAGAAGATGGCCTTGTTAAATCAAGAACCGGAGATACCACTACGGATGCGACTTATAGCGATTGGTACAAAGCAGTATATGTTCCTGTTGCGAAGACAGCACAAGCTGTAAATGGAGGTAAATAATCATGCTGAAGAAAGTCATTAAAATCGGGGATAAAGATGTGGCATTTCGTTCCTCGGCTACAGTGCCAAGATTATACCGTGCAAAGTTCAAAAGAGACATCTTTAAAGACTTAGCCAAACTGGAAAGTTCATATAAAGGCAGTAAAGAAGAGGGCGAAGAGTTTGCAATCAATGATCTAGAGATTTTCGAGAATGTGGCATATATCATGGCATATCACGCCGATAATACGATACCGGATAATATCGATGACTGGCTGGATCAGTTTGAGATGTTTTCAATCTATGAAGTGCTGCCAGAGATTCTTGCTCTTTGGGGTACGAATCTTATAACAGATATTGAGTCTAAAAAACTTAAACGCAGTAGCCGGGAGATGACCACGCCATTATTCCTCCTGCGCTGCCTTGAGATAGGTATTTCCATCGGAGATCTGGATTATCTGACCATCGGAATGGTGATGGATATTTGGACGGAGAAAGCAAATGACTCCGTGAAATATGACAGCTTAGCTACGCAGGAGGATTTTGATAAGTTTTGATGAACAAATTGTAAATTTTGAAGGTTGTATTGCTATTGTACGCACAATCGGGTATAATATGATTATAAAAATATCGGAAAGGTGGTGCTTTATATGGCAGCAAAATCAGCGAATCTTTATGCTCGTATTGAACCGGAAGTGAAAGAAAAGGCAGAAAGCATTTTATCCGCACTGGGCATTCCTGCTTCCAATGCTATCAATATGTTTTATAAACAGATTATTCTTCAGAGAGGACTTCCTTTTGATGTGAAAATTCCATCTTCTCGTCCTGTAGATATGTCCGCTTTATCTGAAGCAGAACTGAATGCAGAACTTGAGAAAGGATATGCGGATATCAAAGCAGGAAGAACAAGAGAAGCAAGTGCAGTTTTTGCAGACATCCGTAAGGATTATGATTTATGATTTACACTATTAAAATTACAGATCAGGCAGATAATGATGTCCGTAACATCTATGAATATATTGCCTACGAACTGCAGTCACCGGAGAATGCCAGTGGTCAGATGGACAGAATCGAAAAGTGTATTATGAGTCTTGACGATATGCCAGAGCGCTATCGTTTTTATGATAGAGAACCGTGGAAAAGTCGTGGACTTCATATTGTTCCGGTAGATAATTATTGCGTTCTCTATATTGTAGATAATGATGATAGGACAGTTTCCATTATGCGAGTGATGTATGGAGGTTGTGATATTGATGTTCAGCTTGACAAATACACAAAATACGAAGAGTAGTGTAAATCGGAATTTAACGAGGAGGTAATGATTATGAGTAGAAATATAAAAGGTGGTTTTTTAACATTAAGTGGTGTTGTTGGTATTGTAGGAATGATAATAGCGGCAATGCAAAATCCAGCAACTGCATGGGTAACGCCACCTGGAAGAATGATTGTAAGTATTTTAGAAAATGGATTATTGATTCCTACGGTTTTATTCCTTGTTCTTTTTATCTATGGATTGTATATTCTCCTAACGGAGAAAAACGATTGAGCAATACCGGTTTGTCGAATTAAGAGAACCGGTATTTGTGGAGGAGGAATTCTGTAATGAGATTTTTTGAAAATACCCGTAAGCCACAAGGCTTCGGCGGAAAATTGATGACGAAGATGATGAACAGCGGTCACGCCAAATTATCTCAATGGGGATTCTCAAATATCTCCGCGAAGTCTGATGCTGAAGTTCTGGACGTTGGCTGTGGCGGCGGAGCAAATATTGCGGTCTGGCTTGATAGATGTAGAAATGGCCACGTGACAGGAATGGATTATTCTGAGGTTAGTGTGGCAGAATCTCAAAAATTGAACGCCCTCGTCATTAAACAAGGGAAATGTAATGTAGTTCAAGGAGATGTATCTGCTATACCCTTTTCTGACGCGACTTTTGATTATGTTTCTGCCTTCGAAACAGTTTACTTTTGGCCAGGATTAGTAAAATGCTTTTCCGAGGTCAACCGTGTGCTGAAAAGCGAAGGCATATTCCTGATTTGTAACGAGAGTGACGGAACGAATGCCGCAGATGAAAAATGGACAAAGATGATCAATGGTATGAAGATTTACACATCTAAACAACTTGTTGCCGCTTTGAAAGAAGCGGGTTTTACAGAGATCAAAACATATTCAAATGCAAAAAATCATTGGATAAGTATTGTTGCAACGAAATAGTCAAATTCCTGTTTTTCTGTAACAACTAAATAACACACATAAGCATCAATCAGAGATGGTTGGTGCTTTTTTTATGCAATTTTTGAAGGAGGTAGACGCCAATGGCAAACAGAATCAAGGGTATCACTGTCGAAATTGGCGGTAATACTACTAAGCTGCAGACCGCTCTTAAAGGAGTCAACGGTCAGATCAAAAATATATGTTGGATAAAGAGAGGTGTCTTTCCTAGTGGAGGCATCTTTTTTTATTAAAAACTGTGTGGTATATTTCGCACATTTATATTGACAAGAGAATATATGAGTGGTATTTTTATAACATAAGAGCGAAATATATCACATAAAGGAGATGGTGATTATGAATAAAAAAGAACCGATGAGTTTGTCAAAACACTATAATTTACGATATACCCTGAATGGATTTGTGTGGCTGATATATGCCGTCATAAATCTGTTGCCAAATAACATTGTTACAAAAGTGCTGTGTATCGTTGCTTTAATTATGGCGATCATAACTTCTTGTATTGCCTTATTTGTAAAAGCGGATGCTGATGATGAGATGTCAATTCTACACATATCAAAAGCAAAGGCAATGACGCTTGATATCACAGTTTCATTGTTTTTGATTATTGGTGTAGGCTCAGTAGTTTTTGGAAATATGGTAGTAAATATAGCCAAGTTATATCCGTTCGTTATCGGAGTGGTTCAACTTCTTACTGGCATTTTATTCTGGCTGGAAGAAAGGACGAGTGATTGATATGCCTATACTAAAAACAAAGCTGCATGAACTCCGCAAGGAAAATAATATGCAACAGGCGGAACTTGCAAAGTTGGTGGGGGTCCGCCGGGAGACAATTGGAAATTTGGAAAATGGGAAATATAATCCGTCATTGAAACTTGCTATGGATATAGCGAAAGTGTTTGAACGTACTGTAGAGGATATCTTCTTGTTCGAAGAAGAAGAGGAATAAGTCCGTTTTTTGGTACAATACCTAGAGTATACTAAGCCATCAAAATGCGTGTGCATGGTTGGCGGCGAGATATAAGTCCAGGAATCTGAATCTTACAGCGAAAACAATTGAACTTTACTAAGATGTAGAGTGAGAGGAATTGGTTATATGAAAGTGATATGTCCAAAGTGTAAATCAGAACATACAGCACCGATTATGTATACGATATTGCAGGATACAGGCTGGAAAAAGAGGGCGTGCTGCACATCCCGGAGGGAGTAGCGGTAGAAATGGTGGAACACTTAATTCGCCAGTTACGGGAGCGTGGGTTTCAGGATGACGCGGAATTTACTGAAGAAGTGCTTTTACCGAAGGATAAGTTGACAATAGCAGTTCCCAGAGAAATCTTTACGGATATGGCATTGGAAAATTTACAGAAGATCATAGCAAATAAGCGGACGCTTTTCCAAAGGGCATTTCAGACGGATAGCACCAAGGTTGAAATTACAGAGGAGGTCTTATTGACATGCCCAAAAACTCCTGTATAATGCAGATATGGGCAGAACCCGGAAAATCGGCTCTGCCCATTTGCAACTATTCACAAATCTTATATCAGCTTTTGTAGTTTACACAAAACTTGAAACGGTCTAACCGGGATTGTGGCTCTCGTTTTATCTAGTGGCACATAACTCTATATAAACCTTTGAAAGTTCTTTTTGAATTTTAGCTATTTTGATTTCATCATCTAGTCCAGAAGCTTTTTTTGCTAATTTACTTATTGTTCTATGCAACGAATTTGTCTTATCGTACTCAGGAAGATAAAAATGTGATTTCTTTAGGCTGTAACCATTACTTTTAAAAGTATTCTGCATATATTGGATAACAATATCACTGTTAAGAATACCGGCTATAAAGTATGCTTCATCCTTACCAATGAATTTACCTGATGTTGTTCTTCCAATTATCATTGTATGCTTAACACAAATTGATTGTTTGATTTCGCCCCAAGGAGTATTTGTTGGCTCAATTACTGTAGCACAGAATTTAGTATTGTCACGAGCTGCTACAATATAATCAGCAAAAGTATATGGACCTATCTTTGATAGTGCGTAAAACTCTTCACCGCGATGCATCACCTTACTTTTTTCAGATTGACTATCGATTAAGTCCTGGTGATTCAAAAGATAATCAAACAATTCTGGATTAGTGGTCATCATTTCCGATATTCCTATTGGTGCATCTGTATTATCTGCTGAGTATGGAAGAATACAATATTCATTTTCCAAACTGCATCTGAAAGGTGTAAGTGAAGGTCCGGTAACAATAGGGTATATGTGTTCCGTAGGAAGTTCCCATCCGTTTTTTGGCATATCATCAACAACGTATTTTGAACGAGCAAATTTCTTGTTGCCAAATCTATAATGTGAAGATTTGCTAGATGTTCCCATACCTACAAGCATGTATAATTCTTGAGGGGTAAATTCTACGCCTGTTCTGTACTCGTATGAAGAGTCACCTATTATTTTGCTAAAATCATGTACATCAGATAAATAAGAAAAAGCTGATGTTGTGTCAGACATTTGAGCGGCAATTTTCTTTCCAAAAACTAGGTGCTTTTTCACTTTGTCAAATGAGGTTTCTTGGTTTAACACTATATCTGTAATATTTTTGGTGCGGGAAATGGTAGTAACATTTATACCTTTTTTATAATCTAATTTTTTCCTTGAATAATAGTAAGTGTTAAAATCTTGCGATACAACAATATCTTCACAGGTAAATGGTTTCAGTGGTTTTTCCCATTTGTCAATTTTTTGTAAATAGAGTCTTTCTTTAGCCTCATAATCTAAATAAAAATATCTAAATTCTTCATATGAGTTTTGAGACATAATACTATCGGGCATTAGAAAAGCAAGCACACCAGATTCCTTTAACCAGTTTGATGCAGATACATTTGATATAAGGGCACATATATTTAGCTGTGTGCCACCGAAACGGCCCCTTGTAGAGAAAATATGTCTAACATTGCATAGTTCTTTGATTTTTGCTGCATAAGTTGAAGGTAAATGTTCCCATTTTACCCAAGGAGGATTGCCGACAATTAAATCAAATTTTTGCAATCTTGCTATTAACATGAAATTGGTTGCAATTCTAATCCAAATACCATCCCAGTTATTTTTGTGTAGTTCGATTAAGTCATCTGACATTGACTGTATGGCTGTAATTAAATCTTTTGAATTTTTCTCAGAATTGGATAATTGACCAATAATCATTTCATAGAGAATTTTCGAGTTATTAGTCTTTACCGCGGATTGTAAAGATGCCATTATTTTGCCGAAGTTCTTTTGTTCAACAAATCTTGAAGGCAATATTACATCAAAAGATTTTTTATTATTACTCACTGAATATTTATAGCAAGCAATACCATCAACGTCTTCCTTTGTAGGTGTGATGGCTGAATCGCCTAAGTAAATTGGTATTTCTATGTCTTTAACATCACCAAAAGGTCGAAGGGCTAGATAGTAACCTACTCTAGCAGATAAAACTGAAAGCGGATTTATATCGATTCCATATACGCTAGAAAGGATTTTTTCCTTGAGTGATTCTTTCTGCTCATCTGAAAGATCGTATAAATTAACATTTCCCACTATATTTTTAATAAGTGCAATAATGAATGTCCCAGAACCACAACATGGGTCAATTGCTTTCCAATTTTTATTCTGTTGGAGCTTTATTCCTTCGGATACAACGTAATCAGCAAGCCAAGCAGGAGTAAAATATTCGCCCATGGAATGACGAACTGCTTTTGGCATGATACTCATATATAAATCTTTGAATATATCAACAGGTTCATATGTGATTTCAAAAGAGAAGGTCGAGTATTCATCAATACATGTGATTATTTTTATTATTGTTTCCCATAAGTCGGCATCCCATTGTTCCTTTGTTGAATACCACGAGAAAAAGTCTCCTTCTAACAGGTTGATGATATTACTGCTTCTGTAGACATAACCATCTTCGAGGTTTTCTAAAAAGTTTTGAAGCTCTGCGGCAGTAACTTTTGTTAAGTCAGAATAACTTTTGGTAGAAGAATCGTATTCTAATTTGTCGATTACTTTACATGCAATGAGTTTAACTATAATTGCGTAAGCGGTCTGAAGTGCAAACAATGCTTTATATTCTTTAACAGGGTCAATGATATTATCTCTAAAAATAAGTGAAAGTTCGGCACGTCTTTTTTCAATATCATTTCCTTTTCCATTATCATCGAATGATAAATGCATAAGACTTTCCCATTCGGCAAAGAGCATATTTGTTTTGTCTGTTGGATTGTTAATAAGCTTTGCATACAGTTCGCATGCAAGTTCTTTTGATATAGATTCTGTTTCACTATTTACTGCAAAATCTTTTAAAACATTTTCAGGAATGAATTTTTTACAATTGTTGGTTAATATTGCGCAAATGATTCTATCAATATCTTTTGCTTCAATGTTCTTAAATGCTGTGGATTCAATTTTATCGTCGTTAAAACCAAAATAGGATATTTTAATTCCGTCTGTTAGAATGGCATTATATTTAATGCCGTCATTAGTAAATAATGTTTGTAGGTAGTCTTTAACCTGACTTGTTGCAGTATCTTGGTCATTCTTTTTTTCTAATTTTGAATGTTTCTTATATTCAATAATAAGATTATTTACTACGGCATCTAGTCTTCCTCTTCCAGAGGTGCGATTTTTTAATATACCGAAATCATGCGTAAGACCACCTTTAATAGGTGTTTCTTGGTTAAAATCAAGTTCAATACCTGTATGCAATCTAATAAAGTAATAAATCTGTCTTTGAAATGCTTCCGCTGTTTGCGACTCAGTCTTTGCTGCCATAGCATCTCTCATGATTGAGGTTCGCATTTCTTCAACATGAATCCAATAATCTCCATTTTCGAGCCATTCGTAATCCATTTTTATGTCCTCCTTCATCCCCATGGGGGGAGTAATTATCTCTGTTATTTTTTTGCCCGGAGACCGTTGCCCCCTCAAACGCATATTTCCGCGAAATTGCATAGGGGGTATTCCGTCAGCCAAGATAAAAGGCTATTTTCTTATAATTCTATATAACCACATACAAATAGCTTATAGAGAATAATGTACATTAATCTGGTCTTGCGTCAGATTGTTTTGAATTTTGTCTTTTTTTCTGTGCCAAATGAGCCTTTTCAGATGCTTTTCGTTCACGATAGGCTTTCTGTTTTCGAGCATTTCTAACTTTCTGACATTCTTCAGAATCACAAAATTCCTGTCTGTTACTTTTCCTTATTATAAATTTGCCACAGTTATGGCAGCATATCATAATGCCTTCTGGTCTTGAATCATTATTGACTCTATTTTCAAGAGCAGGGTCTTCTGAAATCATTCTTGCGAGAGTGTACCACGCTATATCAAACACGGAATCAATATCAGCAGAAAATTCATATCTTCCGGTAGCAGAATTAAGTTTTAACTTCATATTGAATTCCGGGATAAAGTCTGCAAGCGTTTTCCGAAGCTCGTCATAATCATCATAGGGATTATTGTTAAAATCAAACGAACCTTCCGGTGGTTGTTCTACAGGATGTTCTTCTATGTACTGATTAGTACGCATCATGGTTTCCAACAGTTCCGGAGGAGTGTTTGGTTCACCAACTACATCATCCGGTACTTCGGGAACTGCATGTTTGTATTTCTCAAAGTAGGAGTAACTTTCAAAGTATTGTCCTTCTTCATAAAGATTATATGCTACATCATCTTCGGCAAATAGAATTCCTTCAAGTGCAACATAGAATCGGACGGCATTATAAAGTTTTCCTAAATCACTCATAAATCTGTCAATCTCAAAGATTCCATCATGCTCGACCATTTCTGCGTCAATGGTATTGATATCAAAATTTTCTATAAGTTCTGAGTAGATAAAGTCAATGCTGTAAGGATGCATATTCTCCATGCACCATCTGACTATAAGTTGTTCTTTAGGAATCTTGTTCTCAAAGCTGTCTATTACCTTTGCAAGATTACATAGGCTTACAAGGATTCCTCGTCCTGTCAGAGTATCATCATTAGGAAATGTTGGTTCTTGCCCCTTCTTGCATACGGGATAGGCACAGTAATCTTTTCCATCATAGCTGATATCATAACTTGCAAATCTGAATGGGTGATATATGAGTTGTCCGATACCACCTATTTCTTTTGAACCCAATATGTCTGTTGTTTTATCTGCCTTAGACGGAATATAGTCTCCGTTCCAGTTAAATGGCATCTTCTCACCTCACAAACCTATCGTTAATCCGTAACCGTTAGCGTTACCGTTAGTTCTTAGACTTCGGTTATATTATATACTAAAATACTCTTGAAAACAACAAAAATCTTTACAAAACAGTACAACAGATTTTTGAAATCGCACCTTGAAAACTTCATCCCGTTCTCACTTCGTAAGTCGGTGCTAACTGCCGGGACTGGTAACCTGCCAAGAGCGGTTGTGATGAAACTGCATTGTGATGAGACGGACACCAAAATAACTAAGATTGGAGGAATCGTAATGGAAAAGACAACCATGAGTGTTCAGAAATTGTCTGCACAGATGGGGATTTCACTTCCGAAAGCCTATGAGCTTGTAAAGGAACCGGGATTTCCAACTATCAGAATCGGAGCAAGAATCTTAATTCCGATTGAAGCCTATAAGGAATGGCTTGTCAGAAGTTCCTTAAATAAATAACAGGAGAATCAAGATGAAGGGGGTGAGCATGATGGGAGATATGACAGTGGAAGAATTAAAGGGAAAAAAGCTGTGGTTCTTATGGTCAACCAAGCCTGCAAAGAATGGAAAAGTAAGTTTAGTGAACAGACAGGAGAGCCATATGTCAGTGTGCCACTGCTTGCAAAGTATGTAAGAGAACACCTGCAATATATTTTAGTCAGGGACAATGGCAAACAGGCACTTTTGAAATACGTATATGAAGGTGGTTGTTACAGACTTTATGCCGACAATATGTTCCTTGGAATTATCAAGAGATATATTGCTGATTATGACGAGAAACTTGTGAAGATGAGTAAGGTCAATGAAGTGCTTCAGCATATTTCCACAGACCTTACATATGTGAGTCAGGATATGCTGGATTCAGAGGAAAATATCATAAATTTTCAGAACGGACTTTTGAAGGTTACGGCAGCAGATGTTGAATTGATACCATATTCGCCGGATGTGTTTTCAACCATACAACTTCCATGTGAATGGTCAGAGGAGAATGTTGATACGCCTGTATTTGATGCTTATATGGATACGCTTACCAATGGTGATGATGCAGTAAAACAGTTGCTGATGGAGTTTATTGGTGTTTGCATTTCAAATGTAAAAGGGTGGCGTATGAAAAAGGCACTGTTCCTTGTAGGACAGGGAGATACAGGAAAATCCCAGTTGAAAAGTCTTGTAGAGCGTCTGCTCGGCAGAGGTAATTTCATAGGCATTGATCTGAAAGAGATTGAATCCCGGTTTGGAACAGGTGCTATATACGGAACAAGGCTTGCCGGAAGTTCTGATATGAGTTTTTTATCTGTAGATGAATTGAAAACATTTAAGAAAATGACAGGTGGAGACAGTATATTTGCAGAGTTCAAAGGTCAGCAGGCATTTGAGTTCACATTTAACGGATTGCTGTGGTTTTGAATGAACCGACTGCCGAAGTTCGGCGGGGATGATGGCAAATGGGTATATGACCGCATCATGGTAGTGGAATGTCCCAATGTGATTCCAAAGGAAATGCAAGACAAACAGCTTTTAGAAAAAATGTATGCAGAGCGTAATGGTATTGTACAGAAAGCGGTTATGGCTTTGCAGACAGTGATAGCGAATGGTTATCGTTTTACAGAGCCAGATAGTATTGCAAGGGCAAGAAAAGATTATCAGAGCTCTAACAGTACCGTGATTTCCTTTTATGAGGAATGTATGTGTCCGTGGGAGAATGGGAAGATTGTCAGACACTGTACAACTGGGCGGATATACAAAGTATATCAGGCTTGGTGCCGGGAAAATAATCACGGTTATGCTAGAACAGCAAAGGAGTTCAGAGAGCAGCTTGCAGGCTATCTTGGTGGTACCTTTGCTGATGTTACAACTAGACAGAAGGGAAATACCTATTATAAGGATTTCACGATAACAGAAGAAAACAAAGAATTATATGCTAAGGAATACGGATATGAGGAATCTGAGTTCTTGGCTGGGTAGCACAGTACGGGTAGCAGTGATTTGAACGACTGCTACCCACGGAAAGTCAGCAAACACAAGGGTTTGAACGTGTTTGTAGCAATGGGTAGCAGAACTTTCAATTTTTTAACTGATTAATAAAAAGTTAAATGCAGAAATTAAAATGCAGAAATTAAAATGGCGTGTAAAAAGGGTAATTGTGATTATAAATTTGTGAAAACTGCTACCTATTGCTACCAAGCAGCTGGAAAGCCTTGATTTATAAGGCATAAGCTGGGTAGCAGTCACAAAAATTGTTGCTACCTGTACTGCTACCCCGATAAAAGAACTGCTACCCGCAGATGCTGGAAGGAGAGAAGAATATGTCGAAGAGAGACACCATGATCCGGGCATTATGTAAGAGCCTTTTCCAATATGGAAAGTGCAGTACGGATTTTCATGTCTGGTATTTCCAACTTATGAGGATGCAATGGACTTTTGTAAAGATAGGTTCACAAGGTTAGATGGAAAGGCGGTGTAGAAGATGCAGATGATAAGATACCATCCGTTAATTGACGGAGACACAGATGGAATGGAGAAAGTTCCGATGTTTTTATCAACGGACGGGGAGACAATCCGGCAGAATAGCAAATTGTATCTGTCGGAGATTATCCCTAATCATTACAGGCTTTATTCGAAAGAATCAAAGAACCGGGGGGAAACAGATAAAATGATAATTCATTGCCCGTTGTGTGGAGACACATTAAGACAGGTGATTGAAAACTACGATACAAATAAACTTGGTTTGTACATCTGCGACAGGTGCAGACGATAGAAAGAAGGAGGATTTTATTATGGTATTTCCATTAGTAAAAATGAATAAGGAAGGAACCTTATTGCAATCGTCATATTCATATTATTCAGAGGAGTATGCACCGCGAATGTGCGACCTATATCTGACGGATGGAAAAGTTTAGGAAAGCACAGGCGGAGGTTGAGCAGAAGATAGAGAAACCGATGTCGCAGAAGATGTTTAAGGTAATTTGATATAGAAGATGGATGACGCTCCGGCTTTGCTGGGGCGTTTTTTCTATGGAAAAGAAGTGAAAAAGACGATATAATATATGCGTAGATAATTGTTAGGAAGATTATGCTTTAAGGAGAGTGAGATACATGGATAAAATTACTATACAGACTGTAATTTCAATTATTGCAGCATTTATATCTTTGAGTACTGTTATTGTATCAATATATTATAATCACAAAAATAGTAAACAATATTTAAAGAGTTTAGATCCTTTATTATCGTTTAAATTGTTTGAATTGAAAGATGAATTGTATTTAAGGGTTACTAATACTGGTAGAAGTGCTGCAAAGGATGTATTAATAGAAATAAAAAGAATTGAGAATAATGGTGATAGAAACGAATTAGAGTTAGATGCTTTATTTGGTAAAGAAATTGAACTATACCCAAATGAATCAACACAAGGGCGAATTGCTTTTTGGGGTGCAACAATTTGTTCAAGTGCTTTTCCTAAAATAAATATTGATATTCGATATAAGAAAGGTGTTACGGGGGAGCAAGTGAATATAGAAAGAACGGTAATTTTTTCACCTTCGTATGACGAGAAAATATATGGAGATTTTAATATAGATTTGAGAGAACTTAATAAAAATATGGATGTTATGGCTAAGGCAAATTTGAGAACTGCAAATTATTTGGATGGATGCCAAGTAGCTCCGTTTGATGAATTAAACATATTGGCACATAAGTCTTTGCATGATGATTTGCAATCTGTGAAACAGGGAGAAAATGTATCAACGGTAATGAAACGTGAGGATGTAATAAAAAATAGGTTATAAAGGAGAAGGTATGTACGAGTTATTATCAAAGAGAATTAAGAATGCAGACGGAGAACCGGAAGTGTTTACATATAATAGTTTTCCACAAGCTTTTAGAAATCAGGTTTTTTATATTTTAGAAGATGTTTTAGAGCCATATTCAACATATAGTGAAAATTTGTGGGATATTTTCGAGGAAAAATTTTGCAGAGAAAAGGGATTGAAAGGTATGGGATATGGTAAACTGCAAAATGGTTATGGAAAATCCAGTATAGAAAGATATTTTAAAGATTGTGATGATATTGACTTTTTGGATGCGATAGATTATTTCTTTTACTTGATTGATAAAAAGATACGCACTATAAAACCAGAATACCAATATGATTATGATGCAGATGGGGCAATAAATGCTGCGATTGCTGAGTTGAATTATCGATTTAAACAGCATAATTTGGGGTATGAGTTTGCCAATTCACAGATTATTACTATTGATAGTACTTTTTTGCATAAAACAGCTGTAAAACCAGCTTTAAAAATATTGTTTGAAGAAGGCTTCGAAGGTGCTGAAGATGAAATCAGAAATGCTTATGAAAGAAGACGAAAAGGTGATAATAAAAATGCAATATTAGAGGCAGGGAAAGCGTTTGAAAGCACAATGAAAATCATTTGTGATAAACAAAGATATGCGTATGATAAAAACAAGGATACTGCGCAGAAACTTATTACAATTTTAGAGAACAATGGCTTTTATCCAAGCTATATGAATGCGCATTTGACAAGTATAAGAACAACATTGGAAACAGGATTACCTGTTGTAAGAAATAAAGTGGCAGGACATGGACAAGGAAATCAGATTATTACTATACCAGATGAATACACAGATTATGCATTGCATTTGGCTGCGACTAATATTCTGTTTTTGGTACGATTATATAGGAATAAAAAACAAAACCTTTAGTAGTAAGAATTCCCCTTTTACTACCAATTTTACTACTAACAGGTAGTAATAACTTGCTCAATTCTGCTCCAATTTACCACAATCTGTAATTTCAGAGCAAACTACACGAATCCCAGAAAACCTTGCAAAAACAGGGCATTTCTGGGCAAAACAAGGAGAAATAAAACAATGATAAAAGTATTATTCATCTGCCACGGCAGTCTATAGTAAAATGGCTGAAACGTAGTAAAATAGGGCTTTTGAACAATTTGTGATTAAGTATTTACCTGTGATTTACTTATTTTCATTTTACGAATTAGTGAGAGGATTATTAAATTAAATGGAAGAGTACAAAAAACAAGTTATTGGAGATATTTTGCTTTCTATAAATACCTATGAGAAAGTTATTAAATTTGAAAAATACAGAGATATATTAGGAGATTGTAAGATTTACTTATTTGATGAGGAATATTCCAATCTAGGGAGTTCTTTTGGAAATTACCAATTAGGAATTTGCGGGATATATGGAGCAGGAGATTATACAAAGACATGGGTTATTGATTCATTTCATGATTTGAAGAAATCCTATCTACAAATAGGAAAAACATTAGATTTAGATTTGAATATTTTTACATATCTTAATAATATTATGCAGGGGCGTAATATGAAACTTAATAGAACAGAAATTGTGGATTATTTGAATTATATAAAATTAAAGGGTTTCCAATGTGGAATAACATCTGCACTCATGGAACGAGCTACAAAATATATGCCTTTGAATATTTTATCTGATATGTTAATTTCGTTTGTTAAGTTTGATAAAATAAGCTACGTGGATGAATCCAAATTAGATATATACTTAAATGAAGATGATTATGCATGGGCGAAGCAGATGTATGATATGGCGTTGGCGTTATCACAAGAGGAGTTAAAGCAATATGATATTATTTGTTGTTGCGTTATGAAAGCTTATTTGATAAAGAAGTGTGATTCTAGTTTGGGAGTGAATGAAAAAATAGACAAATTTATTTATTTTTGTTTGCATGACTTAAATTGCTATTTGGAAAAAGAAATTGTGTTGTTAGCATTATACTTGAGTGATGATGAAAGAACAAAAAAGACATTTGAAAAATTGGAAAAGATTTCAAAAATTGAAGAAAATATATTGAATGTTTCATGGGATATTTACCATATAAGGCTTATAGAACAAATAATGTTATATGACAATATGAAGGAAAAAGAGAAAACAATTTTGTCATATTTTGCAACTGCTGATAAGGGTTTGATTGATGCAATGAATATAAATCCGCTTAAAGCATTTGTTATCATAGATAATTATCCGATCTCTTATCATAGTCTTAATATCAATGATGTTTGCAGAAATAATTGCATTTTAGAAGAGATTGATACTATGGAATCAATAAGACGAATAAAAATTAAAACTATAGATTTTAGAAGAATTAAACAACAACTTCAACTTGAAATACATGGATATCAAGATGAAATGAGAAGACTTTAAATGAGCTCATTGTTTATAACCGGAATTGAAATTGCTGTTATAAAAAATTATTTTATAACGGAGGTTCGGTTACATGGAAAACAACATTGTAAATGTATATGGCTACATAAGGGTGTCAACAGAAGGGCAGGTCAAACAGGGATATTCCTTAGCGGAGCAACGTGCGGAAATTGAAAAATATTGCAGTTCCAAAAGTTACAACTTGATAGAGATTTTTAAGGACGAGGGTATCAGCGGAGCGAAAGCCAACGAGGATGAAATGAGTATTGAGCGTGACGGTCTGCTTGATATGCTTGCTACATTGAAAGAAAATAAAATTCAATATATTGTTGTGCTGTCAACAAACCGTCTGTGGCGGTCAGAATTGGTGAAAGTTCTGTTACATAGGGAACTTAAAAAGAACAATGTGGATATTAAAGCGATTAACAGACCGAATTATTCTGTCTACACGCAAAATCCTAGTAGTAATTAGTATGGGCAGTGCCGATAGGCGCTGCCCTTTTGCATTTTCTACAACATCTCTAATTTCAGTATGAAAACTCTGGCTATTCCCACTACTGACATCCAGTTTTCCCAGCGTTATTGTATTAAATGTAAGGAGGACATAAAAAGAAATGTCCAGAAAAATAATAAATGCGAAATGCAGGAGGAAAACGATATGTGTAGAAAATTAATCATTACAAACGAGATTTTTTTAGGAAGCAGACCGATATGTTTTGAGGCTTACAGCTTACCAAAAGGAGAGGTCGTTGAGCTGACAGAAAAGCAGATAAAGGATGCGCTTAAGGGCATTACATCGGATGAGGTTTATGGTATGAAAATAACAGGGGCTGGTGAGTTAGAGCTTGATACAGAGAATTTCTTTGTAACAAACATGATGAAAAAGGTTCATACAAATACATTGATTCCAATGGTCGAGGATGATTGTTTAGCGAACCTGTTTTATATTGTGATAGGAACCCATAAAGATAAAGGCACTACAATGTATGATGTGATTTCATCACGATATGAGCGAACAAGCTTCACAGAGGAAAAAGTGAAAACATTACTTGATATGCATATAGTCAGTGGTGGAGCAAAAATACAGGGCGATAAAATAATTGTAGCTTCACTGGAAAAATCAAAGCAGTCAAAACCAGAGCAGTCAGCAGATAAAAAGAGTGAGAAAACAGCAGTAGCAGATAACGAAACAAAATAACCCAGTAAAAGGCAGGTGCAAACAGAGCACCTGCCACATTTATTATAAGGAGCACATTATGAGAGTATATGGATTTAAGAAAGATGAACAAGGTTTCATGGATATAGAAAATACGCTACAGGCAGAGCAGGAGTTTGTCGGTGGACTTATAGAGTGCACTGCCCTTACAGAAGAAATAGACTTAGTTGGATAGGTTACAATTAACTGGACAGATTTTTTAAGGTCATATAATCTATAAT
>OHAB01000920.1_pt1 | contig 21812 bp, 20 predicted proteins | sample 1577031 | NCBI WGS metagenome assembly OHAB01 (sample SAMEA3541477, study PRJEB24748) | human gut metagenome | biome: human gut; feature: human-associated habitat; material: faeces | place: China | collected 2012 | reverse complement strand
GAACGACTCAGATAAGCGTAAAGAGAACCGGAATGGGTAATCTTCGCCCGATTCACCCACAAATAAATGAACGTGTCCTGCACGATGTCTTCCGCCTCCGCCCGATTCCCGACAAAACCTAACGCGTAAAGGTATAACCGTTCCGAGTAAGACTCGAAAAAAGAATTGAATGCACACCAATCCCCCTCCTGCATTTTCCGAAACAAAATTAACTCATCCTGCATAGGCCACCTTTCCTTATTGCAAGCAAAAATAATGATTCTCTTTATATTATTATACTCCCGTGTCGGGAAAATACAAGATTCCGATCGCATTTGCTTTAATCTCCGCCAGTTTTCAACTATGCCTTCTCTCTCCTCTCGGGACATCCGAACCTATTTCTCCATATAACAAATATACTACACGACACACCCATATTTCAAACATAACCGTATTAAAAATCAATTTAATCGAAGGTGAATGCTGGATGAATGCAGGATGAATGCTCCGTGGTCTAAATGAACTTATAATCGAATCTCTATGAAATCACGAGCAAAGATAGCTTAATGCCATAGCAGTACCCGTCATTTCACAAGGTAATAATCTCCCATGTCCCATTCCACACCCTTTCATCCCCCTTTCATAGCCCTTCCACCATACCCGAGAAAGGAGGAGAAAAGCCTGAGATAAGTATTACGGAAGATTATTACCTATATATATACCAAGTATTTCAATGAGTTTACCTTAAAAATACATAGACTCGCCATCAGTACCCAATATTTATTCCACCGAAGAGTTTCAAAAGAAATCAGAATCGTTTATATTTGCATCACTATTAAGATAAAAGCTAAAAAAGAAGACATGGCACAGACACCATCTATTCCGAAAGGAACAAGAGACTATTCACCGGAAGTTATGGTGAAAAGAAATTATATATTCGATACGATCAAGTCCGTATTCAAACTCTATGGTTACTTGCCGCTGGAAACTCCGGCAATGGAAAATCTTTCCACCCTCATGGGAAAATACGGCGAGGAAGGGGATAAATTACTTTTCAAGATTCTGAACTCCGGAGATTTCCTGGCGTCTGTTACCAATAGCGAAGTAGAGGAACGCAATATTCCCCGGCTGACCAACAAAATTTGCGAGAAGGGACTACGTTATGACTTAACCGTGCCTTTCGCCCGATTCGTGGTACAACACCAAAATGAAATATCATTCCCGTTCAAACGCTACCAGATTCAACCCGTGTGGCGAGCCGACCGTCCGCAGAAGGGACGCTATCGCGAGTTCTACCAATGTGATGCCGATGTTGTGGGCAGTGATTCTTTGCTGAATGAGGTAGAGTTGATGCAGATTGTCGATACTGTATTTACACGTTTCGGCATTCGTGTCTGTATTAAAATCAACAACCGAAAGATTTTGAGCGGTATTGCCGAGATTATCGGTGAGGCCGACAAGATAGTGGATATTACAGTAGCTATTGATAAGTTGGACAAGATAGGGTTGGACAATGTCAATGCCGAATTGAAGGAGAAAGGTATCAGCGATGAGGCTATTGCCAAATTGCAGCCTATTATCTTGTTGAGCGGCAGCAATGAAGAGAAACTTGCTACTCTGAAACAAGTATTGTCTGCCAGTGAAACGGGATTGAAAGGTGTGGAAGAAAGTGAATTTATCTTGAAGACTCTTTCAACTCTCGGTCTGAAGAATGAGATTGAACTTGACCTGACTTTGGCCCGCGGCTTGAATTACTATACCGGCGCTATCTTTGAGGTAAAGGCACTGGATGTACAAATAGGCAGTATCACCGGTGGTGGCCGTTATGACAATCTGACCGGTGTATTTGGTATGGCAGGTGTTTCGGGGGTAGGTATTTCGTTCGGTGCAGACCGTATATTCGATGTATTGAACCAACTTGAACTTTATCCGAAAGAAGCGGTGAACGGTACACAACTTCTGTTTATCAATTTCGGTGAGAAAGAAGCTGCTTTCTCTATGAATGTACTTGCTCAAGTACGTGCAGCAGGTATTCGTGCTGAAATCTTCCCCGATTCCAGTAAGATGAAGAAACAGATGAGTTATGCCAATTCCAAGATGATTCCGTTTGTTGCTTTGGTTGGAGAGAATGAGATGAATGAAGGTAAGGTAACCTTGAAGAATATGGAAACCGGCGAACAGAAGTTGGTTACTCCCGAAGAGTTGGTAAGCGAACTGAATTAATAAAAACTGAAATACTATTAAAAAGGAGCACATTTGTGCTCCTTTTTTTGTATATTTGTAAAGGAGGTGTCGCAGAAATGTAATCTTTGGCATTTACCTTTGCAGTGACAATAAAATAGGAGGTTTGTATGGTTTCCGTTCAATTTAAACAAGAAAAGCACAATGCCCTCGTCAGCTTTTTGATGATTGTCATAGCGGTGTTGTTTTTGCTTTATATGGGGAGTTCGCTGGTGCACTCTACCAAGACTTTTTGGGAAAATTATTCCATTGAGAACTTATTGGAGTGATACTTCATTGATAAGCCTTATAGGAAGTTAACTTGATTGTACTGATGATGTTAACCAAGTGCGATGTGGCAAGTTAACATCATGGTATGTATGATGTTAATATCGTATGGGTTATGATATTAACTTATAGTTTTGCTGAGACGTATTACCTTTTTGTGGTATTTACCCATATTGAGAATAAATAAAGGCAGCTAATCCCATTGCGGTTAGCTGCCTTTTTGTATATTTGTAGATTAATGTCTCAAAATTTCAGTGCAAACGGATTTTGTTAACCATATCATAAATTAAAAACAACCAAAATCATGAATCAAGATTTCTCAATGCATGCCAATCCGTTGGTGGCTAAACTTCAAAAGCCGGCTTCCGAATTTACAAAGGCCGACATCGTATCTTATATAAAGGAAAATGAAATCATTATGGTGAATTTCATGTATCCGGCAGCTGACGGACGACTGAAAACCCTGAACTTTGTTATTAATGACGCAGCATATCTCGATGCCATTCTTACGTGTGGAGAGCGTGTGGACGGTTCCAGTTTGTTTCCTTTTATTGAAGCGGGCAGCAGCGATTTATATGTAGTGCCCCGTTTTTGTACGGCTTTTGAAGACCCGTTTGCCGATTTGCCTACACTTTCCATGCTTTGCTCTTTCTTCAATAAAGACGGTGAACCGTTGGAAAGTTCGCCGGAACATACTTTGCGCAAGGCTTGCCGGGCATTTACGGAAGTAACAGGCATGGAGTTTCAGGCTATGGGCGAGTTGGAATATTATGTTATTTCGGAAGATAGTGGGATGTTTCCGGCTACCGACCAGCGTGGTTACCACGAGTCTGCTCCTTATGCCAAGTTCAACGAGTTCCGTACCGAATGTATGTCATATATTGCACAAGCCGGCGGACAAATTAAATACGGGCACTCCGAAGTGGGTAATTTCACTCTTGACGGCAAAATATATGAACAGAATGAAATTGAATTCTTGCCGGTACGTGCCGATCAGGCAGCCGATCAATTGATGATTGCCAAATGGATTATCCGTAACCTTGCTCATCACTATGGATTCGACCTTACTTTTGCTCCGAAAATAACGGCGGGAAAAGCCGGTTCCGGGTTACACATTCATATGCGTATCATGAAGGATGGAAAAAATCAGATGTTGAAAGACGGCGTACTTTCCGAAACAGCCCGCAAGGCTATTGCGGGGATGATGGAATTGGCCCCTTCCATTACCGCATTCGGCAATACGAATCCTACCTCTTATTTCCGTCTTGTGCCCCATCAGGAAGCTCCTACCAATATTTGTTGGGGCGACCGCAACCGTTCCGTACTGGTACGCGTTCCGTTGGGATGGTCGGCCAAGACCGATATGTGTATGCTCGCTAATCCATTGGAAGCGCCGAGCAACTACGACACAACTCAAAAGCAAACGGTGGAGATGCGCTCTCCGGACGGCTCAGCCGATTTGTACCAGCTGATTGCAGGTTTGGCAGTGGCTTGCCGTCATGGATTTGAAATATCAAATGCTTTGGAAATTGCAGACAAGACTTATGTGAATGTAAATATTCACAAGAAAGAAAACGAGGATAAACTGAAACAACTGGCCCAATTGCCCGATAGCTGTGCAGCTTCTGCAGACTGTTTGGAGAAACAGCGTGCCGCTTTTGAGAAGTACAATGTTTTCAGCCCCGCCATGATTGACGGAATTATCAGTAAGTTGCGTTCTTATGAGGATAAGACCTTGCGCAGTGAGGTTCAGAATAATCAGGAAGCAATGTTGAAATTGGTTGAGAAGTATTTCCATTGCGGATAATGAGATATATTTCGGTTACTGTAAAAGATGAAGGTGTGTGACAGATTATATTGATTTTTTCTGTTGAAAATCAATTGTTTTAATATCAATTGGTGTAATCAATAGTGAGTGATCACACACCTTTTGTATCAGTAGGTGATACATTGCTCTTGGGAGTTTTTTATTTAATAGTCTATATGCAGAGTTCTTTCATATTTAGTACCTTATTTTGCACTTAAAACAAGATAATTTTCATCGTCTAATGATAAGTTTATGACACGCGATTTGTTTAGAAGATACATATGGTTGGTAGAGACGATTTATTCTTCAGGAAGAATAACTTTTGAAGAAATAGCTGATAAATGGAAACGCAGTTCGTTGAATAATGGCACTTCATTAGTTTTAAGGACATTTCATAACCATCGTGCGGCAATTGAAGAATTGTTTGGTATTCGTATCTTATGTAATCGTACGAGCGGGAATCATTATTATATTGATAATGAGTATGCTTTGAAAACGGGAGGAATGGAAAGTTGGTTGCTGAATACTTTTTCTGTAAGTAACGCTATACAAGAGACCCGTAATCTGTCGGATAGAGTTGTACTTGAGGATATTCCATCGGGAAATCGATTTTTGACCTCTTTTGTTGAAATGATGAAAGAAAATTGTAGATGTACGATTGAATATCAGAGCTTTAATAGTTGTCAGTCGAGAATGTTGACTATATCACCTTATTGTTTGAAACTATTTAGACGAAGATGGTATGTATTGGCTTTGGAAAATGATTCTGAAGAATTACATATATATTCTTTGGATCGGATGAAGTCTGTAACTCTCTCAATGGATACTTTTGATTATCCTTTGGACTTTTCCCCGCAAGATTATTTCTACAATAGTTTTGGAATTATGCATTATGTTGCTGCAAAGCCCGAATATGTAGAAATTAAAGTGCAGGGCGTTAAAAGAAATTATATTCGGATGTTGCCGTTGCATCATAGTCAAAAAGAATTGGTTTTGGAATTGGAGTACTCTGTTTTTCAGTATTATATAAGTCCTACTTATGATTTTTGTCAGGAATTATTGTCGCATGGGAAGGAAATAGAGGTGTTATCTCCGAGTTGGTTTCGACGTCAAATAGCTGAAACAATTAGTGTAATGAATGATTTTTATAAATGATAGATATGAATAGCAGCTCATGAATGGAGCATTTATTTAAATATTCTTATATTTGCAATGTCCTGGATGAAAGGATATGCATATTATGAAGTGTTTAGCTTATTCCTCATCGATGAATCTGGACAATTCAATGTACTGAGAGAATAAGGAAAGATGCTCTCCTTTGGTTTACTCTATATGTGTTTAGACTACATATATACAACCAAAGGCGTGAGCTGTTTTTTTTATACTCAGCACGGGTCAGTCCGGAACCTATCGATGATACGTTAATAGTCTTACGCCTTTTTAGTTATAGATAAAAGAGAATTGGAGAATTTAAGTTTTACATATTTGAAAAGATAAAATACCATGGAAGGAATGAAAGAACTTTTTAAGAAATTAGTGCAGGCCAATATAGCGAATAATACCTATTTAGGTATAGGCGATTACGAGCATGCAGAAATATTATTTGTAGGTAAAGAAGGTTCTCACGTGTATCAGGAAAATAAAAAGAACAATGATGAAATTTCTTTTGCACGAGAATGGGCTGCTATTCTCGACAGTAATGGAAGAAAGACTTCCAAAGATAGTAACGAGTATAGATATCCATCCGGTCATACATGGAGTAAATATCAGAAACTACATGATGTTATTTATCCTGCATTTCGACATACAGCACGGATGGGGGTTAACTTTACGGAGCGGATATTTACCACAGAGATGAGTACCATACGATGCAAGAATACAAGCACCGCCCAAAAAGATCCTGACTTTGATAAACAGTTAAAGGAAAGGAAGGAAAATTTTTTTAAAAATACAGAATTCATTCAAGCATTTCCGGTTGTGGTTTTGGCTTGTTCGAACTATATTAGCGAGAACGAGATTCGTGATATTTTTGGAGTAGTGTTCGATAGAAAATACGAAATACCGTCAAGGGTTGGCAAACGTAATTTCTCATTTTGTATCTACTACAATCGGGAACATTCTAAATTAGTCATTCATACGCGTCAATTGAGCGGTGCTATTCCTGATGAATTATTGGAAGAAATAGGAAACTGCATTAAAGATTTTATGAGGAAATCGATTTGAATTTATATGATTCATGAGGGTGTGCATTGTAAATAAAGAGATAGATAAGTAGATAGACTTATATGAAAAACAACTCATGAATGGAATATTTATCTAAATTATTTCTATATTTGCAATGTCCTGAATGAAAGGACATATATATATTAGGAAGCGTTTAGCTTATTCCTCATCGATGAATCTGGACAATTCAATGTACTGAGAGAATAGGAAAAGATGCTCTCCTTTGGTTTGTTCTATATGTTAGACTACATATATAAAACCAAAGGCGTGAGTTGTTTTCTTATACTCAGTATGGGTCAGTCCAGAACCTATCGATGATATAAGTTAACAGTCTTACGCCTTTCCTTTTTATAAACTCTTCTTTGAGGCTGGGGAGAAAGTCAAGTATGATTATTATGGGATTCATAGACCTTTTTACAGACGATTCTGAACATTGATATCAGAAAGAAGAAAAGCGAAAAGAAGAATTGGCTTTAAAAAAAATCCGAGTTGAAGCAGAAGAGCAGAGACGCCAAACGCAAGTTGAAGCAGAAGAAAGACGGCGGCAGTTTCAGATTGAAGTCGAACAACGCAGGATAGACAAACAGCTTGCGGAGGAACAAAAGAGGCAAGAAAAAGAAAGGTATATACAATTTTCTGATAGCATTGCTAATAAGGTACAGCAATTAATGGATATCGCTATTCCGGATGATAGACTGTCTTTAGTAAAAATCTTGAATCAGTTGGAAATTCTATTGAAGGCAAATCCATATAGTGATAATTCTCAAGTAGAGAATAAAATGCGAAACTCTTATACGGATGCGATAATTGTGAAGATAGAGCAGATACTTGCTGCTTTTGCTTCTTCTTATCCTGATGATGATATGCTTCTTCATTATAATAAGATATTAAAACACACAAAGAACTTTAGAATCTTTAAAAAATATAGGTCGTCATTTGTATTATGCCTTTTTTTATTAGTATTACTATTCTTTTTTTTAGCGATAACCAAACCTTTTTGAAATTCATTTACTTGAATTGAAACAACAAATGTTATTATGCTAAATCGCTTCTTTTATAGAAGTATAATCTATTTGCTTATGAGACACAAGCATTATTATTGGTTACCATTACTTGCAATGATGTTTTTAATGGTATTTTCATGTGGAGATGACGAGGTTGCTCCAATTGATACCTCTTCTTCCATAACGATAGAAGACTCAGAGAGTTTACAACCAGTACTACCACAGCAGGGAGGGACTGCTTTTGTAACTTTTACAGCTACAAGTGATTGGACTGCTAGTTTAATGAATACTCGTGCAGAAGAGTGGATTTCTATTAGTCCAGTTTCTGGAACGAAGGGAAAGACTGAAATAAGTATAACAGCGGTGGCGAATGATACTTATGATGAACGTAATGCTACAATTGTATTGAAATGTGGTTCGGTTTCAAAGAATATTGTTGTAACCCAAAAACAGAAAGATGCTTTAACTATAACTTCTTCCAAATATGAAGTGGGTGTTAAAGGGGGTAATATTAGTGTAGAGGTAAAGGCTAATATTAGTTTTGAAGTTGACATAAAATCAGATTGGATTAGACAAAATACAAAGACCCGTGCTTTAACAACAAGTAATTTGAATTTTACCATAGATTTAAATGAGACAGGAGATAAGCGTGAAGGAGAAATAGTAATTAAGAGTGGAGGACTTTCAGAGATAATCAAAGTTTATCAAAGGTTCGATGATTTTATAACTTTAACGCAAAGCGACTTTACGATTCCTGAAAAAGGTGGAAATGTGGATATTGAAGTAAAGAGTACATTGGATTATGAGGTTAAGATGCTATCTGATGTGGATTGGATTACTGAAGTTCAAAGTCGTGCTGTTTCTACCCATACTCGCCATTATGTAATTTCTCCTAATGATGCTTATGATCCAAGAGAGGTTGAAATCGTATTTTATAATCCGAACGATGAAAATGTTGCAGATACGGTTTCTATTTATCAGATGTATAAGGGTGCTATTTTGGTAGCTCGTAATGAATATCAGTTTGGTGAGAAAGGAGGAAATTTAGACTTGACGGTACAAACTAATTTGGAGTTTGATGTGGAACTCTCGGATTCATGGATTCGGCAAGTGCAACCGACACGCGCTTTAATTGAATATAATCTAAGTTTTACTATATCAAAGAATACTGAACAAAAAGATAGGGAAGCTACTATAACAGTAAAGGATAAGAATAGCGATAAGAAGCAAGTGATTACAGTAAAACAAAGTTATAGAGATTTGGAGCGTGAGGCATTAATCGTATTCTATAAGGCTACTAATGGAGATAATTGGACAAAGAATGTAAATTGGTGTAGTGATAAGCCTCTTTCTGAATGGTATGGAATTGTTGTAGATGCTATTGGAAATGTAATAAGTGTCAATTTACCAAGTAATAATCTATCAGGTGGGTTACCCGAAGAGTTGGGAGACTTATTTAACTTAAGTAATTTGGATGTTTCTAGTAATAATTTAAGTGGTGTAATACCAGAAAGTATAGGAAACTTAAGCAATTTAACCCGTTTTAATGTTTGGAAAAATAATATTGGAGGAAATATACCTAAAAGTATTGGGCATTTGAAAAAGTTGGAGTTCTTTGACGCTGGTTTTAATAATATAGAAGGGGGAATACCTAAGGAATTTGCAGATTTGCCATTACTTTGGCATTTACAATTAAATCGAAATCGTTTGAGTGGCCCTATTCCTACAAAATTATTGCAATGTGAAAGATGGGACACTTGGTATTCGGCTGCATTTATATATCCTCAGCAGGAGGGTTATGTTTTGTTTCCGGAAAATTATTATGTATCAACGGACTTCTCTAAAGATGGCGAGATTTTAACATTGCAGACTCACACAAAAGGCAATGGCATCAAATTAGTTGTAATGGGAGATTTGTTTGTGGATATAGATATGGGAGAAGGTGGTAGATATGAGGCTATAATGAAAGAAACTATGGAAAATTATTTTTCAATAGAGCCTTATAAATCTTTGCGCGACTATTTTGATATCGTAGCAATCAAAGCAGTATCCAAACATGATTGGATGAGTGGAGAGACTGCTTTTGAAACAACAAATATCAATGGTCTTAGTGAGAATACTGTTAAATGTATGGAATATGTTCACAAAGCAGTTGGTGGGGAAAATTTGGATAATGTTCAGGCTATAATGGTTTTGAATCTTGCAGGTAGTATTGCTGGTGGACATTGCAACATGTTTTCAAATGGCTTTAGTTTGTCTTGTTGCGCTTATGATAAGAATGACTTGCGGGAATTTAAGGAATTGATATATCATGAGGCAGGAGGACATGGATTTGGCCTTCTCTGTGATGAATATATATTATATGAAGAAACTTTTACAGATGTTGAGGGACTACTGCAAGATCATAAAGATGGTTGGAATGCAAATGTAGATTATATCTCTGACTCTCAAAAAGTAAGTTGGGCACATTTTATCAATGATCCACGTTATAAAGAAGAAGGTCTTGGTGTTTTTGAAGGTGCTCTTTATAGATATGGTGTTTATCGGCCTACCGAATATAGTATTATGAGAGAGAGAATGAGTGTAAATGGGGAAAATCTATATACATGGGTGAATCAGTATAATGCTCCGAGCCGTGAAGCCATTTATAAACGGGCAATGAAACTTGCTTATGGTGATTCTTGGGACTATAATTATGAGGAATTTGTTAAGTTTGATACTCCTGGACACATGGATTGGATTGAAGCTATAAATAAAATTAAAACAAGAGCGGGTTATCGTGTGTCAGATAGAGAGTATAGGCACATTCCACCAACGATATATAATTATCCGGCGGTGGTAAAATAATGATTTATAAGAACTACTTATTTCCAAAGGATTGTTACAGTTTTTCAGGAATAGGTGTTAGATAGAAAGCCATACTATTCTTTTACAAGAATTTGTATGGCTTTTTGAATTTATAAAGAATCTTGTACCGCTTTCTATAAATAATTATACTAAGTCAGAGATAAAAGTTTATGAAATCACTTTCAGATACTATAAAGAAGTATTTGCATTAAATTGCAATAAATCGTATTTTTTGAAAAATAAAGTGATATTGATATGGAAATAAAACCGCGTTTGATATTTTCGAACAGGCTTTTGCCGGTTACGAAGTACAACTGAACAAAGTGGAACTTTTTGCTATGCTGAAAAGGCTCGGTTTCGATGCAGAAGCTTCTTTCGGAGCATTTGACGGGAATAAAACGATTTCGTTTACTTGTAATGGAATAGGGGATTTCTACGGAACGTCTACTGCCTATGATACCGGAACAGGAACCTTGAAAGACTATCGGGGAAAAGGGTGGGCCACTGAGATTTTTAAATATTCGATTCCGCATTTGGAGACATTAGAACTAAAGGAATATCTGTTGGAAGTATTGCAGCATAATATAGGAGCGGTCTCGGTTTATCGGAAGTTGAGGTTTGAGATAACACGAGAGTTTTATTATTTCAAGAAAGAAAACGAGCAGATTGACAAGAGTATCTGAACACTTGATTTTCCTTATACATTGAAACCTGTTGATATTGCTGAATATAGTTCGCTATCTGATTTTTGGAATTTCAAACCCTCTTGGCAGAACAGCCTTGAAGCAATAGCAAGGAGCTTGGAAGGCTTTATCTGTTTGGGCGTTTTCTCTGAAGATAAACTTATTGGCTATGGAGTTTTTGAACCTATATCCGGTGATGTCACCCAGATAGCGGTCGATAAACGTTACCATCGCAGAGGAGTCGGTTCATTGCTTTTCCAGAAGATGCTCGAAAGTAACCAACATAGCTTTGTCAAGATTATTAATACCGATGTAGAATGTAGTTCGATGACAACTTTTCTTCGGTCGAAAAATATAGAGTCTGCGGGCAAACAGTTTGAGATGATTAAAAGGTTGTAGGTGTCGGACTTTTTACAGTTTATTCCTTGCCATTTTGTCAGTTTGAATCTGCCAAACGAACAGCTTTGCCTTTTGGCACAGTTTTCGTAAGTTCTTTTTCGCTTACATAAAGCAAAAATTACTATTATAATAAATGTATAACATATAAAAACAAAGAAACTATGAACATTAAACCATTAGCAGACAGAGTGCTGATACTCCCTGCACCTGCAGAAGAAAAGACAATTGGCGGTATTATTATTCCTGATACGGCAAAAGAAAAACCTTTAAAGGGTGAAGTTATAGCAGTTGGCAACGGAACAAAAGACGAAGAAATGGTGTTGAAGGTTGGTGACACAGTATTGTATGGAAAATATGCCGGTACAGAACTGGAAGTTGAAGGAACCAAATACCTCATTATGCGTCAGAGCGACGTACTCGCTGTATTGGGATAATTAATTTGTAAATAGTAAATCGTTAAAATAGTAAATAGAATTATGGCAAAAGAAATATTATTCAATATCGATGCCCGCGACCAATTAAAGAAAGGTATCGATACACTGGCAAATGCAGTAAAAGTAACTCTCGGCCCGAAAGGACGTAATGTTATCATCGAAAAGAAATTCGGCGCTCCCCACATTACAAAGGACGGTGTAACGGTTGCCAAAGAAGTGGAATTGGCTGATGCTTATCAAAATACCGGTGCACAACTGGTTAAGGAAGTTGCTTCTAAGACAGGTGACGATGCAGGTGACGGTACAACTACTGCTACCGTATTGGCTCAGGCCATTGTAGCCGAAGGCTTGAAAAATGTAACTGCCGGTGCAAGCCCTATGGATATTAAGCGCGGTATCGACAAGGCTGTTGCCAAAGTGGTAGAATCTATCAAGAGCCAGTCTGAGAAAGTTGGTGACAATTACGATAAGATTGAACAAGTTGCTTCTGTATCTGCCAACAATGACCCGGTTATCGGTAAATTGATTGCAGACGCTATGCGTAAGGTTTCTAAAGATGGCGTTATCACTATCGAAGAGGCTAAGGGTACAGATACTACTATCGGCGTAGTGGAAGGTATGCAGTTCGATCGTGGCTATCTTTCAGCTTATTTCGTTACCAATACTGAAAAGATGGAATGCGAAATGGAAAAACCGTACATCCTGATTTACGATAAGAAGATTTCTAACTTGAAAGATTTCTTGCCTATCCTCGAACCGGCTGTACAGACCGGTCGTCCTCTGTTGGTAATTGCAGAAGACGTGGATAGCGAAGCGCTGACTACATTGGTTGTTAACCGTCTGCGTTCTCAGTTGAAGATATGTGCTGTGAAAGCTCCGGGCTTCGGTGACCGCCGCAAGGAAATGCTGGAAGACATTGCCGTATTGACCGGTGGCGTTGTAATCAGCGAAGAAAAAGGCTTGAAGCTGGAACAAGCTACTATCGAAATGTTGGGTACTGCCGACAAGGTAACTGTTTCTAAGGACAATACAACTATCGTAAACGGTGCCGGCGCAAAAGAAAATATCAAAGAACGTTGCGAACAGATTAAAGCTCAGATTGCTTCTACTAAGTCCGACTATGACAAAGAAAAATTGCAGGAACGTCTGGCTAAGTTGTCGGGTGGTGTAGCTGTTCTGTACGTGGGTGCGGCTTCCGAGGTAGAAATGAAAGAGAAGAAAGACCGTGTAGATGATGCGCTCCGCGCTACTCGTGCGGCTATCGAAGAAGGTATCGTTGCAGGTGGTGGTGTAGCCTACATTCGTGCACTGGATGCTTTGGAAGGTCTGCAAGGAGACAATGCTGACGAAACTACAGGTATCGACATCATCAAGCGTGCCATCGAAGAACCTTTGCGCCAGATTGTTGCCAACGCCGGTAAAGAAGGTGCAGTTGTGGTACAGAAAGTTCGTGAAGGTAAGGCTGACTTCGGTTATAATGCACGTACCGATGTTTACGAAAATCTGCACGCTGCCGGTGTGGTAGACCCTGCAAAAGTAACTCGTGTAGCTCTTGAAAATGCCGCTTCTATTGCAGGTATGTTCCTGACTACTGAGTGTGTAATTGTAGAAAAGAAAGAAGATAAGCCCGAAATGCCGATGGGTGCTCCCGGAATGGGCGGTATGGGCGGAATGATGTAATATCGTTTTCCCTTGATTTCTTAATCATATAGATTGACCGCGATGTCTTACATAAAGGCATCGCGGTTTTTTTATGTTGGAGTATATGCTTTTCATAAAGAAAATTGCTGCAATGTTTTGTGGTACAAAACATTGTTCGTAGTTTTGCGAACATATAATTGAGAAGATGATGGAAACCAAGAAATACACATTAGAACAAGAGCAAATTGCTCGCTTTGCAAAAGCGATAGGGCATCCGGCAAGGGTGGCTATTCTTGACTTTTTGGCCAAACAGGACTGTTGTTTTTTCGGAGATATCCACGAGGAACTCCCTATTGCGAAAGCGACGGTTTCACAACATTTGAAGGAGTTGAAAGATGCAGGACTGATACAAGGAGAGATAGAGACACCGAAAGTAAAGTATTGTATCAATCGGGAGAATTGGAAAATAGCCTCTATGCTTTTGTCTAAACTTTTTGGGCAGTGTGTCTGTAAAAAGGAAAGTTGTTGCGAATAGCGGCAATTTTCTTCTCTTTAATGTTCGTAGTTTTACGAAATACAAACATGGATAATTATCAATACAAACAAATGCGTATGAACAGACTGATTTTAGTGTTGGTTATTTGCTGCGGATTGACAGCTTGCGGCAATAATGGAGCGGGGAAGAACCGCTCTGCGGATGTAGAGCAAATACAGTTGCAGGAACAGGAAAACTGTGTGGAAGTGCTGTATTTTCATGGTAAACGGCGGTGTGCCACTTGCATGGCGATAGAAAAGAATGCCAAAGAAGCGATAGAGACACAATTTGCCGATGAACTGAAAAACGGAACAGTCGTTTTTAAGACAATCGACATATCCAAGCCTGAGAACGAGACTGTTGCCAATAAATACGAGGTTGCATGGTCGTCGCTTTTCGTCAGCAAGTGGAGAGATGGTAAAGAAACGTATGAGAATCTGACGGAATATGCTTTTGCCAATGCCAGAACGGCTCCTGATACTTTCAAGAGCAGAGTGATTGAGAAAGTCCGCACCTTATTGGAATAAAGTCTTATGGAGTGGTTACAGGCATTATTGGAAAGCAGTACAACCCCTGCACTTACGGCTTTTCTTTTGGGACTGCTCACAGCGGTTTCACCCTGTCCGTTGGCTACGAATATAGCCGCTATCGGATTTATTGGCAAAGATATTGAAAACCGCCGCCGGATTTTCCGCAATGGTTTATTATATACATTCGGTCGTGTCATAGCTTACACTTTGCTGGGGATTGTATTGATACTGGTACTCAAAGAAGGTTCCAATCTTTTCGGTATTCAGAGGTTCATAGGTAAATATGGAGAGCGCATACTTGGTCCTGCCTTGCTTCTTATAGGCTTGTTTATATTGTTCGGCAGCAAATTGAAATTGCCTTCTTTCGGTTTCAAGGGAGATGGTGAAGGTCTGGCTCGTAAAGGAGGATGGGGAGCGCTTCTGCTCGGAATGCTATTTGCAATGGCGTTTTGTCCCACCAGCGGAGTTTTTTATTTCGGGATGTTGATTCCGATGTCGGCAACGGTTACTGCAGGTTATCTGTTACCTGTCCTTTTCGCCATAGCTACTGCGCTGCCCGTTTTGGCGGTGGCTTGGATATTGGCATTCAGCATACAGCATATCGGCGGTTTTTATGGTAAAATGCAGACTATACAAAAATGGTTGAATAGGATTGTCGGGGGCGTGTTCTCGATTATCGGCGTGTATTATTGTATAATTATATATTTATAAAAAAGATAGAAACATGGAAATTAAAGTTTTGGGAGCGGGTTGTGCCAAATGTAAGACAACCTATCAGACAATAGAGAAAGTAATCTGTGAGAACCATCTTGATGTAAAACTCACAAAAGTAGAGGATATTGTAGAAATACTCAATTCCGGCATTATGGCTACTCCGGCCGTTATGGTGGATGGAGAGGTTAAAATCAAGGGACACGTTCCGTCTGAAACAGAGGTAAAGCAAATACTCGGTATATAAAATGTGGCTATGGATGCGAAAAAGGAACTGAAAATACTCTTTTGGATTATCATAGTTTTTGCGGCAGTCTTCTTCATGCCGCTTGGCAACGAGCGTTTTATGACGGCCATTGATGCGACTCTCGATCTTGCAAAATGGTATGCTCAGGAACACGTAGTGCTATGCCTGCTTCCTGCATTCTTCATAGCAGGGGTGATTGCTGTGTTCGTCAGTCAGGGTTCAGTGCTCAAATATTTCGGGGCAAATGCCAAGAAGTGGCTATCCTATACGATCGCCGCTATTTCGGGAGGTATATTGGCTGTTTGCTCCTGCACGATTTTACCCTTATTTACAAGTATTTACAAACGGGGTGCGGGCTTAGGTCCTGCCATCGCTTTTCTTTATTCAGGTCCTGCCATCAGTATTTTATCCATTATCTTGACGGCCCGTATTTTGGGTATTGAGATGGGCATTGCTCGCATGGTGGGAGCTATCGGCTTTTCTGTAGTGATAGGGCTTGCAATGGCATTCATTTTCCGTAAGGAGGAGAAAGCTAAACAAGAGGAACAGATGAATATTGTGCCGCCACCGGAAAAGCGTCCGATGTGGCAGACTACTTTTCATTTCTTTACGTTGGTACTGATTCTTGTTTTTGCGAACTGGGGTGCACCTGCCGCTTCCGACAGGGGATTATGGTATTTCATTTTCTCCTATAAATGGTATATTGCGGGAATTTTCGCATTGATGCTCTGTTGGTCACTCGTCAAAATATTGAGATTGCGAGTATTGTGGGTATGTGTCGGAGCAGTGATGACAATTGCCTCCGCTTTTCTTGCCGGAGCTTTCGTTTCCAATGCTAAATTAGTGCCGCTTGTACCGATGGTTGTAGGCATAACGTTGCTTTCCGTCATTCTGCTTTTCGACAAGGGAGATGAAGAGAATCGGGACTGGGCTTTTTCGTCATGGGGGTTTGCCAAGCAAATACTGCCCTTATTGGCAATCGGTGTCGTTACTGCAGGTTTCTTGCTGGGCTCTACGCACGACAGCACTGCTATCGCCGGAGTTATTCCTAACGAGTGGATAGAGTGGGCGGTTGGTGGAAATTCTCTACTTTCCAACTTCTTCGCAAGTTTTACAGGAGCGTTTATGTATTTCGCAACACTAACTGAAGTTCCTATTATTCAGGGGTTACTTGCTTCCGGCATGGGTAAAGGTCCTGCGCTTGCGTTGCTGTTGGCGGGACCGTCGCTGTCGTTGCCTAATATGTTGGTTATCCGGGGTGTTATGGGCACAAAGAAGACCATTGTATATGTGGTTCTTGTTATCATTATGGCGACAATTTCGGGATTTGTATTTGGTAACCTTTCGATTGGTATTTAAAAATAAGATTTTTAATTTCGTTTACACATTTTAGTTCCCGAAAAACAAAGTTGGTGTGCTGTTTGTTCTATCCATTTTAGAATACAAAACTTATAAACTATGGCTTATATTGATTATTATCAAGTCCTTGGAGTAGACAAAACGGCATCTCAGGATGATATCAAGAAAGCGTTCCGTAAGTTGGCGCGCAAATATCATCCCGACTTGAATCCTAATGACGCTACTGCCAAAGATAAGTTTCAGGCTATCAACGAAGCCAACGAGGTGCTTAGTGATCCTGAGAAAAGAAAGAAATATGATGAATATGGCGAGCACTGGAAGCACGCCGATGAATTTGAAGCGCAGAAGCGGGCGCAACAGCAAGCCGGGACGGGAGGTTTCGGTGGCTTCGGCGGTCAGGATGCAGACGGTTTCTCCGATTTCTTTGAACAGATGTTCGGACACCGCACACGTGGCGGAGGCGGAGCGAATACAGGTTTTCGCGGGCAGGATTTCCATGCCGATTTGAACCTGTCGCTTCGGGATGCAGCCCAAACCCATAAGCAGATATTGACGGTGAACGGTAAGAATGTCCGTATCACCATTCCTGCCGGTGTGGCAAACGGCCAAGTCATTAAGCTGAAAGGCTATGGCGGTGAGGGCATCAACGGCGGACCTGCAGGCGACTTGTACATTACTTTTGTGATTGCTGAGGATCCCGTATTCAAACGCTTGGGCGACGAACTGTATGTAGATGTGGATATTGACCTTTATACGGCGCTTCTGGGTGGCGAGAAGTTGGTAGATACATTGGACGGTCAGGTGAAGCTGAAAGTAAAGCCCGAAACGCAGAACGGGACAAAAGTCCGTCTGAAAGGGAAAGGTTTTCCGGTATACAAGAAGGAAGGCCGGTTCGGTGATTTGATTGTGACTTATTCCGTAAAGTTGCCGACGAATCTGACGGAGCAGCAGAAAGAACTGTTCCGTAAAATTCAAAGTATGAACTAAAAAGGAGAACGAGTTATGCAGAACGAATTAATTATAGTCAGTGAGTATTGCGACAAGTGTCACATAGAGCCCTCGTTCATTGAGATGTTACAGGAAATCGGTCTGATAGATATCCGGACGGAAGGCGGGGAGCGCTGTTTGCAGTTTGCCCAGTTGCCGGATGTGGAACGTTACAGCCGTATGTATTACGACCTGTCCATCAACATTGAAGGGATCGATGCCATTCATCATTTGCTGGAGCGTATGGAAAGTATGCAGCAGGAGATTTATTCGCTGCACAATAAGCTGAGGCTGTTGGGAGGCTTGGACTGACTTTAAAACTCCGATTGACAATTTCATCCTGTCATTCAGAGGAGCTTGTGACGAAAAATCTCCTCTCCCTATGGTAAGGAGAGGAGATTCTTCACTTCGCTTTGAATGACAGGATGAAATTGTCAATCAAAGTTTTAAGACTTTTACTTGCGATAACTTTCCAACTCTTCAGCCTTGAACTTGCGGATGAAGTTGAAGTGCTTCTCTATTTCCGATTCAGCATAGTTTACGTACACCAGTGCCGATTTGGCGAACAATTCGGGAGCTTTTGCAGCATCCTGAATCAGCAAGTGGGACATTACGCATACGGCAGCCATTTCGTAAAGGCGGCGGGCCACGAAATCAAGCAACTCTTGGTCGCCGCTTTCCTTAACGGCATTGGTGCAAGCCTCGAACTTGTTTGTCATTTCTTTTACGCGATTCAACAACGGTTGCATTTCTTCGCTGCACGGAATCAGTTCATAGTCGCGCAAGGTGGCGGCATAAGAACCGTTGGTGACGTAGCGGATAGCGGCTACCGTTTGCAACTGCGTAGTACCTTCGTAGATGCTGGTGATACGTGCGTCACGATAAATGCGCTGGCAAGCATATTCCAGCATGAAACCGGAACCGCCGTGAATCTGGATGCTGTCGTAAGCGTTCTGGTTGGCATATTCGGAGTTCATACCTTTGGCCAGCGGAGTGAAAGAATCGGCCAATTTGGCATATTTCTTTTGTTCCTGACGCTCTTCCGGAGTCAGTTTACGTTCGCGGGCGATGTCGTCCAATGCCTTGTAGATGTCTACGTAGCGTGAAGTTTGGTACAACAAGGCGCGGCCTGCATCCAATTTGGCTTTCATGATAGCCAGCATATCGTATACGGCGGGGAACTCGATGATGGCTTTGCCGAACTGTTTGCGGTCTTTGGCATAAGCCAGACCTTCGTTATAGGCGGCTTGTGACAAACCTACGGACTGGGCGGCGATACCCAGACGGGCGCCGTTCATCAGTGCCATTACATATTTAATCAAACCGAGTTTGCGGTCGCCGCAAAGCTCGCACTTCGCATTCTTGTAGACCAGCTCGCAAGTAGGAGAACCGTGAATACCCAGCTTGTTTTCGATGCGGCGAACGTTTACGCCGCCGTCACGCTTGTCGTAGATGAACATGGACAGGCCGCGGCCGTCTTTTGTTCCCTCTTCCGAACGTGCCAGTACGAGGTGCAGGTCGGCATCGCCGTTAGTGATGAAACGCTTCACGCCGTTCAGACGCCAGCAGTTGTTTGCTTCGTCGTAAGTAGCTTTCAGCATTACCGATTGCAAGTCAGAGCCTGCATCCGGTTCGGTCAAGTCCATTGACATGGTTTCGCCGGCGCAGATGCGGGGGATGAAACGGCTGTGCTGGTCTTCATTGCCGAACTCGTAAAGAGTTTCAATACAGTCTTGCAAAGACCAGATGTTGCCGAAACCGGCATCGGCGGCAGCTACGATTTCCGCGCACATGGTGTACGGGGTAATAGGGAAGTTCAGTCCGCCGAAACGACGCGGCATGGTCATACCGTTCAAGCCGGCTTTCACCATAGCGTCGAGGTTCTGTTTGGTACCGCTGGCATATTCCACACGGCCGTTGGCGCAATGAGGACCTTCTTCGTCCACGCCTTCGGCATTGGGCGCGATAATCTCACCCGTAATTTCACCGGTGATTTCGAGTACCTTGTCGTATGAGTCGATGGCGTCCGCATAGTCCTGCGGAGCATAATCGAACTTGTCTTTATCTTCGTAGCCGCGTTCTTTCAGTTCGCAGATACGTTCCATCATCGGATTGTTCAAGTGGAACTTGAGTTCCGGAATATCTGTATAAAAATTAGCCATAATTTCCTTACTTACTATTCTGTTTGTAATACTTAATCATCTTCGGAATAACTTCTTCTACCGTACCATTGATAACATAGTCTGCAATTGTGTTGATAGGAGCATTTTCGTCGTTATTGACGGAGATGATAATACCGCTCTCCTGCATACCGGCAATGTGTTGGATTTGTCCGCTGATGCCGCAAGCAATGTAGAGTTTCGGGCGGACGGTAACACCGGTCTGACCAATCTGGCGGTCATGGTCGGCATAGCCTGCATCGACGGCGGCGCGGCTGGCGCCTACTTCGGCGTGGAGTTCCTTAGCCAGTTCAAACAGCATATCGAAGTTCTCGCGGCTGCCCATGCCGTAACCGCCGGCTATGACGATGGGAGCGCCTTTCAGATTGTGTTTGGCTTTTTCTACGTGGCGGTCGATAACCTTCACTACATAGTCCGTTTCGGGAACGTACTTGGCAACGTCGTGACGAATAACTTCACCCTTGTAGTTGGCATCCAGAATCTCTTTCTTCATCACGCCCTCGCGTACGGTCGCCATTTGCGGACGGTGTTCGGGGTTCACAATCGTTGCTACGATGTTGCCGCCGAATGCGGGACGGATTTGGTATAACAGATTTTCGTAGGTCTTGCCTTCTTTCTTATCCTCATGGTTGCCGATTTCCAGTGAAGTACAGTCGGCGGTCAGTCCGCTGGTCAGTGCGGAAGACACGCGCGGACCGAGGTCACGGCCGATAACGGTTGCACCCATCAGGCAGATTTGCGGTTGTTCTTCTTTGAACAGGTTGATGAGGACGGAAGAGTGGGGAAGGGAAGTGTATGGGAACAAGCCCGGGGCGTCGAATACATGCAGTTTGTCAACGCCGAAGGGCAATACTTGCTTTTCAATGCCTGCCAAATTGTTTCCGGCGGCAACAGCTTCCAGCTGGCAGCCCAACTGATTAGCCAGTTTACGACCTTTGGTCAGGAGTTCGAGACTGACATCGGCAACCGTAGTGCCTTCTATCTCTAAATATACAAATACATTATTCATAATCTTATCCTATCGTGTGGTTAGCTAACAGTTCAACAATCAAATCTTCTACATCCTGGTCGCTGCCTGTCAGTGTCTTGCTTTCTTTGGCTTGGAATGAAATGTTCTGAATGGTTTTCACCTTTGTAGGCGAACCGCTCAGACCGCATTGTACGAGGTCGCCGTTCACGTCGGCCACACTCCATTCGGTGATGTTCAGATAAGGATACTTCTCATAAAGGGCTGCATACGGCAGTTCTGCGCCTTCTTTTTCAATGGCGGCTTTCTCCTGTGCGCCGAGGGCGCGTTTGTATTTCTGTACCAGTTTGGCATTACGCGGACGGCAGGGAGCGGCGCTTCCGTTGACGGTGATAACGATGGGCAACGGGCCTTCTACCGTTTCCACACCACCGTCGATATGACGTTTTACGGTAATCTTTTTGGCGGCTTTGTCCACATTCAGAATCTCTTCTGCATAAGTCACCTGCGTCAATCCTAACTTTTCCGCTACCTGCGGGCCTACTTGAGCCGTATCACCGTCGATGGCTTGGCGACCGCCGATGATGATGTCGTAGTCGCCAATCTTCTTGATGGCGGTGGCAAGGGCGTAGGAGGTGGCCAGTGTATCAGCTCCGGCAAAAGCGCGGTCAGTCAGCAGATAGCCGTTGTCGGCGCCACGGTAAAGTCCTTCACGAATAACTTCGGCTGCGCGTCCCGGTCCCATGGTCAGGATGGTTACGGTGGAGCCCG